>SDBT01012701.1_pt1 | contig 13526 bp, 8 predicted proteins | sample 2277101 | NCBI WGS metagenome assembly SDBT01 (sample SAMN10404973, study PRJNA504765) | marine sediment metagenome | isolation source: marine sediment core GS10_PC15, 103 cmbsf | place: Arctic Ocean: Southern Knipovich Ridge | collected 2010
CCCATCTCGTGCCTGCACAACCGCGGCCTGACCGAACTGCTCGACCACGTAACCGCGGACCTTCCCGTGACCGCGGCGGATGATCCCGCCAAGGTGCTGCGGATCGCCGTCGTGGGCCGCCCGAACGTCGGCAAGTCCTCGATCATCAACCACGTCCTGGGCGAGGAGCGGGTCATCGTCAGCGAGATCCCCGGCACTACCCGCGACGCGATTGACGTGCCTTTCGCCATTGTCCTGGGCGACGAAACGACCCGCGCGGAATTGATTGACACCGCCGGGCTCCGCCGCCGCCCAAAGGTGGATTCAGCGGTGGAATTCTTCAGCATGTCCCGCACGCGAAACGCCATCAAACGGGCCGATATTGTGCTGGTAGTACTGGACGCCGCCAGCCCCGCCACGGCCCAGGACCGTAGAATCTGCCGGATGGTCGCGGACGCCGGCAAGGCCTGCATCCTCTTGTTGAATAAGTGGGACCTGGCCAGCCGCGACACCAAACAGAAAGAGCTGTTCCAAGAGCTCAGCCGCCTGCTGCCGTTCATGGGTTATGCCGAGCCGATGACCTGCTGCGCCATCAGCGGCTACAACCTGAATGAGCTCATCCCGAAGCTGCTCGACCTGGCCGGGCAGCTTGACCTCGAGTACCCCACCGCGCTGGTGAACCGGATGGTGAGTGACGCAGTGTTGCGGACGCCGCCGCAGCGTACCCCGCGTGGTCTCTTCAAGATTTATTATGCCGTGTGCACCTCGAACCGGCCGCCGACCTTCCTGCTCTTTGTGAACCACAAGGAACGCTGCCGCCGGAATTATCTGGCGTACTTGCGCAATCAGTTCGTCAAAGCCTTCGGTATCTGGGGGATGCCGGTCGTGGTCGACCTGCGCAACCGCCGCCCGGATGAGAGGCCAAAGGCGAAACCGGGCCGCCGCCAGGATGAGGGGCCGAGAGCGAAACCGGGCCGCCGCCAGGATGAGGGGCCGAGAGCGAAATCGGCGCCGAAACGACGGAAGAAGCGTTAGACCATGCTGATTTTGGCCTCGAGTTCACCGCGCCGCCAGCAACTGCTCGTGCAAGTGAGTATCCCGTTCGCGGCCATCCCCGTCGAGGTTGATGAGACCCCCGCGCCCAGCGAAGCTCCGGCGGACATGGTGCGGCGCCTGGCCCGGGCCAAGGCGGAAAAGGCCGGGCAGACCCATCCGGAACACGTGGTGCTGGGCGCAGACACGGTCGTGGCGCTGGCTGACGAAATCTTCGGCAAGCCCGCGGACCTGGCCGAGGCGCGGCACATGCTCGCGACCTTGAGCGGGCGTACCCACCGGGTTTATACCGGCGTGTGCCTCTATCGCCAGCAGCCGCGAAAGGCCGAAGTCTGGGTCAGCATCACCCAGGTGCGGTTCAACCAATTGTCCCCGGCGCAGATAGATGACTATCTCGAACAGGCTGACCCCCTGGACAAGGCCGGGGCCTACGCCATCCAGGACCATGAAGAACTGCTGATCGACTCTTACGACGGGCTTTACAGCAACGTTGTCGGCCTGCCAATCGAAGAAGTCCTCGAGAAACTCACCGGCTTCTAAGCCATTTTAACGGCGCTCCCTGCCCTTGCATCGCCGCTTTCTCCCGCATATATTTGCGGTGGATATAGAAGAACTGGATAAAGAATGAACCGGCTGCTGAAAATACTCACCCTGGGCCTGGAGAAGAAGCGGGCCTGGCAATTACCCATTATTGCTGGCTTGCTGGTGCTGTTTGGCTTAGGTGTGCGCTGGTGGTTCAATTCGCGCGCAGCAAAAGGCATCCGCTTACTGGATATGGTGGACATAGGCGATATTGACGGTGCGCGATGGATTTGCAGGTGGGATAGGAAGCAGGTTAATAAGGAGGGTGAGGTTACAAGAGCGCGGCGGGAATGGGGGAAGCTGTTAGACACCGGGAAGTACTACCCGTTGTTTCTGGCCGTGAAGAAAGATTACACGAGGATAGGTCGCGTGCTGATTAGGGCCGGGGCTGAGGTAAATGCCAGGAACAACTATGGCGATACGCCGCTGCACAAGGCGGCATGGGAGGGCCGTACTGAGTTAGTCAAGTCTCTGCTTGAGGCTGGGGCCAAGGTCAACGCCGGGGACCGGGATGGTGAGACGCCTCTGCACTGGGCGGCAAGCAAGCGCGAAACCCAGGTGGCCAAGATTCTGATCGAGGGCGGGGCCGAGGTAAATGCCAAGGACGAAGATAGTGAAACGCCACTGCACTTCGCGGCACACCTCGGTCATAACAAAAAAACGATCATGGTTTTGATTGCGGCCGGGGCCGAGGTCAATGCCAGGAACAAGTGTGGCTGGACACCGCTGCACTGGGCGGCATATGGGGGCTGTAGCGAGACAGCCAAGGTGCTGCTTAAGGCCGGGGCCGAGCTCAAGGTCAGAACTACATCTGGTATGTGGATTGGCCAGACACCGCTGCATAAGGCGGCATTGAAGGGCAATCCCGAGGCGGTGAAGGTACTGCTTGAGGCCGGGGCCAAGATCAACGCCAAGGATAAGGATGGCAGGACGCCTCTTGATATGACCAAGCAGAGAAAAGACTGGGCCGACCCAAAACGACAAGCCAAGTGCGCCGAGCTGCTGCGGGAGCACGGGGGGAAGACCAGCGCGGAACTGGACGCCGAAACAAAGCAGGGCAATCCGCAGCGCTGAAAGGAAGTGAAGTCTTACATGCCCGCTTCAGCGGGCACGGCGCGGAGCGCCCTTAGGGCACGGCGCGGAGCGCCCTTAGACCCCGGCTTCAGCCGGGGGACAGATGGCCCACCCCCTTCCTAGCCCCCGGTCCCGCCACTAAACTTGCGGTGCAAGTTTAGTGGCGAGACCGGCTGGGTCAGGGGAGTTTGCTGGAGTAGTCGAAGAAGCCGATGGCGTCGAGGTCGCGGCGGAGCGCATCGGTTTGGGCCTTGGTGAGGGTTTTAAGGGGCGGGCGCGCAGGGCCGCAGTCAATCCCGAGCATACTCATGACGGCCTTATAAGCGCCGAGGCTGTTTCCCGGTTCGTGCCCCCGCGTGACCGTAATGAACTCGCGCGACTTGGCCTGGCACTCGCGGGCAGTCTCGATATCTCCACCGTTGAATGCGGCAACCAGCTTGAGGTACAGCGGCACGGCAAGGTTATAGGTGCTGCCTACCGCGCCCCGCGCCCCGAGACTGAGGGCGGCCAGGAGCATCTGGTCGCGGCCGTAAAGGATCTCGAATCGGCCGCCGTCCAGGGTAAGACAGTCGGCAAAATCGGCCAAGTCCTCGAAGGTGAATTTAAGGCCGCGGAGGCTGGGGATACGGTCCCTGGCAGCCTCGAGAAACTTGGCCATTGGGAACTCGACCCCGCTGAGGGCGGGAATATGGTAGTAATAGAACGGCAGTTCCGGGACGGCGGCGGCGAGTTCGGCGCAGTATGCGATCAGCGCGTCAACGTTTTCGGGCTTAAAAAAAAGCGGCGGCAGCGTGGCGATGGCTATTTCCGGGTTCGCGTCGGTCTCGCGGGCATGAACGGCCAGCTCCCGGCTTTCCTCGAGGCTCAGGTGACCGACGTGGACAAAGATGCGGAAGCCCGCCGGCGCGGCCGCGACCCAGCGCTCGACCGTGGCCGGGCGTTCGGCCGTGGTCAGTGAGATGCCTTCGCCGGTCGCGCCGTTGACGAACGCGCCGCGGACGCCATTGTGCGCCAGGAAGTCGCAGTACGGTTTGATGGCTTCGAGCTTGATACTGCGGTCCGGGTGCATGGGCGTGAAAGGCGCGGCGATAAACTCGAATTCGGGCATGGCGATTTCTCCTGCGCTTGGGCGGGCATTTTTTCCCTTCGCGGTTATATTCAATATCGCCGCCCGGCAGAAAAGCAAGCGGAACTTTCGCCGGGACTCTATGGTCTATTGAAAGGCAAGAGAGAGTAGAAAGTTAAAAGGAGAGCTGCCGTCTGCGGCGGCAAAAAGGAGTCCGAAATATGACGTTGGATGAACTGCAGGCCCACAGCGCCGAAGTCCAGGCCCGCCTGGAACAACTCCGGGGGTATCTTTGACGTCCCCGGCAAACAACAGCGGATTAGCGAAATCGAGACGGTCATGGCCGCGCCGGGCTTCTGGGACAGCCGGGATAAGGCCCAGAAAACCGTTCACGAACTGAGTTCGTGCAAGCGGGTCGTCGAACCATTCGCCAAAATCGAGGCGCAGATCGGCGATTTCGCCACCCTGGCCGAACTTGCCGCCGAGGACGGCCCTGAATCCGAGCTGCTGACCGAAGCCGGCGAGACCTGGCCCCCACTCGAAAAAGCCCTGGCGGAGCTCGAGCTGGTCAACTTTCTCGGCGGGCGTTTTGACCGGAATAATGCCATCATCATGCTCACGGCCGGGGCCGGCGGCACCGAAAGCCAGGACTGGTGCGAGATGCTCTTGCGCATGTACAAGCGCTGGCTCGAGCACCGCGGCTATCACGCCGACGTGATGGACGTGCAGGAAGGCGAGGTCGCCGGCATCAAGAGCGCCACGGTGCTGGTGACCGGAGAGTATGCCTACGGCTACCTGCGGGCCGAGCGCGGGGTTCACCGGCTGGTGCGGATTTCACCGTTCGACAGTAATAAGCGTCGCCATACCTCGTTCGCCGCCCTCAACGTAGCTCCCGAGCTCGGAGACGACGTCGAGGTTGAAATTGACGAAAAGGACCTGCGCGTTGACACCTTCCACTCGCGCGGGGCCGGGGGCCAGAGCGTTAATACCGCGGACAGCGCCGTGCGCCTGACCCATATCCCCAGCGGCATCGTGGTGAGCTGCCAGAGTGAACGGTCCCAACACCAGAACCGCCAATTCGCCATGAAGGTCTTGAAATCACGCTTGTTCGAGCGTCAGCGCGCCGAACGGGACCAAACCCGGGCCGCGGAAATCGGCCCGCAAGAAGACAACGCCTGGGGCAGTCAAATCCGCAGTTACGTGCTGCACCCGTACCAGATGGTGAAAGATTTGCGCACCGGCGTCGAAACCAGCAATACCACTGCGGTGCTCGATGGCGCGCTGGACGAGTTTATCGAGGCCTTCCTGCGGCAGGAGAAGAGCTGAAGTGGACGACAAAGTGGACGACAAAGTGTTTATGGCGCTACTCCAGGCGGAAACGGCCTGGCTCAGGCGGCGTCGGCTGCTGATGTTGCTGCTCGGGACCGGGCTGCTGTTTGCCGCGCCGATATTGCTTCTCGGGCTGGTGGACCTGGCCGTGCCGTTACGCGAGAGCACGGCCTTCAAGCTTTGCGCCGTGGCGGCGCTCATCACCGGCATCTGGCTGGCGCTTGGCGGCTGGCGCTTGGCGCGTAAGCTGCCGACCATCGAGCGCGTGGCCCTGCAACTCGAGGATGACTGCCCGGACCTGATGGATTCGCTAATCTGCGCGGTCGAGCTGCTGCGGAGGCCGGGGGCCAAGCTAACGGGCCTGAATCAGGCGCTTATCGCCCGGGTCGAGGCGGAATTGGCGAACCGGAACCTGCACCAGACCGTCACGGTGCGGGAACTGCGCCCCGGCCTCACGGCGCTGCTCGCGGGAATAACCGTTGGGTTGCTGATGCTTGGTCATTTCATGCCGTTCGGCGCCAAGGCCCGCGCCCATTTCCGTGACCGCCTGGCCGGGACCAACTCTGGGATCACGGTCAGGCCCGGCAACTTCGAGTTGGCCGCAGGCGACGACCTGGTGATCGAAGCGGACATCCACCGCGGGCCAAAGGAAAGCGCCAGCATTGTGATCGAAGATTCCCGGGGCGTTATCAGTTACGAAATGTACGCCCGCGCCGATGGCCGGTTCAGTTGGGAAATCTACGGGGTTGACGGGGATTTTGGCTACTTCGTGCGCACGCCCGTGCTCGAAAGTCCCCGCTACCGGGTGCGCACCTTCCGCAGACCCGCGATTGTTACGGCCCGGATTACCGTCACCCCGCCGGCTTATACCCGGCAGCCCGAGCGCAGTTATCCCGAGCTGCGAAACCTTGCCGTGCCCGAGGGCTCGCGCGTGCATTTCCGCTTGGAAAGCAACATGGCGGTGAAAGCCGTGCTGAAACCCCAGGACGGGGCGCCGCTGGAGTTCACCGCCTCGAAAAGCAGACAGAATCATCAGGCTGAGTTGACCGTCCGCGAAACCGTGAGCTACCGCATTGCACTGGACGATCTTGCGGGCCACGTAGTCGAGAGCGGCCGGAGCTATCGGATCGAGGTGCTCGAGGATTTCCCGCCCCTGGTTCGGGTCATCACGCCCGAAAAGGATTCGGCGGTGCGCGACAAGAACGAGGAAGTGACCTTCGCTTTCCAGGTGACCGACGATTACGGCCTCACCCGCGTGGAACTCCTGGTCAACATCAACGGGAACGGCTGGAAGAAGTTCAAGTTGTTCGCGGAGGAAGGCAAAGGCCCGGCCCTGGACAAGATCGTCGCCGAGGTGCTGAAGCTCGACGGCATCGTCAACTATGGCGACATCGTTTCCTACTACGGACAGGCGCTGGACAACGCGGAACCAAAAGCAAAGATCGGCCGCACCGACATCCGCTTTCTGGAAATCCGGCCCCCGAAGCCGGAGGAAAGGGAATGCGACGGAGAGGGCAAAGGTGAAAAGTTGACCGTGGCCGATCTGATTATCGAGCAGAAGCGCCTGATCAAGCAGACCTTCGGCCTGGACATGGTTCGGGAGCGGCAACAGCGCCACGAAATGATGGCGGAGCTGACCAAGGCCGCCGGCGATCTGCACATGGCCGCCCGCCAGCGCTTCAACAAGATCAAAACAAAAGCTGAGAACCAAAAGCTGAAGCTGGGGAAATTTGCCCGGCTTTTCGACGATAGCGTCCGCGACATGTCCCGCGCCGAGGACCTGCTGGGCAAGGAACTGCCCGAGGAATCGCTGGCCTACCAGCAGGCGGCGCTTTCACACCTGATCAAGATCGAGATCGAGCTGGAGAAGAACGCCGTCAGGTCAAAGGGCAAGAGCGGTGAAGGGCAGGAACAACGCGAGGTCAGCGAGCAGGATGAGGCCAAGGAACGTGAGGAAAAACTGGCGCGGCTCCAGGAAAGCCTGGCTAAGCTTAAGCTGCTAATCCAGCGGCAGGAGAACCTCAACCGCCGGCTTGCGCGGGCGGCGGCGCAGGGCGCCAGCGTCGAGGAACGCAACTATCTGGCCCGGAAACAACAAGAGCTGGCGGCGGCACCTAATAAACTGAAACGGGACATCCGTAACGCCGTGCCTGAGGCCTATGTTGCGACCCGGGAACTCGAGAAAGCCGCCGTGGAAATGCGCCAAACCAAAAAGCAGGTGGAAAAGAATCAAACAGCCAACGCCCGCAGACACGGCGAACAGGCGCGGCGTTTCCTCGAGCGAGGCAAGGAAATGCTTGAAGAACTGCGCCGGGAATTGAGCGGCAGCCAACTCGCGGAGGCCCTGAACCGGCTGCAACGACTTGCCCAGCGCCAGCAACAGCTTCGCCGCCGCACCGAGACCGAGGCCGCCAAGGGAAAAGGAGCCGTCAGCCGGGAAACAGGCAAGAAAATGGCCGGCAAACAACGGGGTATCCTGAAAGATTATCATGGGCTGCTGGACCAGCTTGACAAGGCCGCCGAGGAATTCGAGGACAGCAACCCGAAAGCCGCGCGTGAACTTGCCGAAGGGATGGAACAGGCCATGAATAACCGCGTTGGCGCCAAGATGAAGCGGGCGGAAAATGCGCTTAAATACCGGCAGATGAAACGCGCCGCACAGTATCAGAAGGAGGTTGAGCAAGCGCTGGGCGCCTTGGCGGAGAAACTGGCGAAGGCCCTGAAACAACCGCCGCAGCTCAGCCCGCAACAGCTCAGCAAAATGCTCGAGAACACCCTCGAACATTATCGCGGCCTGGAACAGGCCGGAAAAGGTAAATTGACGCCGGCAGAGCAGCAGAAGCTGCAGGAACAAATCAAGAAAGACCTGCGGGAAATGGCCAGGCGGCTCACGGACCAGACCATGAACCAGATCCTCCGGGAAATCGAGGGCCTGGGTCAGGGAGACGGGGGAGACCCCCTCGACCCTAAGATAAAGGCCTTGGTAGCCCGGACTGCCCGTCTGCTCGAGCGCAAACTTTTTGCCGCCGCCCTCCGCCAGAAACTCAAGCTCAGCCGCATCACCGGCCGCCGGCCGCCGGACGAATACCGCAAGCTGGTTGAGGAATACTTCAAGAATCTCAGTAACATCGGCGATTGATGCACTTCGGTTTCGATCCGCTCTTGCCGCCGGCGGTCCTTGTGCCCGCGGCCTTGGCCTGCTTGGCCTTGGTCCTGTGGCTCTACTGGCGCTGGAAACCAATGGTCTCGCCCCGCTATTGGGGGTTGCTTCTGGGCGTCAAGCTGGTGTCGCTGACACTGTTGCTGTTGCTGTTGCTCAATCCGTACCGGCTGGAACGACGGCCCGACACTCGCAACTACCGGGTGGTTTTTCTGATTGACGCCACCGGCAGCATGGCCACCCGTGATTGCGGTCCACTGTCGCGCCTGGAGGTGGTTACCCAGCAAATCCTCAAAGCTGATTCAAGTTTTGCCACCCACGTCCTGGACAAATATCCCAACGCCCGCTTCTATCTCTTTGCCGGCAGCCAGCTACGGCGCCTTGACCGCCAGACTGATTTTGAGATTCTGCCCGGCGACACTGACATTGATCCTGTGCTGCAAAAGGTCTTTAACGCTGGTGGCGGGCGGTTCAAGCTCGGCGCCGTCGTCCTCGTCAGTGATGGTTGTGATAACCGGGAACTGTCGTTGATCGAAGGCGCTGCGCCGTACCGCAAGGCGAACATCCCGGTGCATTGCCTCGGCATCGGCGACCGCCGGCCGAAGCCGGACTTGGCCGTCAGATGGACCCGCACGCCCAAGAAAGCCGTCAAGGGCAAACCGTTCCGGCTCGAGGGCAGCGTTAAGCGCAACACCCGCGGCAAGATGGCGGTGACCGTCGAGTTGTTCGAGCGGACCCGCCTGGTTGCCAGGCAGGTTGTACATTTCAGCGAAAAGGAAAAAGCGAAGCAAGTCGAGTTCGAACACAGCGCTTTTGTGGCGGGGTTCAAAACCTACAAACTCCGGGCCGCAGCTCTGCCACAAGAGGAAAATACCCTTAACAACCTGGACTACGCCAGCTTCAGAGTGGCCGACCCGGACGTCTTCCGCATCCTCTACTTCAGCGGCAATCTCGACTGGGATTTCAAGTATCTCAATCTGCTGGCCCAGGAGCAGGACCGCCTGCGGCTCGACGCCCTTATCCGCACGGGCGAGACGACCTGGCTCAACCGCGGATTCCCGCAGGACAAACCCACGCGCGGGTTCCCGGAACCGGCGGTCATCAACGAATATGACTGCCTAATCATCAACCTGAACAGCCTTTATCTGCTGGATGCCCGGGGACTGAAAGCCCTCACCAGCTTCATCGAGAACCGGGGCGGCGGGGTAATCTTCACCGGCATGACGGCGGAAATTCCGAAGACCGTCCAGCGGCTGCTGCCGGTCAAATCCTTGCCGGCGGAGCTTACGCGCCTGGGCAAGGCGAAGCTCGAGTTCCGGCCCTCACTGGTGCTCTCGGCTGGCCGCTTAGATACGGTGCGCGAGTTGGCCGACCGGCTCTATCTGCCGGCGGAATCGGCGTTTTTGCCCATCGGGGCCGCAGATCTCAAGCCGGGCGCCCAGGCGGTTGCGGTGATCGAAGGCGTCGGCTGGGTGGCGCTGGCGGCGCAGAACTACGGCTCGGGCAAGGTCGCCTTTCTGAACCTGGCCGATAGCTGGAAATGGGTGATGCACAGCGACAGCGGCGCCCACTATTATGGCCTGTTCTGGGGCCGGCTGATAAGCTGGGTGTCCTCGAGCTCGAAGGAACGGCTCACCCTCAAACCCGCCGGCGCGAAACTGCCGCTGAACGTTCCCCGGGAATTCGTCGTTGACGTGCTGGACAAGAACTACGCAACGGACAACCAGGCCAAGGTCAGCGGGATGCTGGTTCTTCCCGATGGCGGCGAGCAGACTTTGCATTTCTTCAACAGCCCGCGGGTAGACGGCCGCTACACGGCCAAGTTTGTCCCGCGTCTGCCGGGCGAGTATCGCATCAGCATTCGGGCCCAACTCAAGAGCGGCGAGGCGCTCGAAAGCGCGGCGGATTACTTGGGCGCCGACGCCTCCACCGAGTCCCAGCCTGCGCCCATGGCCGAGCAGCAGCTTCAGAGCCTGGCCCGGCTCACCGGCGGCACGTACTGGAACTACCGCAAGCTCGATAGTATCCGCCACCTGCCGCTCACCAAGGAACTGCACTACCTTGAACGCCGCCGCAATTTCCGCCGAAGCTGGCTCTTCCTCCTCCTGGTCATCCTCTGCATTCTCCCCGACTGGATACTCCGCCGCCGCATCGGCCTGCGCTGACCCGCATCTCTCACGCTTTCAGCGCGGCGCGGATATGAGGAAGGCAAGTGCCGCCGCGTGAGAAGGTGATGGCCGGCTCGAGCCGGACCGGGTCTACCGGCTCAAATAAATGGGTTTTACGTCATTATGGCGGCCTTGAAAATATCGCTGCCACAGAATAGATTATCGTAATGACCCCAAACCGCCATCCCGACAATCGGCATCTGAATTATGTCCGCGGCATTATCGGCGCCGCCGCCGGGGGCATTGTGGGCTGCCTGGCCTTCTGGCTGCTGGTCCGCAGGGGCCTGCATGCGCCGATCTTGCCTTTCGGCGTGATCGGGCTTGGCTGCGGCTTGCTTTCACGGCGCCGGGACCTGTGGCTTGGCGCGCTCAGCGCCGGCCTGGGGCTGGTGGTCACCATTGTCGCCGACTGGCTGTGGTGGCCGTTCAAAGCCGACCCGAGTTTTGGCTATTTCATTACTCACTTGCATCGGCAGGACCCGATGGTCTTACTGGGTATTCCAGTATCGCCTCTGCTTATCTATGTGATTGGCGCGACTGTCGCCTTCTGGTTTGGCATGGGCCGCAATCGGCTTAGCTATGCCGAGGATAGCGTCAAGGAAGAATCTCAGGATGCTTAAGATTTCCTGAGGCAAAGCTGAAAACTGATGGGGCACGCTCAACCCTCGACCCGCAGTCTAACGGTTGAACCATAGTCCAGGCGAACGGTCACGGTGACCGCCTCGCCGTTGAACTCATGGGCGGTCTCGTCGTCATCTTTCAGTACCCGGAAACACTCCCCGGCTTCGCATGGTACGCGAAGCACAATCTGCATCTCCACCGGATCACCCGTATGGTGCAGGGTCACGTCCAGGAGCCGCGGCTCGGAAATGCCCGCAACCAGCAAGCCGTCCCGGGCGCGCAGATTGCGAAAGGATACGCGGCTCATCTGCAGTTTTGCCGGCAGACCTTTGCCGATGTATACCCGATGCCGCCAGAAATCGGCAAGCACAAGTTGTTCGCAGGCCGCCACCAGGTACGAGCCGTGGGCTGAGCCGAAGGGGGGTAGGGCAGCGGTTCCGACCGGGGTCACTTCCTCGAAATATCCCGGCCCGTGAATATGATTCTCGAGAATCTCGATGAAGAACTGTTCCGCGCGATTGGGGCGTCCCAGGCGGATTTCACTGCTTGCGGCCGCGAACGCGATCCACGGTTCATTGCAGGTAATATAGCGTTGGCCGTGGTCGCGGGTCCGGGCGTAGACCGCATCGTCCAGGAATTCCTGGGCCTCCGCGATGTAGTAGATGTTCCCGAGCCAGCAGTCGGCCTTGGCCTCAGCATCGGCGTTGAGATGGGGCTTGTAACGGTGCTCGGCGATTTCGATGGTCGCCCGCTCGATGACTTCGGTCCATGCCCGGCGGCGGGCCGCGTCCAGTCCAAGCTGTTCGCTGTAAGCCAATGCCTTGCGCAGGATGGCAAGATACATGATTACGGTGGCCGCATCGTTGACAATGGGCTCGGCATCCATGATATCGGCTTCCACACCACGGAACAGCCAACGCCCGTTCTCTTCGTAAAACCATTCGTCAACCGCGAGTTCTGCGACCCGTCTGACAATGGGATAGGTAACCTCGCGCAGAAATGTTTCACGGCCGCGTCCGGCCAACTCATACAGCCGCACGGCCAGGAGCGCCCGATTGGCATCCGACATGGGGGCGCGGTCCCGCTCCGGGGTAACGGTCGGAGCGCCGTCATAGGTCATCATCCACGGAAAGGGCCGGCCTTCTTCGCGCATTACCCGGCGCATCCAGCGGCCGTTCGCTTCCGCCTGGGCCCACATGTTGGCCCGCGCCAGGCCGTCCACAACGTAGTGATGGTCGTGAAAATTACTGGCGCCCCAGCCGTTCATGTGAAACATCAGGAATTGCACGGTGCCGCCCAGGGCAAAGTCGTTGCCGCAACGGAAGAGATATTCGGACATGTGAAGCATGAAGCTGCGGCGCAGTTCGAGAGGGTCAGGTGAATCCACTTTGATCTCGGCGGTTTCCGCCCAGAACGCGGCAAAATCATTCAGGTGCGCGGCGTGGGCCGCAGCATAAGAAGCGGCGGAAAACGAGGCCAGTTCGTCTTCCAATGTTTTCCGGGCCGCGCCTGCCCGGGCGGTCTCAGCCCCGGCAAAACGCCGGAATTCCAGGCGCAGCACGGCGCTTTGTGCCTGCGCCAACGGCGCTGACATCGAAGCGGTCCAGCCGGTTGGCGTCAACTGAAGTTCCATACCTTCTGCGGCTGCGCCGTAAAGCACGGCGTAAGCTTCGCTCGGCTTGTAGGCAGAACTTTCGTCGAGCCCGGCCAGAAGTGTGCGTTCCCCAATTTCCACCGCGCCGGCCTGGTCAAAAATGGGCAGGCCGTGCCGCGTTTCGAGCGGGAGACTGAGCATCCAGCGAAAGTCCTCTGTCCGGTCAGGGACCGCCGGGCGGTAGAGTTTGATCAAGAGGCTTTCGCTGTCGTGCGGGGCGAACACGGTAATTTCAACCGGGATGTTGCGTTCCAAGGCGAAGCGGGTGATGACCGTGCCTTGGCGCAGGTCCCATTCCCGGCGCCATTGGTCCGCCGCTTCCAGAATCATGTCAGCCCGCAGTTCCCGGTCACCAATCACGAACGCCTGAGTCAAGTAACCCAGTGGCAGGAAATTCCGGCGTTGGCCGTAGCAGTAGGCGCCCGGCGGCAAATCTTGCTTGCGAAAGCTGACCTCACTTTGATAAAGGTGCTCGCTGATCATTCCCTCGTGGAGAACGTACAGGTCCGCCTGCGTGGTATGCAGTGGCGCGTGGTCGCATCCGAACGTGTCGCACAGCCGGTCCGGCAGGCTTTGCAGGCCGCTCGCGTCAAGCCCGACCCCGAGTTTGCCCGTGCCAACCAGCGCCGGGTAACTCACCGCCGGCATGGCTGCCGATGTTAGCCTGGCAGAACAGGCCGCCCCCTGCCGGTTTTTTTAATTTTTACAATTTTTTACTTGACGAACTCCCCAAACTATTGTTTTTTGTCTGAAAATGCACATTACAATTGAGCAAACCGGCAAAAATTAAAGAAAAGCTTGAAATTCGACGAATAATTTAATATAATTAAAATAGGTGAT
>SDBT01012702.1_pt1 | contig 13524 bp, 17 predicted proteins | sample 2277101 | NCBI WGS metagenome assembly SDBT01 (sample SAMN10404973, study PRJNA504765) | marine sediment metagenome | isolation source: marine sediment core GS10_PC15, 103 cmbsf | place: Arctic Ocean: Southern Knipovich Ridge | collected 2010
CTACATTTATATTGAAATGCCGCTGTTTTCATTTGTTACTCCTCTCCCCATCAAAAAAATATTTTAATGACTTCTCTTACAAAATATATCAAATATGCTATCGATAGACAAGCAAGCAATACTTCCGCAGCCCACATCCACATTATTCTACCTCCGTTTGTTACTCATCTTTAGATATTATAGGCAACGTCATAACATGTCTGAAACTACCTGACCTAAATAATGCCAAGTCTTTTTCTTCTTTGATGATAACTGTCGTTGCCGTATTAAGTATTTCTAACAAAAAGGTGGGGCTTATAGAAAAATAAATGTCGTCACCCTCATAAGAGACTTTAGATTCTTTTTCAATTGTACCCCTTATGTCTGACTTTCCCACACACCTCAAAACGTTCTTACTCAATTCTATTCTCACACTATGAATAGTAGACACGCCTTGCCCTTCAACGATCAATGAGGAGGTCTCGATTGCGTTCTTAATCCCTGCGGGAAGTTTTATTTTTGTGCCCTTAATACGGTCCATCGCTCCACTATAATCAGGAAACTCACCGAGAATTTTCCTGACACTGAGATACACACCTGATTCGGTGCCAAAATGCACCCATGAATCAGTTACACCATACATAGTAATTTTTTCCTGCTCTGTATCTTCCAGTTTTTTCAATTCAGAGGCCACTTTGGCTTCAATCATGAAGCTTTCCATTTCTTCTTTCATGGTGTATATGCTTCCCCTGCGCTTGTCTCCAGTCTTTAGTTCGTTGCCCTCCACTTTCAAGCAGGTCATTGTCCCCATAGCAGGATCATTTGAAGCACTGAACATGCATAAGTGGGCTCCTTCAGTGAAGTCCGGGGGCAGTTCATATGCAGTGAAACTTGTCAACTCTTCTTTTACCTTTTTGCTTCGCTCGATGATCTCACTACCAAGAACTGTCGTTAAGGTGGCTTTTATGCCCTCTGCTTTCATGATGAGCTTCTTCTCTTCCCCCTTTTTCCCTTGCAAGGACATATGTACCTCAGCCGCATCAACTTTCTCTATGAAATTGAACATTAAATTACCATTGAGAAGAAAAGAAAAATCCGATTTGAAGGGAGCATGAATACACATTTTGTCATTGTAGGCAACGATGTCTTCTCCTGAATAATAAAGGTTGGACATGTCTTCTATGTTTGCGGTGGCTGGTCTTGCAATTTGAATGGCTTTAAAAATTTCGTCTCGGTTTATTTTCATAATCTTTTCCTCCTGTACTGGTTGCGGTAAATTTTTTTTTAGAATTCCTTCATGTGCGAAGGTGGCATTATTTCACTTTACTAATTTCCCTTTTGAATATATATTCCGCACTTAGTCCAATTCTCTCATTTATAGCACAAAGCTCCCATCCCTCTTGTCCTAATTTATTTAAATTCTTTTCTTCAGTAAGATTGCCTTCCCCATCATTTATAATTTTATATTCAAATTTTTTCATATTGCACCTCCTATGGTTTCTTAAATACTAAAATATATTCGTGCTGTTTTGGAAAAATCTTAGTTTGCAATATTACCTGAACAAATTGCTGATTGACTGTTTGACCAAGATCAACAATATATATGTTAAAAGGCACGAAGCCTGCATTTTCAAATTCACGGTACAAATCAATATGAAATGGATAAAACTGTTTATTCTTTCTGAAGTCAGCGATAAACCAAGCACAAAAAGAGCCGGACTTCAATATCCTGTAGTTCTCTTTGACATGTGCAGATATAAGCTTGATAAAATCCCAATAAGTCTTTGCTTTGCCCAACTGTTCGGGTTCGTCTCCATACTTTTCTAAGTCCCAATATGGTGGGCTCGTTATTGAAAAGTCAGCACATTCATCCTCTAAATCCACGTTAGCAGAACTTCCCTCAATCACTTTAATCCAAGAATCGTGCTTATATATATTGAGACTGTTTTTCCTATCCCTGTACAGCATACGCTTGATTTTTCGGTTGTCTTCCATGAATTCATGGCAAATGTCGATACCAATGTAATTGCGGTTTAATTTGAAACAGAGTTCCATACGTGAGTTATGTCCTGCAAAGGGATCATATACGGTGCCTTTTTCGGGACAGAGAAAGTCTATTATTGTTCTGCCTACATTTTGGGGGAATGCAGAAAGATAGTTCGTGCGCCCTTGCGTGACCATCCCGGACTTTTCCATACCGGGAGTAAAGTTCTCACTTTCGATTATGGTTCTTTTATTCTTATTATAGTGGTGTACGTAACCACCACCCCTACCCTCTTTCGATAAATCTATCGTATCTCTATTGGCTTCTTTTTTGTTATGCAACAGGACAGAAGAAGGCACCCTTCCATAACGTTTGATGAAGTCTGCTCGGATAGCACGTGATTTTCTCAATGACTCTGCACTCATCCCTTTAGCAGATTCATCTATTTCAAGATTTATTAGGTCTTTGGTCATAGTCCCAACCTTTGTTGTGTGTTTTATAGTTATCAAGCAGGACTTCTGAGCATTTTGATCCTCGTTGGACATTTAATAAAACCGTAACCCCTTCAACAGCTAAATCTCCATCTCGGATAGAAGATAAAATATATTCCAATGTTGCGGATATTGCTATTGTTCCATCATCATGAACAAGTTCCGCATAGATAGTGTTTACTCGTAATTGACCATGTTCATTTCCCGCCATTCTTATTTTTTGTAGATGAAGTATTTCCACCATTTCCTCCTTTATATATAAGATGCTCCTATCTATAGCCTTTTAAAAACCTCATTTTCAGGTAAATGCTTATGTTTAAACCACTTCTTATGTTTAATTTTCCATAAACTTGTGTCAAAACCAAAATTAAAATTTTCAAATACATTGATTTTAAAAAGCGTATCTCTCCGTATAGATGTGTTCCAGGATGTTTGTAAAAGTCTATTTAAATAATAAAGCTGTTGTGCATCTCCACCATTTAATACGGTTACGGATAGTCCATCAATATAAGGTAATACGGAAAATAAAGCAGGTATCGTTTGCAAATCTGTTTTTGCCGTGTATAAAAATATTTTAGCATTAGAAGTGTCTTTTATTTTTTTAACTGTGTCCATAACAAGTTGGGGTTCAAGCATAGGCTCTCCACCAGTCAACATGATTTCATCATATTGATCAAATTGGTCTTCTATTGGTAATGATTTTAAATCCCAAAACTGGTTGGCACACCATTTACAACTACGAGGACAGTCTTCCAAAAGTAATAATCTTAATTTCATTTATAAGACGCTCCTATATTCCAAAACAGGAGAGGTTGTCGTAAATAAAACATATTATCTAATAACCACTTCCATGCTTTAAGATCATAATTATCATTACAAGGGAAAGGAGCTTCGACATCAGGAATCTCTTTGTACCCGATACGAGTGTCTTGTAAACTTAAATTTATATTGTGTGAATTAAAGAGAGTGGGCTCATTCAAAGACACTCCTGAATATTTGTATATTTTATGATACATCCTTGCTTCTGATTTTGGAGCGGCTAATATGCCGAAGATGTCAGGAGAGCCATTTATATTGGCAATTCCTTTACAAATACCAGCGATCATGATGCCACTACCAACAGATACAACAATTGAACCATACAAAAACCTGCTCTCTAACAACCCAACCTGCTTAGCCACTTCATCAACAGTTATGCTGAAAGACAGCCCTAATGGTAACATGTAAGCGTTCTGATATTCTTTGTTCAAAATCTTTCGAGCCATATAATAGCCAATGGTTTGTCGGCAGGCTTTCATCCAGCGCACTTCAACATCGAATTCTTTCCATTTCTCTAACATCCGTGCCTGATTATCCTGCAAACCATCAACATACTGTGGGGCGAATACAACACACTTTAAATCGAGTTGTTTACAGAAATACCCTATCCCCCATGTCGCCATAGAGATTGAGTTTTCCATGTAACCAAATGTAGTGTAACCTTGTTTTTTTAAGCTGATTAAGGTGGGCAGTAGTCCTCTGACTTTAGCAAAGGGAGGTGCGGGAGAGGGGCAAGCGAGGTCTTCACGTTTAATGAAGACCTCGTTGCCATTGATTCTGTAACTTTCCACCGGGGTGTCAAGCAACTTTAAATTTGCCATCTTTTTCCACCACGGCGCCGAAGACGGTTAGCAAGAAAAGGGCAATGCTTGTCTGGTACCGGGCTTCACTTACGGAATCCCCGAATGTTATTTGAAGTTGCTCCATGATCTCTTTCTTGGGCAGAGCTTTTTTCTTTATAAGTTTGTGCAGGAATTCAGCCCGAAGCTGGGCTTTCGGAGTGGCTTTTTCCTTGGGCGGGGCTTTTTCTTTCTTTTTTGACGCCGCCACTTTTTTCTTCTCTACCGGCTTTTTGGCTCCCGCGGGTTTGGGATCACTTTTTGTACCGGTCCAGAACCAATTGAAAAACTCTACAGGACCTTCGGGCATTGAGACTTCCCGGACATTGAAGTCTTCGACCGCATCGGTTAGGCCATCAATAATTACACGCCTCTTGGTAACGTCTTCGATACCGACAAGGGAAATGGTTTTTATAACACCCTCTACACCGTTAAGAATGGCGACCGAATCCTTCAGCTTTTTGATGTCGTCCTTTGTCATTTTCGCAATTTTCTGTGACACTGTTACTTTGTTTGGCATGAGATTGTTTCTCCTTTCATTTAAGGTTAATGATTGCAATTATTATATTGCGGTGATTTGTCTTTCGATCTTAAAAGCACTATAACACATTTTTGGAAGATTTGTCAGTTTTTTTTAAAATAAAAAGTATTGCTGGCTTTTTATTATTTTATCAATTCGTTTTGCCGCTATTTCACAACTCTCTTCTTCTTTTTCACAGGCAATCCAAGGTAATTTATGCTCCTCACAAGCCATTGCGGTGGTGCCGCTTCCCAAAAAAGGATCGAGTATTAAGTTTTTCTCTGGCATAGTAACCAAAGTTAGGAGGTATTTGATAAGTTCAAGGGGCTTAACGGTCGGATGTTTATTATCTTTTCCTCTTTCAGATTTTGAGGCCTTGGCACAATAGAAAAAACGTGCGGCGGAGCCTTCATCACGATGATCGCAAGTTTCCTCATCATTGCCTTTACCATAACTACTTGGAGTATGTTTCGCTCCTCGTTTTGGATTGTTTTGATTGCCAATTCTTGTGCTATTTGATTCGGGAAATAATGATAGTACCTCTGGACTTCCATCGTGGATTATGTTGGCGGGGTGGCGGCCTTGCTCACCAATTTGGGAACCATACTCTCTTTTTTTATCCGGACGAGCTATCCCTTCATTGGCAAAAGTAGTTGTATGAACTTGTTTATTTTTCATTTCTCGATGATTTACATCGTCCTTATCAACCTCAACCCTCCCTCCATCAATATTCAATCCACCTACCCCATATTTCAGAACATTGTACTCAAATGTGCCCTCAATGGGTTTCATAGCCAGGCAGATGGGTTCGTGGGCGGGCTTTAAGGCTGTACCGTATCCTTCCCAAAGTTTGGCTTCATCTGTGGCAGGTGGATCAATGGTAATTTTTCGATTGCCGGCAGACCATCCGGCATCTGTTTCATAATTGCCACGTTGATTAACAAGACGTCCGGCTCTATTTTGATCTACCGGTCCTTCCTCCCTCTCAACCCCTGCCGCCTTGTCAATCGCCTTGGAAATGTCGTGACTCTTTGGAAAGCCCGAGCCGTAAACCCAATGAAGGTACTCAATTCTATCCCGTATCTCCCAACCAGCGTCTTCAATAGCACATACCAAGCGGTGAATAGTCCTGGAGCCACCAAAAGCAAGCATGATAGCTCCCGGCAGGCAAGAATTTAAAATCAATTCCCAATACCTTTTTCCCGGGATGCCGTGATCCCATTCTTTTCCCATAAATTCAAGGCCGTATGGTGGGTCGGTTACAACAGCGGTAATGCCTGATATTTCAGGTAGAATATCCCGGCAATCACCGTGGTACAATCTACCCAATTTTGATTGATAGTATGGTTTCATTTTTTACTCTCATATTCCTCTACCACTATTTGACTGTCCAAAACAGGCTGTCCAACATCAAGTTGTTGCAGGACACAACAGGACAAGTATTCATCTATTTCCATATGCCTGTGCGCCATTGCAGATACCCGGAGCATCCCAGCCCTTTTCTCGAATGAATCTTGATTTATGGCATAAAAACAATCGACATGTCCGAGTTTTCCTATCCATCTTGCGGTATGCTTTAGTTTGAGCTTTCGCACTTCTAAGCCTTCTATTTTAACTTGTGTGCCCGTAATAACTGCGGCGTACCTCTTTCCTGCAAGAGAAGCAAGAGCCATCCACGTTTCGTCTTCTTTTTGTATCCCGGTGGCATTTATCGTTTCGGGTCCACATATCTCAGCATAATCGACAATGATCATTTGGGGTGTTATTTCTTCCGTCTGTTCGAGCATGTCAAGCTCATTATCCATATCAGCTACGTTTTTAGTGTATCGTGGATATGCTATTATCCTGAATAAATGACCGTAGAACTCATCAAATTCTTTCATTGATTTTGGAACAGTCGTTTGATTAAATTCCGGGCGTTTCACTGCTTGAAACCAGGAAGCCACTTTGTAATCTTTAGAGGAGTTTGTTCTGCACCATGTACAGGGAGAATAATCCATGTCGAGATTGAATTTAGGTATTTCTTCATTATATGCCATTAAAGTAATTTTATTTCTTCTCTCTGCCCTGTCGCAATCACCATGCTGATTGTCTTTACAGTCGAATACAGGATATTTTATATAACCAAATTCCTCAATATTCATGGCATATGCTGTCAAACGTTTGTAAATCCTTTCTTTCATTTGCTTCAATGACATTTCAAGTGAGAATATAACTGTGGGGATTTTAGATAACACAGCCATTACAGCAAATTCAATCAGCATCCATGTCTTCCCTCTTTTGAAAGCTCCCTCAATTCCGATAAGCCACCCTTTATCGATTGGTCCCATATATTTACCAAGTTCTCCGGGGAACATAAAAAAATCTATCGCCGCTTCTTCAAAGTATTTTTTGACTTCATTTTCAGCGAAGGGATTTACCCAACCCGATGTGGCTTGTTGGACATTTTTAAGCTTCTTCTGTTCTTCTTTCGCCCCTTTTATGTCTCCCTTCAAAAGAAGGTTCTGCGTGTTGGTCGTTCTGATCTGCAATTCCCGGAAATTGAAGTATTCAATGGCTTGGTCTCTAAGATATTCAACGTTGACGCCTTTGTCGAGTGAGTATTTTTTTGAGATAGACACCAACAATTCTTCTATCAAAATGCTTTCTTCTTCTGGGAGCTTTTCCTTTTCGATTTCAAAGATGTCTTGAATATGGTCGAAAGGAGCCGCTTCGTATGTTTCATAGAACTCACACGCCCAAACGGCTATGGTTTGTGTGAAACTATTTGTGAAGTATTCAAAATCTACCAAAGGGTAAATTTCGTTAAGGAACTGTTTGCTTACAATTAAGCCGGTAATGATTCTCTTTTCAAGTGTTGTATCAACTTTCCTCCTGAGAAACGTTGCCATCTTTAATCTCCATTTAAATACTCATCCAATTTAATTATAAAAAGAATGGCCAGAAAAACCATTGAGGGTATTAGACACCATAAATATCTTCCAGTAAACAAAGCTTCCACACAAATTTTTAAATAAAGGGTAAAAAGAAAACTTCCTAAAATACCAATCATTATTGTTCCAAATATTATTCCAATTGGTTTTGTTTTTCTCATATCATTATTACCTCCTTCTTGTCACCCATATATGGTCCTCACAATACTCCGGCAATCGTCTGTCGAATGTTTCGTTCGAGCAAAGCCAGCCGGGGGTTATATCCTTCCCGTCTGTATCGAAAAGGACGGACTCAACCAATACTTTGGCTATCATCTCATCACTATAGAACCTACCATTGAGCCGTGATTTATTTTCTCCCCAGTACTTATGCAGTCTTCTACTGCTCATCAGGAATTTGTCCATCTGCTGAGAAGAGGTACTGAAGTCTTTACCTGTAGCAGATTGGAGTACTCTCATTATTGCGGAAGTCAGTTTTGGATTTTTATCTACTTCGATCAACTCTGGTTCGTTTTCAAGGAAATACAAAAACTGGCTTTTATTTTCAATTGAATTGTTGTAATATAAAAAGTCGGAGACGCTCATATTTTTAAAGAACTTTTTATTTTTCGGGTAACACAAGAGATTTGTAATTGATTGCGAAAATCGGTATGCTGCTTTCTCAAATTCAATGGGAGAGAATTTTCTATTCTTAAATCCATCATCGACAGGTAATTGGTCAAAAAAAGTACCTCTGATAAGCATACGCAAATCATTGACCGCTTTCTCATAAGCAACCGTATTTTGTTTAAAATGTTTTCTGACAGGGAACTTATGCCAAATATCAAGATAGTGTTTTACTATTGCAGGGCAAGGGAGGGACTTTCTTTCTTTAGGTTTATGGTCGGGTTTTGGAACTTCAAGGGAGCCTTCTCTTTTTACCAACACCCCCCTTGATTTTGTGTGAGCCGCTTGCGGGTCATTGGATTCTTCTTCTTTAGAAGAATCTTCTTCTCTTTCTAATAAATCTCTTCCTTTAGGTGTGACATCAGCGTCACAAACGGGTGTGACATGGATGTCACACCCGGGTGTCTCCTGGAGGAGACAAGGAAAGTCTTTGTCGAAACACTCATGGTCGAAGAAGATATAACGTGTGGATTTATGGGAAAGACGTTCTTGTCCGGTGGGTGTTCGTTGTTCTATTAAATTATGTCCTACGAGTTCATTTAATAGTCTATTTACATGCCTCCTTGATATTCCGAGTTCCTTTGCTATGGTTTGTTGTTGGGGGTAACAATTACCGTTTTTTCCAGAATGCCAACAAAGTAATCCATAAGTAAGTTTTGCTAATGCTGATAATCCTTCGATACAAAAAACTCCGACTGGTATGTTTACGCTGTTAAATCTCTTCCATGGTATTATCTGTTTTCTCTCCATTTTTTAACCCCATAAAAATAATAACCGGAGGATTGTGAAGTCCCCCGGTTTAAATTATAAAATCCACGATGTATATTTTATGCGATGTTTGGTTTATATTGTACAATCATATATACCACCACCTCCTCGAAGTGTTTTGTTATTCTCTTAATTGAGAAGTAACCAAGGGACTGTGAAGTCCCCCGCGATCTTTAATAAAAGGTATTTGATTATGGGTGGTTTATTTATTCCATGCGGGACAATCACCTCCTTTCTGTGTATTAAAAGTAGGGGGAAGGTCGGCCGCTACTGGGAGTAGGACCTGTCTGCCTGTCGGGCGGTACAGGCTGGGGAATTCCCTTCCCCCAAGATGAATATTTTTAAAATCTTTTTTCATAATCGCCCCTCATAACTATTTGATCTTATGTGATCTTTGAAAATAACATACAACATTTTTAAAAGCTTGTCAACTGCCCCTCAATAATAAATCTTCCTGAATACATCTTTACGAAAAGCCTGAACCTCACTTTCGTTTAGGTTGTCAAGGTCCCCTTTATCAAGGCGCATAACCTCTACATGATTAATCACACAAGATAAAGTACTTGCGAGCGATTCAGCTTGCTCCTGCGCTTTTTTTTCAGCATCGAATAGGATAAATGCTCTTTTGGGAGAAAGCAGGTAACATAAGTAAGCTTGAGATATGGTCCATTTTATTCCTGAAGTAGCAACAACACCACCTCCTAATTTAAACACAATGAAGGCGCCTTCTACGATAACGATGGTGTCCTTTACGGTGTCTGAATTGTAAAGCAGTTCTTTGGGAGACTGTATAGAAAGCTTTTTGGGACAATGCTTATAGGTATTTGTTTGTCCCGTGGCATCTCTCGTTGAAAATGTAAGCAACCTGTTTTTGTAATAGTAAGGTATTAAAATACGATTGCAGTATGTGGTGCTGACAGGCCCGATGCTTCTTAATTTGTATTTATTGAATATAAATTGGGCATCAAGGCCTCGGCTGGTTAAATAGTCTCTCTGCAAGTCAAACAGTTCTGCTTTCGCTTCAGACGGAAGTTCAAATGCTGTATCAGTCAATTTATGGCGCTCTGTAAGCGTTTCTTTTTGAGTAGTTAGTGACTGAGTGTAGCTAAAATGCTTGATAGTGTCAAAAGCTTGTTTGACTGATGCTTTGTCGATCATTAAAACGAGGTCTAAAAGTGATTTTTTACCACACATCCAGCAGGAAACTTGTTTTGTTGTTAGATCGATTCCTAAATGATTGCTGTGATCGCTACAACCGGGAAAGACACAACGCATACCGATCCATCCTTCTGATACATTTCTACCTTCGGTATCGTAGTAAATGTGCCTTGATTGTAAATACTTTATAATGTCAAAATATTGAAAATCGGTTTCAAAGTCCGTCATGATGGTCCATGCATTAACTTCAATGACTTCAATTTGGAATCGATTTGAGGTAAAATAAAATCGTGCCAAATATTGTCGGGGACAAAACATTTTTTTGTTTTATCATACCGACAAACGATACATATTGAATGGTAAATAGGAACGCAAGAATCACCAGCAGTAACCAGGAAAGGGTGAAAAAGATGGTTATTACATAACTTTCTCATCGTTGTTTCTCTTTTTATTATTTCATACATTAAAGTAACATCTCGAAAATAAAAATCTGAATAATCTTGTTTGGACCATTTGTTACGTGTTTTGAGATTGGTTTTTATCCAATCTATTTTGAGTTGTTCTTCTTTTGTAAGGTTCATTTAATCCCCCTTCTTTATTTTTCTATTGTGAGACCCTCTGTATGTTCTATCAGGGTATTTCTTTCTTTCCCAATGCCTACTATAACATCTTTTGCATACGCCCAGAGCATGTGCAGGATTATCACATCCTCCTGTTTCACAGATACCTATTTGGTTTCTGGAGTTTCGTCTGTATCCTCTGGGCCAGGTGAGTTTTTTAATTTATCGTACCCTTTTTTACATGCATAAAGAAGTTGCATGGGCATACTTCTGAAATTGTCTACTGCATCTTTCTCCAATTGTTCATAAAGTTCGGGATAATTGGAGAAGTCTAAAGTGACCCTGTTTCTTCCTTCAGGTTCATTTTTGGGTTTAAATGTTCGTTTGGGTTTCTCTGGTTCGATAGATGTTTTTGGAGTTTTGGGAAACCCTCCTTTGTTTGGTCCCCTTTTCTTTTTACCTTCAAAGATTGGTGTTTTCTTATCACAGCCTTCACAGGTAAAATCACAATTCCTGTTTGCTGCCACATCCCTACATAAATCGTAATTTGGGCAATCTGTAATTTTTAGTGGTCCTTCTACCATTTTATCCTCCTTTCAATTTGTTTATATTTAATTATCATTATCATTGTGAATAGTCTCTCCCACACACCTTTATTGGCATTGGCTCTTGAATTACAACTTGTACAAAGAGTAATCAGGTTTGTGGGCTGGCAATCTTTTTTAATATAATTGATGTGGTGTATTGTTAAGTAACATGGTTTTTTCCAACACTTAGGATTTTGACATTCATAATTGTCTCTTTCTTTGATATAATTTTTAAACTCTTTATCAAACCATAAAGGACAATAGGGTTCAGAGGAGATTCCTCCTTTCCAATGAGGACTTAATTCTCCTACATATTTTCCTATTGTGGAAAACCTCATTTTCTTTTTAGTTTCTTCTGAAAGCTTTTTACCTCTATTACCATCGCCTATTTTCTTTTTGGTTTCTTCTGAAAGCTTTTTACCTATTTTAGCAAGACTCATTTTCTCTCGCTGTTCTTTTGGTATAAATTTGCCCCAATTATAGTGTCTCTTTCCTATGATTCCATGGTTTTTACCTATTTTAGCAAGACTCATTTTCTTTTTGGTCTCATTTGATTTTCTTACACCTTTTTTGATGAGGCTCATTTTCATTCGAGATTCTTTCGAGTGTTTTTTGCCTTTTTTGATGAGGCTCATTTTCATTCGAGATTCTTCCGAGTGTTTTTTGCCTTTCATAGGACATGTTTGTCCTTTATGAATTTTTCTCATGAGCTTTATGGTATCTTCTGTATGTTTGCTGCCTTTTCTCATAACATCACCTCCAAAAAGAAAATCCCGAGAGCAGTGGGAGCTTATGAAAGCCCTTCCATACCTCACAGCATGGAAACTCTCGGGATTAAGTTTTGAATTGTTCATAAGTTCCACTGTTTGCATACTTATCATCCTTTTGAAAGCGTGTCAAGTTTTATTTAAACCCACCCTTGATCTGTGTATAATGTGAACCTTTCTCCCCAATGACGCAGAAGGTGGTGGTTGTGTGGGTCAAATATATCAACTATAATGACCTCTTTTTTGTTTTTTGTTCCCCTTAAGCCCCTACCAATAATTTGTAGTGTCCTTATTTCAGATCTACCCCCTGCGGCATTAATGACCACATCCAATTCAGGAATATCTACCCCCTCACACCAAATTGTTGTGGCGATTACACAGCTTAATTTTTTATTAATCAAGGCTGTTTTTACTGAATCACGTTTATCTGAAGTGGTTTTGCCTTGTATGAATTGAAAATATGAACTGAATTCTTTTTTTGGTATGTCACACATATCATAAGCACAACCAATGAGGTTTTCACCATGAGCGATTTTATTTACTATAATGAGCAGGCTTTTACCTTCATTTATATGATTTATTGCGGTGTTAATAATCAGTTCATTTCGTTTGACACAATTTACAATTCCCAAATCATATGACTCTGGATAATTGTATGTCGTGTCCACTTCGTGATTGTATGGTGACCGTATTATTTTTATTTTAGGTTTCGCCAACACACCGTAGTCAAAGCCCTCATTAATAGTAACCTCTTCGATTAGAGTTCCTATTAGTCCCTCAAGTGTGAGCTTTGCTTCTTCATCTGTGGGGAGCGTGGCTGTAAATCCTAACCGGACGGGAGCGAATGTGTGAGAGAGGGCTTGGGAGTATGCCCCATCAATTTTAGATACGTGATGACAATTATGGACAGAAATATCATTAGCAAAATAATTATGTTCATCTTCAATGTTTAAATCATAAAAAATTACAAAGCCAAGATTTCTTTCTTTACAACCAATAATACTGCTGAAAGATTCTCCAATACCTCTTGGTTTGTAAAATGTAACATTTTCCACCCTAAGTTTTTTGAACAGTATTTTGCATTGATATGGTAGGTTTCGAATTTTACTCCACATGTAGGACATATTTTTTCTGTTTTCATATTCTTCCTCCTTTGTTTTTATGGTGTCTTGCACCATGTTATTATAAAAAAAAGAAGATGTCAACACAATTTGTCCTTTTAATTTTTTTGCTTCGATCCAACCATTTTTTGAAAAAAATAAATGATCACAACTACAGAAAATGCTGGTTTTGTTTGAAAAAGAAATCTTAACTACTCGGGCAAGGTCAACCTTCTTTTCAATAGTATTCTTTATTTTTTTCGGTCCTTTTTGAGTTAAAACAATATTTCCAATTTTCAAATCTTTTATTTTTATACTTTCATTGGGTGTGCTTATCAGAGTATTTTTATCAA
>SDBT01012703.1_pt1 | contig 13524 bp, 28 predicted proteins | sample 2277101 | NCBI WGS metagenome assembly SDBT01 (sample SAMN10404973, study PRJNA504765) | marine sediment metagenome | isolation source: marine sediment core GS10_PC15, 103 cmbsf | place: Arctic Ocean: Southern Knipovich Ridge | collected 2010
TTATACCCCTATGTAAATATAAGCTTTTAGTTCGCCTATAAATCGAAAGGTATAAGTTAGAATGCTATTATAGGCTCCTAAACGACACGAATTAATTTAAGGCTCAATATACTTTCTACAACTTTTGCACTCATAATCTAAGAACTCATAATTAACAAAATAGAATCTATTACATTTAATGCACCTTCTACACCTTAATGAACTACTTGGGAACTTAGGCATTCCTGATTTCTCATCTATAACTGGGTCTATATTCAATGTTGTTGATTCATAATCATTTATGTATTTCATTTTAACATTGTTTCATAGTAATCTATAAAATCTTGAATATCTTTTAATTGCTCATAGTTCTCAGCTAGGAGCTTAGTCATTATTCCCCTCATCTTTTCTGGTAGTTCATATTTCATCTCAACTCATCCCCTGCGAGTTTGTCAATTCTTTCAAGTTGAGATTTATAAATTTCTTCTTTCAACCTCTTTATGAACTCTTTTACATCTCCTGTATGTATCCATTCAAAACCATCCATTTTAGCTATAATCTTCTTACTTAAATTAAAAGTGCCAGCAGATTTGGTCTGGTGTCTAAGAACACCCTTAGAAGATTCCATCTGCCAACTATGAGTTTTTGTGTCATCACAATAAATTCCTTGTTCGCTTCTTGTTCCTTTTTCTGTTAAATGATTATATGATGGTTTTCCACAATTTACACAATCCTGCTGACTATGATTTTGAGCTTTGCAGTTTAGACATAATCTAATTTTGTTCCAAAACTTCTCTCCACATTTTCTTTTATTATTATTTTCTACAAGAATATCCATCCCACATCCTTTTTGAGCTTCAAACTTCTTGCATTTGCATGGGTTTAATATATGTGTACTCCAACAAACAGTTCCATGTCTTTCTTTATCATGCCCACATTTCTTACATATTTCTGTCATTTTAATAATTCTCCTATTAGCATAATTATAAGTATTACTAAAGAAACACCTAATATAATCGCACTTACCTTTTCTTCTATTTTCATCTTATTCTCCTGTTACGATGTATTTCTCGTATACTTTAGCTGCTGTTAATACTTCATCCATATCAAATCCTCCATGCTTTCCCTGCAGATGCTCAATAGCACTGGCCAAAGCATTACTTCTGCATTGTCTTGATTTAATTTGGAATTCTTCATTTTCATAGCTATCTTTCATTATCATACCAGGTTTAACAGGTGTAAGCTCTAATCCATCTCCATCTTGATACTCCATTAGAGTTTCTTCTTTAGATTCTCCATCTGTTGAAGTTCCTGACCATGTGCCATTTGCTGTTATTCCTGCATTAAATGCTTTCTTCTTCTCAGCTGAACACTCATGACAGTACTTTCTTGGGTATTTTGGGTTATATTCATACTCATATTCTTTCTTACATTTTTCACATATTCCTTTTGGTTTCATTTTTCTGTTATAGAAATTTCTTTTATTCCCCCCACATTATTAACCATTTCACTAACTATTTTTAATACATCTTGTGTATAAAAAGTAAATTCACTATTAGATTTTATTTTAATTGTTATTATTTTTTCCATTATCTCCACCTCCTTTCATTTCATCTAAACTTTGCCATAAATATTTTGTTTGTTTTGATAGTTCCCTCATTTCCTTTAAAACATCTTCAATTAATTGGCATGCCATATAATAATAATACTCTGCTTTGTGATTTGGTGCTTTTTCATCTAATATCATATGTTCTGCTTTATGAAGTTTATTTGCTCTCCTTTTTGCTTTATCACTTATTACTTTCATTTCCTCACCTCATCTAAATGTTTACTTAATCTCTCAAAATAAGAAGCTGCTGATTCTTTTGGCTGTGCAGGGAAAACTCTTTTTATCTTGTTAAAAGAGCTTAAGTAAATCCTTATTACTAATGTTCCTTTTGGTTTCATGTTATAACAAGTTATAACCCCTTTATAAACTTATTTTACCACTTTAGAATTATAGTAATCTCACTAACTATAACACAAGACTTCAATTTTGCGTTAACAATGTTCCCTATTTAACTATTTGTAGGTCCGTAACCGCAACAGCTTTCCAAGAATCTCCGATATTAATTTGCATGGCTGTGATTGTTTTCCAAACATCTCCTATATTTATCTGCGCGCCTGCAACGGCTTTCCAAGCTACACCAGAAGCTGCTATCTCCACATCATTACCATCATTTACTACAGTAGTAACAAGGTCATCATTAAACCAAACAGGCATGATTCTTCCACCATCATTTCCTATTGTTCTTCCAAGAGATGTTGCTTTGTGGTCATCGGCTTGTACTCCATATGTTTGCTCTGTTCCCCATGTTCCCATGCCATCATCTGATTTTTTAAAGTAAACCACAATATCTGCTCCAAGAGCTTCTGTGTCATCATCAGACCCTGCATAAGCAACATAAACATCATCATTGATTTGATTAATTAGTATTGCTGGAAAAGAGGAATCTGCCACATCAGTATGTAAATTAGTTTTTCCTGTTATTGTTGGTGTTGCTTGTGTGATATCTGCACATCTAAAATCTCCTGTGGATATATTAATATCTGAATAGTAAACAACAAGTATATGGTCGTCAGAGTGTCTTATACATGCATCAAAATTTCCTTTTCTACCCCTTAATACTGAAGCTGTTGCAGGAATATCAGTGTCTACTGTAGTTAATCCCCAACTATTAGCACTTGAGTCAAACTTTCCGAATCTTATAGCTGTACCTGTGGCTTGATAAAAAACCATACAAATATCATCTTCATCAGCATCAGCTCCTGGAAATAGTTTTACAAGTTCTTCAGAACTGGTATAAGGAGATGCTTCTGATTCATTATTAGTGGCAAATCCATCGGTACTTGAACGCATACTATGGTCTGTGTTCTCTGTGTCTTGTTCAAAATCTCCTCTTGCACATACATAAACCTTACCACTCTTAGCACAAGTAACAGAAACATCTGAATCTGCGCTTGTTCCGCTTACTGTTAAAGCATCCACAGTTCTAATAGTTCCATAAGTATCTGCTGCAGTATCAAAGGCAACATATCTCACATCGTTATCTGTTGTTCTTACAAAAGCTATATGGATAATTGTTCCAGTATTATCTGGTGTTTCTTTATCATACCATACTGCCATACTTCTATTATTTGCACTTGTTGGCTCATTTGCTGCATCTTGGGTTGCCCAAGTAGCGCCACTATCATCAGTTTTCCAAACTTCTAAATCATTTATAGCTTCTTGTGATACAACATAACCTACAGATGTACTTGTCCAGTATGGTCCATGCAAAGCATCTCTTTCATTTGTTAATGTTTCTGCTCCACTATCAATTGTTACATCTGCCATTTTATGCTGTATATTGTATGTAGATTGTTCCTATAGGAAAGCCTGAAGCAGCGGGCGGAGTTGCATCTGTGTTATATAATACTTGAGCTGTGTATTGAGTATCAGCATCACTTTCATCTCCTGTTAGTGTCATTTGAACTCCAACATCTACAGCATCATTCTTCAAGAAAGCATCATCTACATTTAATGTATCTGTTGAGAGTGTTATATTAGTTCCTGCTACTAGGGCTGTTTTACTTATAACAATTGCAGCTGCAGCTGCAATATCTGCATTTTCTATATTTGTTATACTATTTCCAGTTCCATTAGCATCAAATGTTTTATTCGTGAATGTTAAAGTATCTGCTGCAATATTGTGAGGGTCTCCAGTTACATCTGCTACATGAGTAGTTGCAGCTACAATCTCATCCCATTTATCTGCACCTAATAATCCTGCATTATCTGTGTCTGCTTCAATAAGTGTAACATTTGTTCCATCACTTGAAACTATTATTTCTGTTGTTGAGTTTCCTGTTCCTAGACTTAGATTAGTTGTTACATTTGAGACTTTTAAAGTATTTGTGGCAACATCTGCATGGTCTGAACCATCTCCATCTACATGAGTGTCTATTTGAGCATGAGTATTTGTTCCTATACTATTAATATTAACATGGTCTATAGTGACAACTCCTCCTGCTGTCATTGTTGCATCTCCACTTAGAGCAAATTGTTGAGGTACTCCATTAGTATCTCCTATCCATATTTTAGTATCTGCTATGTTAGGCAATCCCTCATGCAAATCAGCACCAAATACATCTAGAACTCCTGCACTTGCATGACTTCTTAACACTCTTGCTATTGCTTGAATAAATGCTGTGCCTGTTGGCTTTGTAGAAGTTAAAGTATTTCCTGTTGTTCCACTTCCAGAAACATATAAAATATCTCCTGCACTCCAAGCAGAAGTATTAACTGCTGTGACTTCTCCTGCTTCTATGATATGACCATTTTCATTATTAGCAAGAGATGAAGTTTGTAATATTCCAATAGCATGAGTTGAGGCTTCTACATCTGAATCAGCAAGAGTTATTAACTGTAAGCTTAATCCTACATTAAATCCAGATTGATAAACTGCATCTCCTACATTCATAGTTGAGCCAGATTCATTCCTTGCTTCTTCGTGAACAGTATCAGCATGGACAGTATTAGTAAAATCATTAATTGTTTTGTTTGTTAGTGTATCTGTTGAACTTGCTGTAATGGCTGTTGAAGTTACTTTTGTTGCATCATTTCCTGCATCATCAGTTGCAGTAATTGCATTTCCTATGAAGTTTAGATTAGTTCTCTGTGTTAAACTAGACCCCTCTTCTTGTATTGCGTGTCCTCCTCCTTCAAATAGACTTCTCTCATTTGCAAACTTTTTAATCCCTGAATAATTAGGAAGTTCTAAAGAATCTCCATCCGGTTGTCTAACTATATCTGTTCTTTTAGGAATGAATTGTTTCATAGGGTCTGGCTTTCTCCCTGAACCATGACCTCCCATTAGAATCCTTGCTCCTCTAGAAATGGTGGTGGTATTTGTATAGAATCCCCTGCTGTTAAACCCTCTTTAAGAGGGTATCTCTTAGCTATTATTTTAGTTCCACTTCCTCCAGTTCCTTCACTAACTGTACCATTACCTTTGTTTACAACTACCATGAAAATTAGAAAGAATCAAAGTTTTTAAAATTATGCAGAAGTAACTAGTTCCCATGTTGTACCATTATCAAACCATAACTTAGACCCACTTTGTTTTAATGTTCCTGCTTCTGCTGCTGCAGTTGAAGTATCTGCTGGTGCTAGAACTACATGGGTAGCATAATATTTTCCTTCTGGCTTTTCTTTATTGCCCATTATCTTTTACCTTTAGATTTAGTTTCTTCTTTAACTTCTGGCTCTGCAAAGTGAGCATATCTTGGTATCTTTAAAATCTCTTTAGCTCTCTCTACTTGTCCTGATTTTAAAAACCATTCGTATTGTTTCCTCATATTTTCTTCTGTCATTTTAAGTATTTATATCGGTAATTAAACAGATAGCTTTTGGGTCTGTTCTGTATGCTATCCCAGATGCCCATACTCTAATGTTTCTACCTATACCGGGGTTTACTTCTGTGTTAGCTGAGATTGGTTGAGACTCTGAATAGGTAACTGCTCTCTTAGGTACTATAACTAGAGCAAAATCAGTTGTAACATTCAAAGAGACCTTAACATTAAGCCCTAATAATCCTAGAACAACTCCAGTTCTGACTTTCTCACTTGAGAATCCGGGAATACTTGAGCCTTTACCACTTACTAACCATGTTACTAAGCTCTTATATCCTAGGGTGTCTAATAATAGTGTAGCTCCCTCTGGGTTATATCCTTGGTCCTGTATTAATTTCTTAGCGTGCATTAAATCTACTATTATATCTGCTGCATAACTTGCTGCATCCCATTGGTCTCCACCTTGTGCTGTTGTAGCGAAAGTCTGAATCTCACTTGCGCTTTGATCTTCACTCATGACATTCCATAAATCTACATCTCTATCTCTAAGTATAACTTCTGTTAAATCTCTAGTAGTAGTTCCAAATGTATCTATTTCTGCATCTGTAATATCTTCCTCATCTAAGAATCCCTCTACAAAGTATTTTTTCTTAAAAGATGTGTTTCTAGTCCATGTTACTTCTAATGTTGTTGGTCGTGAGCCGGGTGATACATTCTTTGTAACACTTGGAGCTGTAGCAGATAATGTTCCTGCTGTTTTCTGAAACCAACGGACACTATCTCCTTTCATTTTTCTAACTTGAACTTCCTCTAAGAAATTATAAAATTGTTCTCCAAATCCTTTTGCAAGTTTGTCTATGTCTAACCCAAAGATATCCTGCATACCTCTACTGTCAGCCATTATTCTTTATCCTCTTCTTCTGGTTTTTTTTCTTCTTCGTCTGTCATTTTAATTTATATTTAACTGAATTTGAAATTGCTCTGTATTTGTAGCTGTTTCTAAAGCTCTACCTATGGTAATAGAACCTGAAGTGAATTCGTTTGCATCTGTAATAGCTGCAACATGATTAGGGTATGTTCCTATATCTGGTGCTAATATGACTTTGTCTCCAACTGTAATAGAACCACTTGCGAACACATCAAATACGCCATCAAAGAAAACAGCTAATTGTGTTCTACCATCAGAAGCAATCTTTTCTCTACGTGCAATTCCTGCTGGTGGTTGATTTATCCCATCAGCTAAAGCAGCAGTTCTCAAATCTGTGACTTTAAGTAATGCTCCTTTTTCAATGCCTGTACCATCAGCAACTACAAAATCAATAGGGTCGCTTATTCTATTAACTAGTCTTGCTTCATTAGCCATTAATTAAGGTTATTTATCTTCTTTAAATATGTTTCTATTCAAGTAACCATAATTGATACATTTTCAGAGCTACGCCTACAGTTGCCAGTGCTGTTAAATAGCCTAACATTAATTCTATTGTTGTCATATCATTTCCCTCGTTGTTCCGTCTGGAAACTTAGCATCTTGTATATCTTTTCTGTATCCTATTCCGTATATCTGAATATTTGTTTTAGGTATAAATACACTTGTTCCCTCTGGTATATCAGCTTTCTTTGGATATTTTTCAGCTTTTAACATCTTACGCATAATTAACCCATACTTATCTATCCATTGAGTTGCGTGTTCCTGCCTTCCTAAGTTTAAACTTCTTAGCATGATGTTCTCATATCCTCTTGGAAAGGCATACTCCCATAGTAGAATAGGTTTTAAATTTCCTTGAAATTGCATTACTTGTGGGTTTCCATCTGGGTCTAGATATGGGTTGTTAAACATCTTAGTCTCCATAAATCTCTTCCATATATCAATATCCTGATTAATGCCTCTTGTTATAAAATAGAATTGCATCCTATTGTTCTTCTTGAATGATTCTCTCAGCTACTTTCAAATATTCCTCTTTCGCTTCTATTACATCTTTTAAATCAGATATATCTTTCTCTTGATTATCTTTAATTCTCAGCCATAGAGCTTCCCTCTTAGTAGCAACCTTGAGACCAATATCTTTAGGCTTCTTCATTTTTCATAATTCTCTCTGCATATTGAGCTGGAGTTTCTTCTTCTTTCTTTGTTGTTTCCTGTCCTGCTTCTGCATCTCCTCCTAGAGTTTTCTTAGCCATCATTTCTTCTTCTCTGTTGAGGAGTTCCTCTTTCTTTGTATTGGCAGCGTCCAGTTTTTCTCTTTCCTGGCGTGCTCTCTCAATAAGAGGAGTTGTTTCATACTTATCCCCCTTTCCAGAATCATCTGCTGTGACTTCTTTCTTCTCTTCTTGATTTGTTTCTTGTTCATCCATATTAATTAACCTCCTTACATCTCTACTTAACTTTAAGTTGTGGCAGAGACCAGCCTGCAAGTCCTGCTATAGCTGCAACTATAATGGAGAACATAGTTCCATTAACATCATTCCACATTGCCCCTAATTCCAGAACAACAAGACCGCCTATAGCCATCATTACAATTCTATAATCTATTTCAGTTTTCATTATTAATTAAGTAACACTTTCCTCTTTTAATTGTTTGGTAATTTTTAACTTCCACTTGTGAGAGTTGAGCAACGTATGTGTCTATAACTGTGCACTCTGTTGTTAAATATCTTTCTGCCACAAGGAGACCTAACAAGGAAAGTCCCCCTATGACCATAACATCTATTGTCCTCATTCTGTTTCTCCTTCTATCCTTTCTAATTCACCAGTTGCCTCTTCTGGTGATAGTTCTGGGCTTTCTATTTCAGCGATAATATCAATAGCTCTGTTTATACTTCTTGTTGAAACATTTATATTTGTTTGTAATAATCTTCTATAAGGATACAAAAAAGGATTCTTTCTTGAACTTTCATTTATTGTTGAGGTCGCAAACTTAATATCTTCTTTCGTATTTTCTAATTCTTCTACTGCTTCTGTTGGGTCTGCCCCATTAAATCTTACATCTCCAACTTTATCTCTTGCGAATATCGATGCTCCACTTATTATATTATCACTTGCCAACCAAACCATCATAGAATTTATCTGGAGAATATCTCTTCCAATTAATAATCCTCCCACTATTCCTCCTCCTATAATTTTTCCCTTATTTTTTCTCATAAGATTTAGTATTTGAGTTCCAGTATTTCCTTTTAACTGGTCGTAAACTATCTCTGCAGTTCTTTCACTTATTTTAAATCTTGCTCCTATTTTGCCTACTTGCCTATCTCTATTTATTGTTTCAGCTAGTTTTGATGTTATCTTTCCCTCTCCCTTAACAAGAAAATTTAATCTGCTTATCTCTCTTGTTGTTAAATCAATTCCTTTTTTAGCAAATCCAGCTCCTGCCTTAACTCCTTTTCCTTTTCCTGCAAGAACTCCTGCACCAATCACTCCTGCTATTTGACCCTCTGGAGACCCTAAAACATTTCCTACTCTTTCCTCTTGACCCTCTCTTGAGAAAAAGCCTGCTTCTTTAGTAACTCCCTCTTGTTTGTTAGCTGGCAAATCTGTTCTAGTTTCTGTTTCTTCTTTTCCCTCAGATTCCACTAATCCTCTTACCTTTAATCTCTTTGCCCTTTCTCTTTCATCTTTAACGAGTATTTCTCCTTTTGTTAAATTCCTATTAGGGTCATCTGTCTTTCCTCTCCTCTCTAGTTCTTTCTTTTCTTTAGGTGGTACTGCAAATTGCTTTCCATCTTTCTTTATAAATCCTACTTTTCTTCCTTTTTTGTGTACCATTATTGTCCACTTCCTGCAGTTGTTTCATTAGGTTGAGTTGATTGGTCTCCGTCTTTCTTCTTATCTGATAATAATTCATTCTCTAAACTTACTGGAAATTCAAATTCTACTAATAATCCTAATTGAATTCCTATTTGTTCCTCTATGAATAGTTGGTCCTCTTCTACATTCTGTTGGAATGCTAGGTATTTAATCTTTGCAGATGCTTCTGTGAACTCTCCTGCTCCCCCCAAAACTATATCAGTTCCTCCTGTAGCTCTATAGAACTCTTGATTTAGATAATTTAACCATGGCAAAGGATTAAGAGTTGCATTTGTGGGAATAGCTATTATTTCATGTTCAACTGTTCCTTTAGGAAGGTAAAGATTCTCTCCTAGATTTGTTGCTCTATCTGCAGTTGCTATGAATGTATTTATCTTATCTACCTTATCTGTGTCAAGAATAAACTTAACCATTGGCTTTACATGTCTGTGCATTAGTTTCTTCATGTCATCCATGGCTTCATTTCTCATAAGAATATTAACTTCTAATTTCTCAACTATTGAAACTCCGTGTATCTCATCAGCTACTCTATTTCTTGCTAAATGAAACATCTCCCCTACTGCAAATTTTTTAACTACTTTATTTCCTGTTCTTGATATTTGTTCATAATGTGTAATTATTCCTTTATTATTTGCATGAATCCTTATGCTTGATGGATTTAATGTTTTTAAATTAATTAATTCTCCATCATCTCTTATTATCTGTGCGTATGAATCTCCTCCGATTATCATTACTCTTATCATATTTTCCATTATTGTGTTAAAAGTATCTTTACCCCATCCTATCATACTATCTAGAATAAATTTTGTATCTTCATCTGTAATTACACCCTTACCAACTGTCCATGTAGCTTTGGCATCTATTGCAGAATTTAACTCGGGAATTTTTCTATAGTAGCCATGCTGTTGCTCCCAATTTTCATTTATATAAGTTGTTTCTTTTGGGCCTGTTGCTCCATCTGTTAAGACTGAATCTACTTGAAAGTTTGTTCCTGTTCCCTCTAGATTTCCTGTTTGTGCTTGGTCTAAATCTAATTCTGGCATTTTATATACTTAGTTTAAATGGTACTTCTACTATGAATTGTGTTGTTTGTGGATTTGCATCCAATGCACTTGTGTATTCTGTTGGCACTCTATCACTTGGATCATGACATAAAGCTACTTGATGAAAACTACTTCCTCCTGCTGTTTGTTTTAAAAGAATTGTAACTCTTAAAGTTTCTCCTGCTTTGAAATGTCTTACAGTTGTTAGGTCCATTTCAATTAATACACTTCTAACTGCTGTTACAGATGTAGCAACAACTAAATTATCTGAAATAGTATTACTTACAAGGTCAGTTTCAGTTGAGCCATCCCAATGTCTGACTTTAACTTGAATCTGAGAAGTACCATCTTTTCCAGGTGTTGTTGTATGTCCTCCAATCCATGAAGCCATAACTTTAAATTTCCCTTTTATATTTACAGGTCTATTAAACTTAACATCAAAATCTAAATCTAGTATTGTTTCTGCTCCTGTGCCTGCCGCAGTTCCTTGTGTTATCACATCATTTGAATTAATAACACCTCTTGTTAATAAATATGTTACAGTACCACTATCACTTGTGTTTGCTCCTAGGAATTTAACAATACCAGTTCCATCTGCTACATCTATTCTATCATAACTTGCTATTATGTTTCTTCTTTCTTTTCTAAACTTTTGTTTGACCATTTATTGCCTCCAGTTCTGCATCAATATTTGGAAATGGTGCTTGGTCTCTATCATCCCATGAAACTCCATGACCATCTCTTACACTTGCATCATTTATATTTTCTCCTTCATGAACTATATATGCTAACAACCTTCCCCACTTCTCTACTCTTGTTTTTGTTGGAACTATATCTATTTCTTTACCTAAAATTAAATCCTCTAACCACGCTTGACTCTCTATACCTCCTCTTTCCTTTAGTTCTGGAGCTGCGAGGTTTGCTATTCTTATGGGGAAATCAAAGTCTCTCTCATTCCAATCAACTCTTATAGTATCTCCATCAGTTACTTTGATAACTCTTGCTGTGAAATCTTCTGTGATTTGTCTGTGTGGACTATCAAAGTAAAATATGTCCATTTGATTATTTGTTAGTTCTGGAAACTTCTTAAAATCATGTTCATGCGTCATTTGTGAATTCCCTCTTTTTAACATCTCTTAATAAACTTAAAGCTCTTAAATATCCTGCATCTAAAACATCTAACATTGTCTCTGCTTCTCTTAAATCTGTGAACCCAGACATATCAAATTGAATTACAAACATTGCTGCAAAATTAGAGGCTGCCATTTTAAGAATTCCTTTAACATCTACATTTAAAGTTGAATAAACATCACTCCAGTTAAATTGTGTTGCTACATTGATTTCAGCTTCTGCCTGTGTTATAAAGTCATTAATATATGCTTCAACATTACTTGTTGCACTTGCGTTAGCTCCAGCTTTTCTTGAAACCTCTGCAGTTGTTGCGAATATTCCCGTATCCATTTTATTTCATTAGTGAGCTTCTCATGTGTTCTATTGTTTTAGTTAATTCTTGTAGTGTGATAATCAAAGTTGCATCTTTATCTTCTAAATTATATTCAATACCTTTAACTTTGACCTTAGTTGCCATTTAACTCCAGCGTATCCATAGTTTATTTACTTTGCCTTTTGTCAGCCAAACTGCTCTAACTATTCCCTCAACAATATGGGAGTATGTTCCCCAATATCTTTTCCTTCCTCCTGTTTTAAATTCTATTTGTATACTTTCAAAAGATTGCTTAACTGCTCCGTCATCAAAACATTTTAGCTCTCCTCTCCATCCCATTTCTTCAATTAGGTCATACATATATTCTTTTAGCAGTTTTGTTTTCTGCCCATCTTCTTCATGGTCTGTGGGTCTGCTTGCATTGTCTAAAGCAACTATAGCTCTTTTCAGTTCGTCATTTTCTAGCATATATTTGAATGTTCCAGACCCTAACCCCCCAGAATCAAAACCTATTGTTTTTCTGTCATAATCGTAAATTTTCATTAGTTTTTCAATCTCTCTTTCAATTTGTGGTCCTTGAATTGTTTTTGAGTGTATATTCAGAGTTTGCATTATTCTCTTTGGGTTGTTAGCATCAAAACCCTCAAATGTAGTTTCATCTGGTCCTGCGCCGGCAACATCTACCCCTAGATATTGACTATGCCTACTTATAGGTATATCTACATTTTTGTCTATCGTGCATACTAGTTTTATCCACTCATCCGAGAATTTCCTGTTATAATCATCTATGAACTCTCCAAGATATTCAGTTGCAAAAGCTACTGGAGATAACATTCTTTGTTTTCTATCTAGAAACTCTTTTGTATGTCTTGGGCAGTCTCTAGCTGATACATGCATATATTTATAATTCTTATCAATACTTGCTTTGTAGAAAAATCCCCTTTTTCCCTGTGGGGTGGATAAGAGAATAGTTCTGCCTTTACTTACAGATATAACTGGCTCTATTGCTTCCCATGCTCTATCTGGTATTTGGGCTGCTTCATCTAGTATTATCATAGTCGCCGTGAATCCCCTCATAGCAGCTCCTGTATCTCCTACTGGTCGGCAATATATTTTAGATCCGTTTTTTAGCTCTAGGAAGTTTAGAGTTACGTGCCCTTTGATTTGTTTTGGGGCTTTTGAAAGTATATATTCGTGTATTTTCCGGAAAATTAGTTGAGCTTGCTCTATAACATATGCACCTATTAGAATAAATTGATTTGGATTGTTGAGAACTGTCTCCCCTGCCAAGATACTGGTGCCTGTAGATTTCCCACACTGTCTCCCACTTATAACGACAACATCCCCCTCTGATTCTATTAATTCTCTTTGCCATGGGTCTAAAGTGAGCCATGGTTTATTAATATCATAGTCCATTTTTTCTTTTTTTAATAAGTATTAAAAAGTTTTTAAAAGTTTTTAAAATATTAAAAAGTTTGTATTCTGTGTGGGTTCCTAGATACAAACAAAAACAAAAGACAACAAGAATCGCACATAATAGTACATCAATACCTCACCATGTTAATGGATGAGGAGCTATAGAGAATCCAATGCTTTCAGAAGCTAAAGGCTTTAAAGAAGCTGCTATGTCTTTTGCCCTTAAATGTATGAAAGGCAAAAGCAGACAATGTATTTAAACTCTTCTGAAAGCAACAGAAAACTATAAGAACTAAACAAACCTAAGAAACATAGGTAAACAAGTTAGAGACTATACTCAAACATCATGACCTATGAAGGACAAGGAAGAGGACTAAGTTAGCAAAGATGTGGTTTATCGTCAGTAGAATAGCCCTTATACCCCTATGTAAATATAAGCTTTTAGTTGTCAGTTTTCCTACAATATC
>SDBT01012704.1_pt1 | contig 13524 bp, 15 predicted proteins | sample 2277101 | NCBI WGS metagenome assembly SDBT01 (sample SAMN10404973, study PRJNA504765) | marine sediment metagenome | isolation source: marine sediment core GS10_PC15, 103 cmbsf | place: Arctic Ocean: Southern Knipovich Ridge | collected 2010
GTCCTCCTCGTCGTCGGGGCTCCCCATGACGAACTCCCCCGCCGGGATGAGTACGAGCTTCATCCACGCGGAGTTGGTGATCACCGGCTCGAGCCCCAGCGCCCGCGCGGTCTCCTCCTGCCTGCGCTTGGCTTCCTTCGCATCAAACGGCCAATCCTTGTAAACGGTCCACTTCTGCCTCTCGGGCTTCTCGGCACCCTGGGCTGCCACGCTGGGTTCGCCTGCTGCCCGCACAAGACAGCTCAGCATCGAGAAAGCGAATGCCACGGCCAACGCTACGGTCAACCTGTTCTTCATGGCTACACCTGTCCCTTCAGTATCGCCCCCACTTCTGCCTCTAGGTGCTACGGCTGTGTTCCAGGGAGAGTCTTGCATCGGCGTGAATACGTCCTCACTCTCCCAACTCTTCCCTCACCCTCCCCATGTTGCGCTTGACTATACCATGTTCCACCGGGTACGCGTCCGAGGAGAAGATCTTCCAAGCTTCCTCGAATGCCCTCAGCGACTTCACGAGATTCGCATGCTTGTCTTGAACGTACGCCAGATTCCAGTAAGTGTTACCCAATCCACTCTGTATCCTTGCATAATCGTAAGGGTGTTCGGCGAGGCTACACACCGTCAAAGCTCTGTCAAACGCCTCAATGGCCTTGAGCAGATTCGTTTCCCTGTCGTCAATTCTGGACAAGGCGTTGTATGCCTGTCCAAGATTGCGCTGGACTCCAGCATGAATCACCGGATACCGCTCAATCGTGTATACGGACAGCGCCGCTTGCAAGGCATCGATTGCTCTGCGGAGGTTCTGCAACTCATCCCGCACCTGCGCTAGGCTCTTGAAAGCCTCGCCTATGTTGTTCTGCGCCCTCGCATACTCAAGTGGAAAGCTCTCGACAGTCGCGACTTTTAGCGATTCTCGGTACGACTCAATCGACGTCTCCAGACTGGCCCCCGCCATCTCGCGATTGCCCCCGGCCAGCGCTACGTCGCCCAACCTGCTGTAGGCATTCCCGAGATTGTTCTGCGCAGTGCAATAAGCCGCAGAGTGAGCCTCAATCGTCAGCACTGTCAAGGCACTGCGTAATGCTGCAATCGACTTTGCTATGTTCTGTTGGGTATTGCGCAAGTCACTGAGGTCTGCGTACGCCTGCCCGAGACTGACCTGCATCTTCGCGCACCCCACGGAGTCTTGCACAGCGAGATATCCTTTCAATGACTGTTCATAGATGCTAATCGCCCGAGTGAGGTAGCCCTCTCGGTCGCGAATACCTGATAGTGCGTGGAAAGTAACTGCGAGATTGCACATGACTGTTCCATACTCGGCTGGATACTTCCCAACCTCATACACCAAAAGTGCTTCTTCGTAAGCTCCGACAGCCTTCTTCAAGTTATCTTCCATATCCGTGGTATCGGCCAGTTGCAGGTAACAGTTCCCCATTCCCAACTTGATACTCGCATACACGAACGGGGTCTTCTTATCAGACACTCTCGTCAACGCCTCACGGTATAGGGGCAGAGCTTCTCCGGGCATACCCTTCGCCAGCAACTGGTGAGCATCACGCACCATACTGACAACTACGGTTGTGGACAGTCTTTGCTCTCGCCCCGCAAACAGGTAATGAAGCACGCCTCCTGCCAAGACTGCTCCCAGAGCACCTCCGACTATTGCCACAAACCATGGGCTGACCTTTGCTCGCTTCATTCCGACGCCTTGATTGTCTGTCATCTCCTCACGCTCTTTACCCATCCAATACCGCTCGTCTTCCTTCTCCTCGGCAGCTCCTTCGGCTCCACGCGACACGGACTGTCGAATCCCAAATTGTATCCTCACTCCTGGTTTGCGGAAGTAGGAGAGAAGAAACACAAAGGCGACGACCAAGAAACAACCAAGAAGCACAGACCCCAACCGGGAGTCTTGGAGGTTGAGAATGGTGTCGAGTATCACGAAGAGGACAGAGATGCCCACAAGCACTACAGCTGCGACAGGTGCGCATCTGTGTCGCCTGATCAGTCCGGCCCCTGTCAAGATGAGAGCGGACCAAAACAGGACCGGCACCGCGATGACTACAAAGTGCAATTGCTCTATCAGCGTGGCTGCGCAGACGGTGCTAGCGAACAATACCCCTCCCAGCGCGATGAACATCCCTCCGATTGCAGTGGGACCTGCTGACATTCGTCCTCGCTCGCTGACTGCAGAAGGGTGAACCACTTCGCACTCCGTTCGACTGTCCGCGTTTGATGCATCCGGGACTGCGTCAGTTCTCACTAACTCGGTCACATCCTGGCTGGCAATGATGTGGCCACATCGACGGCAGGTAACGTGCTGACCCAGATGCTCTTTGGATACCTGAACCGATTCGCCACATATGCTACACTCAAGTACTATGTCTGCCATAGGATAACGCTCCCCACTTCCAGCACCCATCCAAGGCACGAAACCACTTGCCGGGTCCCATCCGCTCTACACCTCCCCCTTCAGTACCGCCTCCACCTCGGCCTCAACGTGCATCCTCTGCTGCTCGTGCAAGTCGAGCTTCCCACGACCGGAGGCGTACCTACATCACAAGTCATCGTCCATTCTACCGCGTCGCGCTCTGCGCCGCCTCCACCTGTGACGAAACTCAATGGTAGCACGAACCGGCCAAGTGACAATAAATAGCACTATCGTGACTGCTCTCGGATGATAGACGTACTCGGGCTGATTGATGACAGGTTGTCGGAAATCGTCTACCACCCAAAAGACTCCAATTGCCAAATACACAACGAGTACAATGGCGATATACATTCTTCACCTCCACGTGCAAGCCCTGCACCTACGTCCAGTCAATTTGCTTGAAGCCATCAGGCCCCCCCCGGTCGTGGGCCGCTGCCGGCGTTGCCGCTCCCGCCTCCGCTCCCTCGCGCCCGCAATCCATGCGCCAATGATAAGCACCCATCCTCCGATGATGACTATCATAATAAACACATTCCAAACACTGTCACCACCCTTCACGAAACGTGCTATCAACGCCATAAAGTCTGCGAACGGTCCCATTCACCCGCCCTCCACCCTGGGAAACGCCAGCCCTCACCCGAACGCGGCCGCTACGACCACACAGCCCGGAGCCACAACAAATCAACCGACATGCAGGCTTCGGTCTAAACCTAGTCCATGACTCACAGCCGCTAGGCTCCACTCTTGAATTCCTCAGATTCCGAGCCATATGCGACCACCCAACCTGCACACGCCAAGCCGGTGATCTTCCCCAATTCCTGGACAGCTATAGCAACGACTTCGAGTCCACTTAACTCACCCCTCTCCATTGACATGCCCATTCCCAAAAGGCCTATCATCAGAAGAAGAACCCATACCCCCACCATGCTGAAGAAGACTACCTTGCGATGAGAGGGGGCCATTTTGATCCCAGCGTACGCCGTCAATCCATGCATTATAGCGAGCCGCACAAACCAGTACAGTGATGCTGCAAGGACATGCTCCCCGAGATCCTCTGGATGGCTGATGAGTTCTTCTAACGCATGACCCATCCATACCTGTCCTATAAGCTGAGCGACAATCCAGCCGACACAGCCTCCCAAGATTGCCGCAGGAATCACTCCTATCCATCTTACCGCCACAACCCATTTCTTCTGAAGAACCTTCGCATACTTATCATTCCAATCCACCATCTTTGGTGCCCCCTTTATCGACACCGACAAAACAGCCTCAACATGCCATGCCTGCTGCTCCTCATTCGCCACTGCGCAGCAGCAATAGTATGGATACTACCAATTCCAGCTCCCGTCCTCATTCCAGCGTTTCTCCAAAGGCTTCAGTACACGGACCTTCTCCAACAGCAGTCCTGTCAGGCTGCGTCCAACGTGGCTGAATGCCCCCTCGTCCCTATGGTCAGGATCAGGTCGGTACCCAAGCCTGTCAGCCTCACTAATTGTCGTCTGGCGCAAGCCTTGTGTTTCCAACACAAGTGGCGGCGCGTAGTACACGCGCTCATCATCATCTACCAAGACTATTAGGTTTCCAGGCGCCGAATCCGACGTGCCAGCATACAAGCCAAAGAGAAGAAGTCCGACGCAACACACCGCAACCCAGATCAGGAAGTTCTTGAGTCTGCGCAGAAGGTCCTTGCTGCTTATTCGCCATTCCATTACAGTCAGCTCCTATCGTCTACATCTTCCTTAGCTTTTTGTTCCTCAATGGCAGCGTCGGCTTCTGCTATGCCAGAGGCCATTCTCTGCTCAATCACGTTAACAGTGTAATGCACCCATGTGAACGGCTCTGGCCCGGCTTCTCTGCCTTCGTATGCCTCTAGTACCACCTCTCTCGGCCTCCCTTTCAGTCTGGCTAGCTTGTCGGCCTGTGACAATGCCAACAAGCCCTGCACACACAATTCTCATTGTACTGTCCGTGGCAGCAAAGCTGAATAGGTCTTAATACATCTCCTGAGAAGCAGGCCCCACCTGAAGTCTGCGGACCTCTCCCTGACAAACGGCCATCACCTATCGACATGGATAGGGGTCGAAGTGGTCATGAGCTTGAGTCCACCAACCTCCTCCTCATGCTCCTGGTGTCAACACGTCTTTTCCAGCTCTGGTGGTGCCTTCAACACGACCACTGCAACGATGAAGAAGACAGCCACCAGAAGGTCTACCGGAACCCATATTTCACGCGAAAGATGTACGGGAATAAGCGGGTTGAATAGCAACGCGACAAACCCCGCAAGCCAGACCCACCCAATGCGTTTCCACTCGAATGCTTGCCACGCTGTGAAACATGCTACCCCGCAAACCACCCATCGCAAGAGAGTATAGTAGCCGTATGGCCACTTGCCCAGGCAACCGACCAACATGCCTGCCGCGACCAAGCATGGGACTAGGTGCGGTCGCTTCTGCAGCTGGGTCCCGCTGTCTTCGTTCATGGAGCCGACCAGGTCACCTTGCCGGTCTCGTCGTGGAGCGCCAGCACCGGCTCCCCGTCTTTCAGCACACCCAGTTTGATGCGGCTCTTATCGTTCCCATCCATTAGCGCCAGTACCGGCACGTCCCTGAGCACAATCAGCTGGACGCGGGTCTTGTCGTTCCCGTCGTTTAGCACCAGTGCCGGCCCCGCATCTCCGAGCACGCCCAGTACGGCGCGTGGCTTGCCGCTCTTATCGTACAGACGCAGTGCCGACGTGTCCTTACTCACGGCCAGTGTGGCACGCATCCTACCCTTCTCGTCCTCAAGAATGAACTGATTTGCACGGACCACTTTCGGCCCTGTGTCCGCTTCCTGCGCCTGAGCAATGCCCGTGATCCTGTTCCCTGCCCAAGCCAGCCCCACAACAGCCAGGACCGCAGCAGCCATCAGCCAGCGATTGCGCCGCTTCGCCGCAGCCAGTTCCCGTTCCAATCTTTCTATACGTTCTTCGACCGTCATTGCCTGCCCCCCCCATTACTTCTATCGCTTGTCGTCTTATAGCACAGATTCTCACATAATCTAGGCCTGGTTTTGGAGTGCAGTCATCACGCCGAGCCTATTCTTCAGCACTGTAATCCTCAGCAACCTTGCCTGCGAGTGCCACCGCCGACCGTCACCACGCATCAAGGCATTCAACCCCCTCTATGTTAGACCTCCGTATAGTCATATTCAAGGAGCATATTCCCCCTTTTCTATGCACATTTTCTACCTTCTGGCAGGGCGAAGAGGCGAGTGGTTTCGGTATCGCTACATCCATCATAGCCAGGATATCGGGAACAATGATGCGATCTTTGGAACCAAAGATGAACCTTTCTAGGCTCTCGGTGTATAAGATTATGGAGGGGGGCAAGTAGGCGGTTCGGGAATCCCGTACTCATGTGCGACTGGGCCCTGCGTGAAAGAGGAGAAGGTATGAAAGCCAAGGGACAGATTATCCTGTTTGTTCTATATTGGCTATTGCTACTTATGACCTTCCTGGAAAGCATGCTCAAGTGGGCAGATGGTGGCTTTTGCGGGAACTGCACTGTGATGTCTCATCGGCAGGACTGGTATGAGTTCGCCCTGTTTCCGGCTGTCTTGCACATTCCATACGCAATCGCTTTAGCGGCGAAAAGGCGCCGCATCGGAGGCCTATTCTGTATGGCACCCTTGCTGGGGGTGATCATTCTGGGTCTTTGGTCATGGCTTTCTTCAGGCAAGTTACTGGAGCACGGCTCTGTCTTTGAAGTAGTCTCAAGCCTTCTGGGCAGGATATGGTGGCTTGTGTTCTTGGTATCTGGATTGTCGCTACGACCCCTATTCCTCGGGAGAATTCGTCTCAGGAAGCCCTGGACCATTCTGAGTGCCCTGGTCCATACAGGTGCGATCATCGGCATACTCTGGTACATGTTTGAGTCTGTTATGTTCGACCTCGCATTCGGCGAGTACATCCTCCGACTGCCGTGACCTGCCCCAGAGTTAGTCTTCTGCTGGTCATGTCTGATGATCCGTGATGCCCTGATCAGAGGCCCTTTCCATGGGCACTGTATCTGTGCTTTAGACTGTGGCAGAATTGTGACGTACGCCCGTCAAATCCATCCACGCCCGTCCAAGCCCATCCAATACAAGAAGACCCGGGCACCGTCGCTGATACCCGGATCTTCGCTGTCTTCCGTAGGTTACGAAGAGCCCCTTGCCAAGCATTAGAAATCCCGTGCTCTATCCCCTGAGCTACAGGCGCGCTTCCCCTAGTCCCTGAGAGGATCGCCAAGCAGTCCCAGGAAGCACGCCACGGCTGGAGGCGAATATCACTAATGCTCCGCTCTTCGAGGTTTTGTCAGAAACCTCCAATGTCGGCTGTGCTGTGACGTTCCATACAACCCCCAAGGGCTCGGGGGCCGTTGCCTTGCGTATGTATCGGGTGGTGCGTCGTGAATGAATCTCAGTCCGGCTGGAGTTGTTTGATTGTAGTCTCAATTCTGACGCGAGTGTTCGGGCCCAGCAAGTCACCATACCATCCGAGCAGCTGTTTGTAGAGGACGGTTGCCTCCTTAGACCTGTCTTGCTTCTCGAGAATTACGGCCAAACTCCACAGGGCTGAAAGATGCGGTCTCTGGAGATCCTTCAGAGGGCTGTGGCTACGATACCTCTTTGGTTTCCGCAACTCGTCTAGGTCAATGAGCTTGGCACGGATCAGTCCATCGATAAAGGTACGATCTTCGTCAACATGATCTCCTTTGGGATAGAGGGATACCAGCCTGGTAAGTGTGTGCACAGCTGCGGCACGGTCACCCGACCTTCTGTGGACTCCGTAGAGTTCAAGCAATGCATGGTCTCTTGTGAGGGTGGGGAATTGACGCTGGTGCTCTGCGAGCCTCAAGGCTATCTCGATCTCTTGCTCGCCGTGAGGCCCTCCACTCCACAAGTGACTCTCGGGCATCTTTGTTGAGATTGGAAATTCGTCAATGACTGTCTGCAGAATTGCTTTGGCGTCAGTGAATCGGCGTAGGCTGCGGTAGGCCCTGCCTTTTGCGAAAAGTACGTCATCAACAACGTGTGAGTTGGGATATTCTGCGAGTACATGGTCGAGCCGGGTGATTAAGAGGTCGAGAGCGGGCTGGTCCCCGAAGCATCGAAAGTAGGCCCGCTTGGGGGCATCTGTGTGTGATTCAGCAGACTCGGCTGGTGAAGTGAGGCCAGCGGGGCCAAGCAGAAGCAACGCTGCCAGTGCGCATGTCTTAGATAGAGCGATTCGCACATTCCGTGTCATTTGTTTCCTTCCTTGAGCTGCGTCCGCAAGTTGTCATGGATCTTGCAGCTCAACGGCCATCGGATTCTCACAGTCTGGGTCCGATACGATATCTCAGAACCATCTCACATCACCCGCCATTCGACATTCGCCCAGAAACGTCTAATGCTGGGTTCGGTGCTCTTCGATGTCACCCGGTCTGTCCTGCAAACATCCTGTCTTGACGAGGCCTGTGTGTTCCTCGTCATGTACCGTTCCATTAGTACCCGCGTATTTCTCTGAGGGCGTCGCTCATAGCCTGAACGTCATTCTTGTACACGTCTTCACGACCGTGCTTCTGAATCGCACTCATCAGAGCCGGAACAGAACTGGACAGACCCAGCTTTCCAAGCGTCCTAGCTGCTTTCAGTCTTACCCACGCTTCCGAATCGTCAAGCTTACTGATGAAGATAGCCTCGTTGTCGGGTGAAGCAAAGTAGAATCGAAACTGGTTAATGGCCTTGTACCTAACCGTAGGGTCTGTGTCCTCAAGCGCCTTCAGCAGAAGACTTCTCAATTCAGATTTGCCAGGGAAGTCAGTGTGACGACTTGTCCAGTGCTTCGACCAGTACGGGAACTCGAAGGCAGCTCTTCTGAGGAAGACGTTGTCATCTGACAGCAGGTCCACGAACAGTTTGTTGGTCTCCGCTTGGCCGATTTCCCTAGGCACTTGCGTCAATTGCTTTACTGCAGCCAGATATAGGCGCAAGTCCTCGTAGTGCACCGAGTGGCGCAGTGCAAGCACGTTCGTGTCACGCTGCTCTACTATCTTGACGGCTCCCTTATAGAAAGTGAGCACCTCAAACTGATCGTTCATGAACAGGACATATCTCTCACCCACCTTGAACTGTAATGAAAGCGCACAAACATTTCTCCTGTACTTCCTGTTGTAGGCACCATAGTCGATTACAACCTCGTTTGCAGTAAGTCCGCCCTTGACTACCTGTTCCACTGTCACGGTTGTTTTGCTCGTGAAACCGACGGCCTCAAGCACTCGAGGCCTATGGGATACCTTGGCGACCTCGCCCACAACTATGTACTCGGAGCGACGGCTGGCGTCGCTAAGGTTCCACTCAGCGATTCTGCCGCACGCGCTGCTTGGACCGTAGAAGAGAATGGTCAGCACGCAGCCCAGAATGACTCCGGTGTGTCTCATTCCGCCCCCTATGCATATCTCAGACACGTCTCACATGAGATTCAACAGTAGCCCAGTAACCTCCAATGTCCACCAGCCACATGGCCCGCACGCCCCGGAGCCGGGCACGGGCTGTTATCGGCCGTTGCCGCCAGCCTCGACCATCAGTAGCCGTGCGCCTCGCGGAACTCATTGCACGGCCAATCCAGGAAGTACGCTGCGGCAGAGCGAATCGCTGGATCCTCGTGGTGGAGAAGCCCGAGCTCGCGCAGGAGCGGCATGCGTCCCAGGCTGTGCAGAGACTTAACGGCCCCGACGCGCACTCCCTCATTCTTGTCCTCCAAGGCAGCGGTCACATGATCGATGGTGCCTTTGTCCCCGACCTTGCCAAGTGCCTTCACCACCGCGAGCCGAACTGCGGGTGCACGGTCCCTCAGCCGACGGGTCAGAGCCTCTGCTGCCGTCTTCTCGTATCTCGAGCCGAGAATCCCCGCGGCTGCTTCCCGCACCCGCCAGTCTCTGTCTTTCAGTACTCTGATCAGAAGAGCTACGTCCTCACTCCGGCCTATGGAGCCAACTGCCCCCACCGCTTCCGCACGGACGATGGGTGACCTGTCTCTCAGTGCTGTCCTCAGAGCAGGAAGTGCTTCCCTACGACGCAGCCGCTTGAGCGACCGCACTGCCTCGGCGCGGATCTCGGGACTCTTGTCCTGCAGGACGCCTATCAAGGCCTCGACCGCAATCCCTACTTTCTCCTCCTCGTATAGATGCTTCATGCGATACCGCACCAGACCCAACTCCTTCACTGCATCACGTCGGCGCGATTCGTCTGCCAGCGTCCCCCCAAGCGCCTTGATGCCGACGCCGTTGGGCATCTGCGCCAGCACCTCGAAGACGTTCCTCCGCAGAGCCCGTTCATCGTCTGTGAATGCCGCCTCGAGCAGCAAGTGGACCGCTGCCTCCCCTTGCGCTTTAGCGAGGCCCCGCGCAGCTGCGGCACGCACTTCTTTGTGACCATCACCCCTCAGGGTTGCTTCCAGCACTGCCACGGCCCTCTTCCCGCCCGCCCTTCCCAAACCCCAGGCAGCCCGCACTCTCACCCATCTGTTGTCATCAGACTTGAGCGCCTCTATCATCGCGTTCACCGCTCTCTCGCCCCCTACGCCCCCCAACGCATAGGCCGCGGTGTGCCGCAATTCCGGGCTGTCATCCTTGAGCAACGAGAGCAGTGGCCCCACTGCTCTCCTGTCACCGATGGTGCCCAAGGCCCTTGCAGCATCTCTCCGGACGACCAATCTGCGGTCAGACTCCAAGAACTCCATCATCTTCGGAACCACTTCCGGGTCTCTCATCTGTCCTAAAGCCCGTGCCGCGGACCACTGCACCGCCATATCCGGATGGCGCAGAGCATCCCGCAGGTGTCCAGCGGCGGCCTCATCTTCCATCGACCGGAGCGCCCACGCTGCCATGGAACGGACTCTTGCATCCGTATCCTGCAACGCGAAGCCAAGCGCTTCCACTGCCGTTCGGGCCCGCAATGCGCCCAGCGCCCACGCCGCGCTCCCTCGGACCTCACCGTCCTCGTCCTTCAGTGCCAGCACCAGCGGACCGATTGCCCTGCGGTCCTTCATCTCGTGCAGCACCTTCGCCACGATCCTCCGCACTCTCACACTGTCGTCCTTCAGCACAGCAACCAGCGCTTCAAAATCATTCGTCTTGCCCAGTCCCATCAGAGCCCCTTCGGCACTCTTGCGCATCTTCTCGTCGCCATCTCTCACAATCCTCAGTAGCGGCCTCGTGCTAGCCGGGTTCTGCGTCCAGCCAAGAGCACGGACCGCAGCACTTCCCACCCCGTCATCCGGGTCTTTCAGAACAGCCGCTAACGCCTCCACTGCTACGACATCCTTAAAATGCCTACCAAGTCCCTCAGCCGCGTGACGGCGGACCCACGGGTCCTCATGTTCCAGCGCAAGAACAATTTCACGGAGAATCTTGGCGTCCGCCTGCTCTTTCGGGTTGAGGTGCAACGCGGGGATCACCTTGATACACGAGGTCGCATTCTCTTCCCGTTGTGCGAGCAAACGTTCGACGACAGAGTTCGGCGCCCCTCCAGTCCGTATTCGTTCGGTAACACGCGCAACTTCAGTGTCCTGTGGGCCCACAGTCTGAGGGCCAGCAGGTTTCACGTCTTCCTCGAGACTTCGGCAGGTGGATGCCCAGAGACCAAGCACCAAGGGAAAACCCAACACGATTCCAGCGATTGCCCTGACCTTCGTCATGCCCGCCCTCCCCATCCGGCAATGGCCGATAACGTTCGCAGGCCTACGAACCCGCGTCAGCAGGTTAGGCGCAGGCCCCGTACGGGGCCGGAGCCGTGGGTTTGTTGTTATCTGATGGCTGAGCTGCTCAACGCGCCCACTGTAACGACCCCGCCCCAGCGCTAACGCCACGTTTTGTCTTTAGCTCTCTTTTGCCTTGTTGCCTTTTTCAGCTTTCAGATAACGTTCCGCGCGTTCCCCAAGCCGCTCTGCGGCTTACGCGAAGGCCCGAACGGGCCGAAGCCGGGAACGCGCTGTTAGCTGACGTGCCCCCCAATAGGTTTATACACCCTAAGACTATGAATCGGGCTACCATAATCAGAGAGTTTTCCCGGACTGCTTGCCCCGCGTGACAGAGGGTCATTAATGAGATACTCGCGGCCCTCTTTGCCCACTACCAGCACCCAATGAGGAATAACCCCTCCTATGAGTATCTTGACTATGACCGGATTCCCCTCCACGAGGTGCTGGTCAATCAGTTGGTGTGTCGGGCGGCCTGCATAAACGAACCTAGCCTGACCCCCTGTGAACTCTGCAGCCTTACCCCACACAATCCACCCCCGCTCCGTGTAGCCACCATTCTTTGACAAGTAGGCGTTCAGCGTGCTGGGATCCGTTTCAATACCATAGTGGCGAAAGAGCATGGCCACAGCACATACCGCACAGCCCTCTGAGCCCATCGACGAAGAGGTCGACCCCAGCTGATCCTCGGCCCATCGTGGGTCGTGTTGAAGAAAGAGGGGCACGCTGATAAGCAGCCCCGGGGCAATGTCCTTTCCCCCAACAGGAGGTACAACACTTGCTTCCCATGTAAGTACATATACACAAGCACACCCGACTGCTAATGCAGCAGCCAAGAGAAACAGTCCTCTCTTCCTTACCCATCTCATAGGCATAGAACATCTCGGGGCATGTTAGCTAACGTTCCGGCGCTTTGCGAAGTGCCGCTAGGCACTTACGCGAACCCGCCGCAGGCGCGTGAGCCGCAAAGCGTCTGTTAGCCGAAGTTGTGCGCGCTGCCCATCAACTAATCGGATAACACTCTCTTGGCCCGGCAAGTCAGATCGCTGCCCTTCGCAGTTAGGAATATTTCAACTTCCTTTGTTACGTCAGTATCAATCGTGCATGCGGCAGTAAGCTCTCGCGTATGGTCAACCAGCTCAACAGTATACTTTCCCCGTTTGAGATGCAACAGGCAGTAGCCGACGGTACCAGGCACCCAAGAGGTGGAGCTCATGCTATTCCGATAGATTGTTTGACCGGAGAGGCGAAGTTCGATATCCAGGACCTGACCCGACGAATTAAGGAAATCACAGTATATCTTCTGGGCACTCATGTCTATCCAACGTGACGGAATGTCCAGTTGGGGCCTAATGTTGTGGTCCCCGAGAGGCTCCCCAACGGTTTGCTGGCTTGGGGCTTCTGCAGTTGGGATTCCCGTTTGGCTAGGTGTGTCTGAGCCGGATGTCCCGCCCCCGTCGCAACCTACGAGGCAAGACAGCAGAAAGCCCAGTGCGACCACAATTCGCATGACTACTTGCTCCTATGCCACATATCTCCTCAATAACACGGGCGGCTCACGCACAATTTCGGCTAACGTTCGCGCACCCCCGAAGCCCACATAGTGGGCTTCAGCGAGGGGCCGCCCCGACCCCGAGTCGGGGGTGCGTTGTTATGCGAAGGGGGCAACTCGTTTGCCGTCCCCTTACAAGTTCAGGAGACGCTCAACAGCTTGTCGTTCCTCCTGCCAGTCCGGTTGCCTCTGAAAAGTCTTCTGCCAGTTAGCGTCTATCCTGTCAAGCAGTATCATTTCCTCTCTGACACGATCTTTGAGCCCAGCGGAGGAATAGGCAGCAGCCAACCAGACCCTGCGCGTAGTCGAGCTAGGGCGCCGCCGCACGGCTTCCTGAAGAGAAATGATCGACTCGGCGGATCCGTCTGAAAGAAGAAGGCACAGACCTTGCAGTGCAGAGAAGTCACCAGAGTCCGGATGGTGCCTCTCCAGGTAACCCCATGCCTCCGCTGCTGCACGATAATCTCTTAACTCCATCAGTTTCCTAGCCCGGAAACGCAGCGCATCCAGATTGTCGAAATCCAAGCTAAGAGCTCTATCGCAGACTGCGAGTTGCTCCTGCACGGTTTGCGTCCTGGCATCAACGGTATTGAGGACACGTCTCGACTGCCAAGGGCGATACCAGTTGCTTTGGATTGCTCCGATACAGGCCCCCACCCCGGCTAGTGTCGTGTCAACCGGATAATGTTGGATACAGGCGCTTGAGTTTGATTCGGGCATCTGTGGTTGTGAAGCGCCAGTCAACCTTGGCCTGGATCGCATTGCGTCGCTGTTCCCATGCGG
>SDBT01012705.1_pt1 | contig 13523 bp, 9 predicted proteins | sample 2277101 | NCBI WGS metagenome assembly SDBT01 (sample SAMN10404973, study PRJNA504765) | marine sediment metagenome | isolation source: marine sediment core GS10_PC15, 103 cmbsf | place: Arctic Ocean: Southern Knipovich Ridge | collected 2010
TGAATCTGAGGTGATTCTAAGAAGCTTGTAATAACCTAAACTGCAACTATCGATTGTATGATACACCAAACAGAGCCTCTTGTAAAATGAGTGCAGGTTACCCTTGCGGTAACAATGTGACGATTCGTGTAATGCTTCTTTTGGGTCGGTAACGCGTTAGCTCATGAAATCCGGGAGTGCAACCTTTAGCAGTTGAATCAGACGACCAAGCTCGCTGTTTGCCGGTGTTGTACCAGTCTGCCGCATGGTTTCGCGGAAAATCGTATCTAGCGGGACCATGTGACCACGATCTACTATCGCATCGATTTCCCACCCAAGTAGTAGAGCTGGACGCCTTGCCACCAGACGAGCTAGAGAGAATAGTCAGCACAGCCATTGAGGACCTGATTGACCGGGACGCCTGGCAAGCCGAGATAGAGAAGGCAAAACAAGAGAGAGGAAGCGCAACGCCGAATTGAGGAGCTGCTAGGCAGCTACAGCTACCGACCCACCTTGAGGCAGATATTCGAGCTAGTTGCGAAACTACTAATGAAGGGGCCTTTTCAGATCACACAATGGCTTGAAATGTGCAGTCTAACAGATAAAAAGAGGCTCCAAGCTACTGCTATCCCCGGAGTCCTCACTTTACAATAAAAGACCCTCTGTAATCGAAATCTAGGCGTTTTTCAGGCGTGGTGAATGGTTTTGTACCTCTTCTTGAAGGTAGCCTAGGCGTCTCTGCCTGTCCCGAGGTAGGTTATTATTGCCGTAATAATACTAATCAACAGATTCCTCGCTGGCTCGGGCAGCTTATCAGCCTGGGCAAAATGAAACCTCAGCCGGGAATCACTAAATTTAGTTTCAGGACCGTAGTCCATATCCTCCAGCAAACCAGCTAGCTGCCACAGATATTGTCTTTTTATGCCGAGATAATCGGCTAGCCGATTCAGCGTAAATAGAGTCGGCTCGTACTCTCTTTTGATAATATTGTGAACTGTCGCTGGGCTAAGCCCTGCATTTATGGATAGCCTGCGTAACGATAGTCCCTTCTCTTTACACCTTTGAAGCAGGAACTCAGTTAGTTCTTTCTTTGGCAAATAACCTCCATTCGCAAAAGCCCTTCAAGCTGTGTGGTTAAGGCCGTAAATAATAATGTAACTATTTTAACTTAAAGGGCTTGACAAAATCTCGATTGGGATGTATAAGTTTGTATAAGTTCGTAGTTAATTTTATATAATATCGTATATACCAGCCGGATGGCAAGGAGGCAGGGTTGAATTGGTTACCGAACAAATCAAAGGGCGGTCAAGCATCAGTATATCGGGGCGAACTAAGAATGCCCTAGATTCAATTAAGCGCCAGGGGCAGAGCTATGACGGTCTCATTCAAGAGCTGATCCAATTTTGGAAGGACAAAAAGGGTGATTACTGGACCCGGAGACGAGAGCAAAGGGTAGCAGAAACTACCCGTAGTCCATAAGGCTGGGTGGAAGAAAAATTGAAGAGACCTGTTGCTGCAGGTCTCTTCACAAGAGTAGGAAATATATGGCGATGGTCGGCGAACCACCACCTATCTTTATTGTAGCACGGGTCTAAAGTGGCTTGCAAGGGCTTCTAATTATTTTTGTCTTTGGTATAAGTAAATGGATAAGCGACATAAAAAACCTGAGAAGAGATCTGAAAAGAAAAAGAGATGGCACTAAATGAAATTTTGCTCATATTGTGTATTGGTATAGTTAGTGGCTTGCTACTGGGCATGGTAGCCAGATGGCTAGGTAGAAAACTGATAGGGGAGAAACGGAAAGCAATATTAGTTATCTGTGCCTGGTGTGGCAATGAGATGCGGAGAAGTGGTATCAGCGATGAGGTAATAGTGTCTCACGGAATTTGCCCTAAGTGCCAGACAAAGCATTTCCCGAAGACTAAGGTCGGGGTCAGTGGTGAAACTAAAAACTATAGTCTTTGAATTGAGCACCGAAAAGTACTCAAACCTATCTGAATTAGCCAAAGCTATGGGAATATCGGTGCCCCAGGTTTACCGAGTGAGGCGAGGCAAGCGCTCCATCAACGAGAAATTCATCACTGGGGCGGTAAAAGCCTTCCCTGGATATAAGCTCGATAGCCTGTTTTATGTTGCCCAGAGCGAAGGTAGATTGAGGAATAACTTAGGTAAAATTCTCAGGAAGCGAAGGCTCATGATACCGCTGACACTAAAGCAGCTGAGCATTGCTGCCGGTGTTTCCTTACCACACCTATCCCGCATAGAGCTGGGGGAGCGTTTCCCCAGTGCCAGCATTCTACACAAAATCGCCGGCCCCCTGCAGTTTAGTGACAACGAGTTGTTTACCCTTGCTGGCTACCTGAATCCTCAACCTTCAGCTGAAGCTGAGAAGACTGGTGGCGGACAACCGGACCCTTATGTGGCTGAGCTGCTATCACAAGAGCCTGTCGAGGTGCAACGCAATGTCATCAGAATCCTTAGTATCTTTAGAAGCATGGCTAATCTGGAGAGTAAGTGAAGGTATTAGTTATTGAAGATAGGGAAGAGGTGGTGGAGGAGATTTCCGTCTGCCTTAAGCTTTCCTGGGCACAGGCCGACATTATTGCTACAGCTGAGGGAGGCAACGGAATCGACTTGGTGGAGGCGGAGTCTCCGGATATAGTTATTCTGGGCTTAGAATTAGCTGACACGGATGGTTTAAAAGTGCTGAAGCAGATCCGCTCCTTCTCCGATGTCCCTATCATTGTCCTTTCTGCCAGTGAAGCGGAGATGGACAAAGTCAAGAGTCTGGAAATGGGTGCTGACAACTATATCACCAGACCATTCAGCCCTGTGAACTTTATGGCCACGGTAAAGGCAGTGTTACGCCGTGCTACTATGCCTGAGCTCAGAGTGAACCGCTCTTCGAGCTTCACCAGTGGCAACTTGAGGATAAACTTTGCTACCCATGATGTTTTCGTCTCCGGAGAGCGGGTAAAATTAACCCCCACCGAGTATAATCTGCTGTGTAATCTGGTAAGGAATGCAGGCAAGGTACTCAATCACCGCTTCCTGCTGGAAAAGACCTGGGGCTCAGACTACACCAATGATATTACCCATTTGAAGGTGTGGATGTACCGCCTGCGGAGTAAGCTGAAGGATAAACACAACCCCCAGCCAATGCTAATCACCCAGCGGGGGGTAGGCTATAAGTTCATTAGACGCAGTTAATTAAATTAATCTCCACAACGAACGAGGCAGGCTACTCACGCCCCATTTTTCTAACCAAACTGTCACCGAACTGTAACCAAATTGTTACCAAAATTCACCTCCCTGTTCACCTTGTTCACCTGAATATTCACCCTCGTGTTATAAACTAAAGTCATAGTACCTTTAGGGGATGTGACTTTGGCAACAATCTTGTTCATTGAGCGTGACCAACACCTGAGAGTGAGTATCACCCAAGCTCTGGCTGATGCAGGATTTCATGTGGTGACCGCCTCAGATACCACTCTCGGGGTGATGGCAATGTATGAAATTTGCCCCGATATGGTGCTCCTGGATGAGGAAATGCCTCCAGTAAATGGCGAGGAGCTTTGTTCCTACATAAGCCGCATATTTACTATCCCCATCGTTGTTCTGGTCAGTAATGAGCAGGAGCTGGCTTCAGCCCAATTTTTAGAGATGGGAGCCGATGTCTGCCTGGCTAAACCGCCAAACCGGAGAATGCTTTTGGCCAGGGTCAACTCCCTGTTTCGCCGCTACAGAACGAGCTCCAAATATAGCCTCCCCTCGGGTATAGAGCTGGATGCTGCGGAACACCAGGCAAACCTGGGGGACTGGACTGTTGAGCTCACCCCCACCAAGTTTCGCCTGCTTACCTGCCTTGCCCTTAATAGCGTCCGGCTTGTCCCCTATGCTGAGCTGGCTATCGCGGCCTGGGGGAAGGAGGAAATCAGCCCCGGCGAACTCAAGTTCTATATATCGCGCCTGAAGGAGAAGTTGGCCTATGGTTCTGACTCGGATTTTGACCTGCTTAACGGCAGAGGGATTGGCTATCGCTTTATCCTAAGGAATGAATGCTAAAAAGGGGGTGATGGCAATAGCCAAGGACGATAGGGAAAGACCTGTGGACGCTCGGGAAAGACCGATTGATATAAAAATCTACTTGAAAGGAGAAATAAATTGAAAAGGAAATTTCTTAGTGTCTTGCTTATACTGGTGCTGGCTTGTAGCTTCAGCCTGGTGACGGCGGTACCGGCGGGGGCAGCCCCAGTAACCCAAACGGTGACTGGTGATGGAGCGGGGGGATTTACTCTTGCTGAAATGGACCAGCAGTTTTCTACGGCGACAGTAGATGCCTCAGCTGGCGACACTGTACTATTTGGGTCAGTTGCCCTGGGAAATTTTGACGCTGGCAACGGCAATGATGTCTGGTACGAGGCAGGACTGGTGAGCGACGAGACCTACCTGGGCTATTCGGGACTCTATAATAAGGGCGTTTACATGATAGCCCTCCAGACAACAGGCTACTACAAAGTGCATGTCCAGAACGTGGCAGGGCAGACACCTGATAACGTTGGGGTTGACAACTACTTGGGTAATAGTGATCCTTATCCAGACCTTGGATGGGGCGATGCCGGCCTGTCTTACTTTAAGGTGCCCGAGGCCGCTTTTGACTATGAGCTAAGGTATCACGACGTTACTACCACCGGCGGCAAGGTTGACCTGAGGATAAGCACAGACGGCGAGACCTGGTCAGGCTGGAAGCTCTACCAGTATGCTGAAGACGATATGGAGAGCTTCTACGGCTGGGCCCATGAGGATGCGGTTGCCTCTGGTTATGCTGGCGATGATGACCTCACCGATGCCAGGATTGTGTCTCAGATATTCGTTTGCAGTACGACCACCGCAACATTCACCGCGGACTACGATAACATCACGGTAAATGACACCCCCTATGTGCTAGCGCCAAGAGTGCTCAATACCAATACTGACAAGGGATACACGGCAATCCAGCTGGCTATCGATGCTCCCGAAACAGACACTGGGCACACCATCAGTGTGGCGGCGGGGACTTATAACGAGAACATTGTCATAGATAAAACCCTGACGCTCGAAGGGGCCAACGCTGGCATTCCAGCGACAGGGGCACGTGGCCCTGAGTCTATCATAAACGCCCAAGGGGTTCCGATAGCAGTCCTCATTAATGGGGCGGGGACCGTCGCTACCTTCGACGGCTTCACGGTTGACAACTACGATACCGTAGGAATCCTGGGAGGAGCATTCAGGGATACATTGCAAGAAGTCCCGTTGGGAGACGACCCCGTCGCAGTGCACATACTGAACAACATCATCATGCCACCCACGGTAGCACCACCCCACAACAATAACATTCAAGTGGGCGCCGGGACCACGGGAACTATAATTGGAAACGAGGTCAGCGGGGCATTGCTTGAATCTCCAGACTGGTCAGGGTCGGGAATCCTCGTGGCTGCCTCGAGCAACGTCTTGATCTCGAATAACTACGTGCACAACAGTGAGGGAGGCATACAGACTGTAGGATACGCAGAGTACCGTGATGGGGTTCCTGCAGAAAGCAATCTCATTGAGAACAACTTGGTGGAGAACTGCGACGCTGGCATAAGCGTCCAAGGGAACTCGATAGGCACTATCATCAGGCACAACGATGTGCTGAATAATAATGATGTCGGAATCGAGTCAATGGCGTACGATATATCTTGGGATCACAGTACCCCCTCAGGTACGGAAGTCCACTACAACAACATAGATGGCAACGAATATGGCGTGAAGAGTATCGTCTATTGGAACGATACTGGTACAGTTTTCGCAGAAGAAGTCGATGCCGCCTTCAACTGGTGGGGCACCACAGACGGGTCTGCTATTGCACCAATGACCTCCGGCGAGGTTGATTATAGCCCATGGTGGGGTGCAAGCTACCTGACTGGAACTGCTCCGGACATAGAATTAGTCGACCATCCCTGGACCTGGTACACCAACGACTCCATCCAGTCCGCCATTAACTCCGCTACTGAGGGCGACACCATCAACGTGGCGGCGGGGACTTACAATGAGCAGGTGACCATCGATGGGAGTCTGACACTACTAGGAGCCAAGGCTGGTCAGGATGCACGGACCCGAGATACTACTTCTGGTGAATCTATTATTGACGGTGGGACATCGACTGCCATTACGATTAGTGCTGATGGTGTCATCGTTGATGGTTTCACACTCGACGGAGGCATTACCTTAGATGACGCAGTAAATCTTATCAGCGGAGGCACAATATCCAATAATATTATCACTGGAGCTGATGAGACTGGAGGAATTAAAGCTCAAAATGGAATTAGGCTGGGCTGGGATTATGGTCTGGGTGTAAAGGGCTTTACGATTGAGAATAATATCATTAGTCTCAGTCTTGAAAAGGGGATACGGTTCGCCAATACAAAATTGGGCGATGGCGGCCCTCAGCATATCTCCAACATCACCATCAGCGGCAACGAAATAAAGGATAATGGTTCGGCAGGTGTGGAAACTTATGGCCCTGGTCCCAACACCATAATCAATAACATTATCAGCGGCAACGATGGTAACGGCTTGAACCTAAAGTTTGGCAGTGGGGACATCGTAACGGGCAACATCATAACAAACAACCCCGGCGGTTGCGGCATCACCCTGCGTCAGGCCATTGATACCACTGTAGAAAACAACACCGTGTCGGGCCATATAAGCCAGGATGAAGTGCCTTCAGCGCTAGGAATTATCGGTGGGAAAGGCTCGGGGATTCATATCTTTGACACTAGCGAAGGCAACACCATCCGCTTTAATGACATCAGCGGTAACAATTATGGTGTTTTCATTCACAGTAAAGGTGACTTGCAACCATCGGGTAACTCTATTACCTACAATAAAATTGAAGACAATATCAACTATGGTATCCTCAATGCTTTGGTTGGTCCACCTGCTCCAGTCGCTGCCACCAACAACTGGTGGGGCACCACGACTGATACTGAAGTCGCTGCCATGGTCTCTGTTAATGTAGCTTATGACCCGTGGCACCTGAAACAAATCACTGATTTAGCCGTCAGTAATCCTACAGAGAGTTCCGTTGATTTATTCTGGACCACCACTGGAGCCTGGGATGGCGATTACTTTGATGTCCGCTATTCAACCTCAGCAATTACCGTAGATAACTGGAGTTCAGCGAAAAGGGTAACTGGTGAGCCTACTCCAGCCACTACTGTTCAAGGCATGAAGGTTCATAAACTAAGTGGGAATACCATATACCACTTTGGCTTGAAGCTAATAGATAAGGGTATTGGTAGTTCAGACATTAGTAATATTGTTAGTGCTACTACTCTGACCACCGCTCCAACCGATACCACACCCCCCAGTTGGATTACTGATTTAGAAGCGGCTACTGGCACACCGCCTACAAAGAAGGTGATTCTCAGCTGGACGGCAAAGGGTGATGATGAAACTGATGGCATTGCCTCCAAATACATTATCAAGCGGTCAACCTCAGAAATTACTGCTGCTAATTTTGATTCGGCAACCACGGTGCATAACAACCTGCGCTGCAAGTCAAATGGCGAGAGCATAGCCTTTACCGTGAAAAGGCTAACTGCCAATACTACCTATTATTTTGCTATCAAGATTCAGGACGAAGTGCCCAATACCTCGGATATCAGTAATGTGGTTGATATCACTACCGCCAGTCTCCTGACCACGGTAACCAATATTTCCCCGCCAACCGCCGATAATGGCGTGGCGAGAATACTGACTATTACCGGCACCAACTTTACAAGTAGTGGCACCACGGTAGTGCGTCTTATCAGTGACGACAACGCCTTTCGCCTTCCCAATGTTACCTATGTCAGCGCAACCCAGTTGACCGCGGTAGTGCCTATAGGGGCGCCTACGGGCACCTATAAAGCCAAGATCATTAATAACCACGGTCGTTCGGCACTTAGCTCGGCCACATATATAGTTACGGCAGCACCGACACCCCTTCCTGTAGTAACCAATCTAATCCCACAAATGGCAGCCAGCGATACCGTAGTTAATGGTGTGAAAATCTTTGGGAAAAACCTTACCGGTGCCACCGCTGTAAAGTTCGGTGATACTCCGGCTATAAGTTTTACGGTATTTAGTGACACCAAGATTACTGCTGATGTGCCAGGGCTTACTGTTGGCGAATATGATGTGAAGGTAACTACTCCTGCCGGCACCAATAGCATTAGTGCCGTTAAGTTTAAAGTTTCTGCCCCTGTGGTATTTAGCACAGACACCACTGAGGACACTACCACCTCTGAGGTGATTGACCTGGGTGACACCAATGAAATCCCGGTCCAGATAACCCTGACCACCGATACTTCTGAGACCGCTACCCAGGATACAGACACCGATGCGGAGATTGAGGTGGTGATACCACCCCAGACGAAGGTAACTGATAGTGAGGGCAATGATTATACGGGTAACATCCACCCGCCACGGGTGGTAAAGCCTGATGAATCGGTATTAACTGACCTTGCCGATAATGCCGTGGTCATTGAGATGGGTAACCCCGAAAAAACAATCCATTTTGACCAAGATTTTGTGGCGACCATAATCATCACCTCCGATACCGAACCTGTTATCTGGTATTACAACAAAGACACCGAGGCTTACGAGCTTGCCGGCAAGACTGGCACCAAAGACGGGATTGATTATGTGCCCGGTGGTACGAAGCTCAATCAAGAGAATAATACCTATATAATGGGTCTGCTACTTGACCATATGTCTCCTTATATAGCTGGTGTTATCCCACACATTACCAGTGCCCCAGCAACGGCAACAGCCGATGTTGCTTTCACCATTAGTGGCACCAATTTTCACCCGACTGGAGCCAATGTTTACCTCAACGGCACTGCGGGCACGATTATATCTCGGACATCAACCACCCAAATCGTGGTTACTTTTCCCGCAACCGGCAGTTACACACTAAAGGTAGAAAACCCTGATGAGCTCAGCGATACTACAAGCATTACATTAACAACTCCAACAACTCCACCTGCTGTCGGCGGAGGTGGAGGCATAAGGTGGCCACCGGAAGGCACTACCGATGTCAGGGGAGAGGTTAGTAGTGAAGGTGTTTTCGAAGAGCTGGTGACTGCCTTTTCCGAGGATGAATTATGCACCCTTACTATTCCTGAGGACACGGTAGGCCTAACTGAGGACTTAGAGCCTCTCGACGAGATAACCATTCTGAGAGAGGATGAGCCCCCAGAGCCTCCTGAGGAGGCCGATATTGTGCTGGCCTATGACTTAGGTCCTGATGGGGCTACCTTTGACCCGGCCATAACGCTCACCTTTAGTTATGACCCCGCTGACATTCCTGAGGGTAAGGATGTTTTGGTTGTTGCCTACTATGACGAGGTTGGTGAGGCGTGGGTTTCCCTAGAGGGCGAAGTTGATACTGTAACCAAGACCATTACTGTCTCAATCAGCCACTTCACTACCTTTGCCATTATTGCTAGTGCTCCCCCACCGCCACCACCAGCACCGGCTCCGGCTGCCTTCTCGGTATCAAGTCTCTCCATCGAGCCGACCGAGGCTCGGCCCGAAGAGGCGGTAACCATCACTTTATCTGTGGCCAATACTGGCGGTACTGAGGGGAGATATACTGTAGTCCTCAAGATAAACGGGGTGAAGGAAGCCGAGAAGAGGGTAACTGTTGCGGCTGGTGAGACTCAGGAGGTTAGTTTTACAGTAGCTAAAGAGGCTACTGGCACCTATATCGTAAATGTGGATGAGTTGAGTGGCACTTTCACCGTGGCGTTACTACCGCCGCCGCCAATAGCACCAGTGCCCGAAGTCATACCACCGTTCAATTGGCCTCTGGTTGGCGGATGTATAGCCGCATTAGTAGTAATAGCAATTATTTGCTTACTGGTGATTAGACGCGGCAGAGTAGCATGAATAGAGAAGGGCACCTTTTTAGGTGCCCTTCTTTTAAATATTCTAAAGAAAGCGTAATAGTAACCTCGAGAGTTCACCAGGCGATGAGGATTTCTTTTATTTCCTTCCCCTGATACTTACCACCGACTTCAGGGTGAATGCGGGCATCGGTCTGGGGTTCGATATAAACTAGCCCCTTATCCGTGGTGTCAAAGGCGACGACGGCGTGCTGGCCCCTATCATAGCAGAGCAGGACAAAAGCAGACCTCAGACCCTCAGCTTCAGCATTATTATTGACGTCGGTAGCGAAGTGGCGGCACTCATATTGATTAAGGACAAATTCATTGCGGCTGGTGGGGTCTCTGAGAACAAAATCCCTGATTTCTTGAAAGCTTGGATTTCTGAGTTCAATAACTTGGCTACTTGCACCTTCACTGTCACTGGAGACGATATTCTCCACTGCGACTGCTGAAGATTCAGTGACCTCGGTGCAAACTATCTCATGTGGTTCTTCATTGTAAGCATGGACAGGCAAAAACGAGAGAAGTAATACAGCGAGGAGGTGGAAAATAAGCTTCCTTCCCATCACAGATTGCCCCTCTTGGTCTCGGAAGCAGCATTAACCTGTCAAAGCTGGAAAGGCTAAAGGTGCTCTTCATCAAAAATACCCCAAAGAGTGATTGACTATATTCATTTCTCTATATTAGAATAATTATTAGCCCCTTTGACAGGACACGAACTCAGTAGAAAAGGCGGTCAGTCAATCTACGTGGGGGGATGATCTGTTAGAGGGGTTTCTATTTCACCTCCTTTGTAATTTTAGCTTAACATAAGCATATATCAGGCACAATAGCCCAAAGGTACTATTTTTTAATAGCACTTGAGTACTGTAAGTGGCAAGGTTGGGAAAGAGGGGTCGCCCCCTTCTCCTTCAAAGGAGAGGGGGACTAAGGGGGTGAGGTTGATAAACAATCCTTTCCCCTTATTAAGGGGAAGGGAATAAAGGGGATAGGGTAAAGAGAGGCGAAGCCTCTCTTTGAAGGGGGCTTCGCCCCCTCATTGAATTAAAAAACAAAAGGGGGGTGGTGATCACCATGGTCAAGTGGGATGGAAACATGACCCTCAAGATGGACGGCAGGGAAGATACCTTTAGACCCGGCTCAATGGAAGTGGAAAGATACGAGGAAGATGCGCTTGCTCTGAAAGCCACCAGCGCGGATGGCAGAGGCAGTGCCGTCATTCGCTTCTCTAGGCAGGATGGCAAGAATCTGATAAATGAGCTTATACGGGGAGTCTATAAATTGGGGGAGTCATAAACGAGGTAAGCTATGCCAGAACCGGGAGACACAACGAAATACACTGACTCATCTGGCAGAAATTGTAAGCGTGTTTGGGTGGTTTGCCCTGACTGTGGCAAAGGGAGATGGGTGGAGAATCGAGTACTAAAGAGGTTATTATTTACAGGTCGCTGCAGGAAGTGCTCAGTAAGTGCTGCAAAGACAAGAAACTGGCCTTGTAGAGGAAGATTATAAAAGACAAAAAAGGGGCAGGGAGAATTTGGACCCCCGACCCCTTTAGTAATATACCGCTAGTAATATACTAGAAGGTAAATAGTGCTGGCTATTCTGCCTTTCTGGTCAAGGCTACGGCGGCAGGGCAAGTGGTTAGGAAACTCACCAGGTTACCAGCCTGACGCACTACGATTGAAATCTGGCCCGCCAAACTCCCTTTTGAAGGGATTATAGCACCTTGCCCTTTCAGCTTTGAAGGAGCTTTCAATTTTTTAAAAAATCTCATATCCGCCATAATAATGGTGCTTTACAAAAGACCCTTTAGAAAAGAAAAAGAAGTAACTACTTTTTAATAAAAGCTTTAAAGTGGAACTTGGCTATAACTTTAGAAGCGCTAAGCGAGATGAGAAGATTGAACCTGCAAACCTGACTGAACAAAGCGCTAGATTGTGCAATGGCAATAAAGGAAGGGTTCTTTGATTGCACCTTTCGATGAAATGTTTAATTACGTAGAAACAGCACTAATCTTGCCTCTATAAATATAGTGCCTATTCCTGTTGATATCATCCTTGCTGTTGGAGAATGTCAGTGTTACTATTTAACATATACACAAAGCTTGAATATTAGTCCTTGGCATTAAGGTGTGAAATGTTGCGAAAAACTAAGTTAGTCTGCACGATTGGCCCGGCGAGTAGCCCGAGCCGGATAATGGAAAAAATGATACAAGGCGGGATGAATGTAGCTCGTCTTAATTTTTCGCACGGTACCCGGGAGGAACATGCTGAGGTTATCAGGAACATCCGGGATTTTTCGGCTGTATTGGACATACCGGTAGCTATTCTGATAGACCTACCCGGTCCGAAACCAAGAACAGGCAGGCTGAAGAAGAGACGGGTACATATAAAAGAAGGCGACAACCTCTCACTTACTAGTGAGAGAGTCTTGGGCGATGAACACAGGATATCGGTAGACTTTCCGGCGTTTTTTAATGATATCAAGGCTGGGGACCTTGTCTTCCTAAATGACGGAGCTATTCAATTAAAGGTAATATCTACTACAGATATTGAAGTCAAATCTAAAGTAGTTGTTGGTGGATTGCTTAGTGACAATAGGGGTATAAATGCACCGGGTGTTAAGCTTAATGTCCCTTTTGTTACCAGTGAAGACTTGGAAAACCTTGCTTTTGCAGTGGAGCAGGGGGTAGATTTTGTTGCTATCTCCTTTGTTCGTTCGGTGGCTGATGTACTGGAAATAAAGCAGATTCTGCAGGAAAAGCGAGGCAATATTCCACTCATTGCCAAAATCGAGAAGCATGAGGGGGTGAATGACATCGATAGGATTATTGCCGAGGCTGATGGCATAATGATAGCTCGCGGCGACCTGGGGATTGAAATACCTTTAAGAAAAGTCCCAATAGTACAGAAAGAGATTATACGTAAATGCAATCAGGCTGGTAAGCCGGTTATCGTAGCTACCCAAATGCTGGAATCAATGGTAGGCGCAATGCGACCTACTCGTGCTGAGGTTAGTGATGTTGCCAATGCTATATTTGACGGTACCGATGCCGTCATGCTATCAGCTGAAACAGCCTCTGGTAAGTACCCCGTGCGAGCTGTTAATACCATGGCGAGTATTGTCGCTGAGACGGAGAAGGTATTGCCTTATGAGCGCATCTTACTGGAAAAGAGCGAGCAGGTCACAGCTCAAACAGATGATGCTATAAGCTATGCCGCATGCCATATGTCCCAGCGTCTTGGGGCAGCATGTATCGTAGCTTATACAAGTTCAGGTAGTACTGCCCTGCGCGTATCTAAATATCGTCCCAGAGTGCCCATCTTGGCTATTACGCCAAGTGCTAATACCGCAAGGAGGCTTGTCCTTAGCTGGGGCATAGAGCCTCATCTTGCCACTAAGCCTCCAAATGTGGACATCATGTTTCAAGAGGCTGCCCAATTAGCACTCCAAACCGGAGTCGCCCAAAGCGGCGAACTGGTAATTATCACCGCTGGCATTCCAATGGGAATACCGGGTAGCACCAACCTTGTCAAGGTTCATCGGGTCGAGTAAAGGGAGTAAGTACTAACCCTTCATCAT
>SDBT01012706.1_pt1 | contig 13522 bp, 11 predicted proteins | sample 2277101 | NCBI WGS metagenome assembly SDBT01 (sample SAMN10404973, study PRJNA504765) | marine sediment metagenome | isolation source: marine sediment core GS10_PC15, 103 cmbsf | place: Arctic Ocean: Southern Knipovich Ridge | collected 2010
GGAGCTTTTCCAGATTGTCAGTGGAGTGATCTTGCCCAAATAGTTCTTGAAGCAACTTGATAATGTGATCAAATACTTGTGTTGACAACCAGTCTAAACGAAAATCAGCGGATACTAATTATGCCGAGAAGTAAACCGTCACTGGATCTGCATAATTATATGCTGAGGATATAAGATTGGCAAATTCCTTGCAATATGTATAAATTGGATCATTAGTTAGTGTCAGGAAGCAACGGACAATCGGACGGGGAATAATGACAGCATCAACGTACATGGATATATGGCTGGAGCAGCAATCAGGCGGAGTATCCCGGCAACCATTGCCGTGGCTTGTGCATGGCGGTCACCTGATGGGGCAGTTTCGCAATATGATGAAACGCCACATGCACGATCTGGAGAGTTCTATCAACGTTCAGCAGAAGCTACTGCCTGAACAGCCATACGTGATGGATGGGGCAGAGATAGCCGTGCGCTATCTGCCCATGCTGGGAGTATCGGGCGACTACTACGACTTCCTCTCACTCCACGAAAATCAGGCTGCTCTGGCAATCGGCGACGTGTGTGGGAAGGGGATGCGGGCAGCGCAGTTAATGGCATCCATGTGCGCCGCCCTGCGGACTCAGGTATATGCAGGAATGACAGCGGCCGATGAGCTATTGGGTTATCTGAATCGGGATATGTACCGCCATACGTCAAGAAGCCAATTTGTGACGCTCCTTTACGGCGTCTGGAACTCAAGTGCCCGCACATTTACATACAGCAACGCAGGTCATCCTCCTGTTTTGCATTACCATGCCGCAACGGGAACCGTAGATGAACTCGATGTTGGGAGCATCGTGCTGGGCGTTTGTGATGAGATAGATTATCCCATAGAGTCTGTGTCTTTGGATGCAGGGGACACGTTGGTGCTATATACGGATGGTATCATTGAAACCAGCGACGCCTCCGGCAAAGTATTTGGAATTCAGCGTTTGAGCGAGGTAGTAGAGGAATATGGGGAAGATCAGTCCGAGGTACTGGCAGCGGCTATCTTGAGCGCCGCTTCACAGTTTGGTTGCCAGGGATGGAAGGATGACGTTACTCTGGTGGTTATAAAAACGTAGATGCGTAATGCAGCAGGATCATGTACCTTTTACCTGACGGGAGGAGTGAAAAGCAAATGGAAACATTGTGCCTTGAGAATACCCCACAAATAGATCGGTACACATTAGTAGAGCGTTTTCAGAATGGCGAGATTAGCGCCTTCGACGAAATAGTTAATGGATGCCAGAAGTATGTCTACAACCTGGCCTATCGCTTCACTCAGAATCCTGAGGATTCCTATGACATCTCTCAGGAGGTATTCATGAAGGTGTTCAGGTCGCTGAGTAAGCTAAATAACAGCTCCGCCTTTGACGCGTGGTTGAGACGCGTAACCGTAAACGCCTGTATGGATTATCTCCGACGGCGGCGCAATGAACACTCGTTTGAGGATCTTGCCTGTCTTGATCGTATCTCCATCGCACGAGACAACAGTGTCCTCCCGGACGAACCGGTGGAAAATGGCGAATTGGGTATGGTGATCTCCAGAGCCGTAAACCAGCTTCCCCGAAGGCAGCGAAGGGTATTTATGCTCCGCCATTATGAAGGTCTGGCGCTAAAGGACATAGCCAGAAAGCTGAACTGCTCTCTGGGTACAGTAAAGGCGCATCTCTTCCGAGCTACACGAAGGCTCAGGAAGCTGCTCCAACCCTATGTTTCGCAGCGCGTATGAGTTGGACAGGAATGTCCCGCCTATAGACGATAGACTGGACATTCCTGTACAGTTCCTAAGGCAGATAATGATGCAGCATCATCCGGCAGCCACACTTTTCACCCAGTTGATTGTATCATGATTCGCCTTGCTGACGGTGCTGACCAGTGGCTCAATGAGTCTATCCTGTTCGTCGCGAAAACCGTATCCGCGGGTACGGTTTTTCAGGTATGCACCGCATAGATGCCATCCAACACAGCATGGCAGTTCACGCAAAGCACGGATCATGGGTTCGTAGTTGCCCGGATCGCGACCTGGTGTGGATGCATCAGCAAGGAGTATCGGCTTGCCGGTCAACTCATGCCAGCGTTGGAAATCGGGACAGATTTGCTCCGGCCGGGAGAAGTATTGAAAGCTCATCACATCCACGTAGGGAATCGCTGCTTTGAGTATTTCATCAGGCAGCAGAGCTTTTGCTTCGTATCGATCGCCCAGGATTAGGTGGTTCGGGTCATACCGGCGTATGGCATGGTGAGTAACCTTATAATAGCGTTCAGCCATCCTGAATAATTCCTTCCGACCAGACTCAGTTTTAAGCCGCTCCGGATCATACCAGGGTCCCTTTGGATTCGTTTCGGGAGAATGTACCCATGTGGGACAATCCACGTAAAAGTATCCGACGAGTTTGGGATCCTCCGCCATACGAGCGCATTCCTTGCGCGCCACATAATCACACCATTCCTCGAAGTCCTTGCTGAATACATCGGGATGGCGGGTTTCCATCTCCCACTGATGCGTTTCGGTAAACGGCAGCAGATGACAATATGGCATATCCGCCCACTGGTATTCCTCGAAGGTAAAATTACGCGAATGTCGGTGCATGGCAACTCCCCGAAGGACGACCTCCTGAGTCCACCCAATAGTATTGAAGCCCCATTCCCGAAGGTCAGGAACTACCGTTTCCTGAATCCAGCGTTTCTCACTGTTGCCGTATTTTTCCCACCAGACGCGGCCGCTTTCAGGATACCGCAGAGTGGCTGAGTCAATGTGGTTCATCCCGATGGAGAAAAAAGGCTGTCCTTCCGGTGTGATAAACCACCAGTGTCCGGCGCGCTTCCCGACTCTGAAAAAATTCGATTTTACACTCATGAATACCATCCTCCGTTTTCAATAACACTTCTATCCCGGGAGCGCAGGCATCCTGCCTGCATTATTCTTGCCATATTCCTCTGAATATACCGTGTAATATACCATAGGATATGGTTTTTGCATAGCCTGTAATATACATCGCTACCATCAGTCTCATTTTTATTGACAATTGTATTTATAAATGATACGCTTATAAGTGCCTGTCCTGTGTTATGGGATTTTATTGAATTGCTCTTACTGGTCTGATCGGCAAATAAGTTGCGTTTTCAAGAAGGGCAGGTTTGGGGTTGTCAAGTTGGCGCAAATTATGCTGATTATTGAGATTTCTTCAGCAAATGCCAGTATATCAGCATGATAAAACCTGCCCCTACAAAGCTATTGTTACTTGGCGATCAAACCACTTACAGGGGAGTGTGTAACTCTCCACTGCACACTTGATACCAAGAGAGAGTAGATATGAAAAACGCATTGCTATATCTCATTTATCTTTGTTTCATTGCTATGTTATGCTTTCCTGTGGATTCTCATGCCGTGAGCGTGGCCAGGTTTGATAGGGAATTTGGCGGCAAAGGTTCAGGCGATGGGACTTTTGGGGAGGCTATAAATCTGGCTTTTGATTCCGATGGCAGGATCTATGTCAGCGATAAAGATAATAAAATGGTTCAGAAACTGGACCAGGACGGCAGTTTTCTGATGCAAATACCAGCAGCGGGAGATGATACTCCTCTGTTTAACGCCCCGGGCGATATAGCTGTGGACAAACAGGGCAGTATCTACGTGGCAGATTGGACCAGCGATCATATAGATGGCACAGAGGAACCCAGATTGTATCTATACGGACCGTGTGTTCATAAGTTAGCCATGACCGGCACACTGCTCCATACCTACTTTATAGATGAAATCTCTGCCAAACCCAGTACCGTAGTTCCCGGAATCTTCGTGGTGGATGAGGCAGGCAAATATGGCTGGGCGCTTCGGCCGAAGGGATATGATCGGGAGCTTTTGGTGTCGGCAAATTCGCAAGGTGAGCTGTATATTCTGGATGTGGAAAATAATGTGATCCATAAGTATGACCCATCAGGTAAGAAAATTCTTAGTTTTGGTGGATATGGCTCTGGAGACGGCGAACTGGATTCGCCGGCTGATATGACTATCGACAAAGCGGGTAATCTATTCGTCGCTGACAAAGGCAATCACCGGATCGTGAAATTCGACTCCACGGGGGCGCAGCAACTGAGTTTCGGCAGTAAAGGGCTGAACGCCGGCCAATTTATTGAGCCTATCTCGGTAGTGGTCACTCGCGATAATGAGATCATCGTCAAGGATTCCAGCAAGTATGAGCGGATCGGACTGGAACATCCTTTCAGGGGTAGGTCGGAGAGGCCCGGAGAGGAATACATGATCCAGAACTTTGAGGATAGCAGCATGAGAGATCTGGAAGAGCGGATCCGCAGGCTTGAGGAGGCTCTGGAAGAGGGCGAAGATAAGGAAAAAGCCAAAGAGAAGCTTCTGGCCAAGTATGCCCGCTACTACACTGTCATAGAGAGGGCACAGAGGTTCAGCAGCACAGGCGCATATATGGGTAAAGCTATCTATAAGATAGACAAAAATGACAGAGAGCTTCATGACCTCACCTTCCTGTCACTGGATCCTCAGAGCAGGATATACCTGAGAGACGGGGACAGATTGGTCATAAGAAGATACACGCTCAGAGGCTTTGTTCCCAGTCTATCCGAAATCGAGGCTACATATACGGCTCGGAGTGAAAATAGTGATGAGAGTTACCTCCAGGATTACGATGATATAGATGAGCGAACGAATCTGGAGGATAGAAGGACAATTATGGCTATCCAACAGGCTTTGCTCATTAACTATGACTTAACTGAAAAGTGGAATATATCTCTGCATGATACACACGTTTACGCAAGGCAGAACGTTACATACGAAACCCCGCCGAAACCTGAAGATAACTATGATTTTGAAAATAAAGGCTGGGACAACATATTCGGGCTGAACCTGAAGTATATAGCAAACCCGGACACATACAGATACAGGGAGATGAACTTCTATTCACAACTGCTGAACGGTGCTACTGATTACAGTCGCGAAGCCATCTTCACCAATGTCAACATGGAACATACTGAGCGTGAAGGCGAGGCTGACGGGTTTGTCGTGGGAGCAGATGTGGATATCCACCCCAGCCTGAACGTATCTATGGAGTATCTCCGACTTAAACCCGGTGTTATGAGCAGGAATTTCAGTACATATCTGTATGATATTGACGGGACGCTGAGTGGAACCGCCAGAAGCTATAACACATCAGATATTTTTATTGGTGAGTTGAGTATCAAGTTCTAACAGTTGCTGTAGGGGCGGGTACTTATATTGGGCTGGAGACAATAGCTACGTTCTTCGGGCCCTTGAAATCCAGCGTTACCCTTTCAAAACGGACTGAATTTTCCCTGTAAAAATCCTCAATCGCAGCCAGCAATTCTTCTTTCCCTCGGCGCTGGTCATCCCAGAAATTACAGCATGGAATCAGTACCACAGGTCGGATCAGCGCGGCTTTTGCCAGTTCGCGCAGAGCGTTATCAGGATGTAGGCCTACCAGCAAGTCATAATAGTCGGCCATTTCAGCGCGGAATTGCTCTGGTCGGTGGCAAATGCCTTTGAGGACAGTCTTGCGAGGGTCAATGAGTTCGCAAATAAAGCTTCCCTTCTTGGAGAGAACTCTGGTGAGCAAACCCTTTCCACCGGCGACGTCAGCGACGTATTCCACATCCCCGCTGAATCTATCCATCACAAAATCCGCGACCACGTCAAATCGCCTGGGATCGCCATATAGTAAATGCTGCTTTCTGCTCATGGGGTTATGAGTCCATAGGTCTATAGGTCTATAGGTCTATGAGTCTATGGGTCTATAGTGCAGTGACAAATTAGTTTCTGCGGGTACGATTTCTTGACGAAGGGACAGGCAATTAGTAGAACGAGGCTGCCAGCCCGTTTCCGAACAAGCCAGCGGCATGTTCTACGGAAGGCCGCCCAGAAATTGAGCCAAAGTCTTGAATTCACTGCTCCGGTGATGATATTAAGAATTTATTTGTCACTGCAATAGGTTTATAAGTCAACTTTGATTTTGCAGTTTTCGTCTTCGGTGATCCGTCCTATCCGGGCTGCGGCAATGGCATCTGAATGTTTCAGAGATTCTATCAGCGCCGCGCTATTCTCCTCCGGCACAGATATAAGCAATCCGCCGGATGTCTGGGCGTCGCAGAGAATCATCTGTTCTTCGTACTCTATTCCGTCACCCCAATTTACATGGTCGCTGAGGAATTCACGATTGCGCGATGTCCCCGCCGGGATAATGAGATCGTCAGCCAGTTCCCATGTTCCGGGGATTAGAGGAACCTCACTGAAACTTACCTCAGCACCCACACGGCTTGCTGAGATCATTTCGTGCAGGTGTCCCAGAAGCCCGAAGCCCGTGACATCAGTACACGAATTGACACCCACCTCCAGCATACACTCGGCAGCGGATCTGTTTAAAGCACTCATAACTCTCACAGCAGCGTCCATAGACTCCTGGGTGGCGATCTCCGCCTTCATAGCGGTTGAGATGATCCCGGTGCCAATGGGCTTTGTCAGTATAAGGGCATCGCCCGGCTTTGCCCCGGCATTGGTCACCATTCTATCCGGATGCACTAATCCCATAACCACCAGACCATACTTTGGCTCCTGGGCATCTATAGTGTGCCCACCGGCGATGGATATACCCGCCTCTTCTGCCTTATCGGAACCGCCGCGAAGTATCTCCACCAGCACGTCCAGCGAGAGCTTGTCCGTTGGGAATGCAGCGATATTGAGCGCCATTGCAGGTTTAGCTCCCATCGCATAGATGTCACTCAACGAATTGGCGGCGGCGATGACCCCAAATGTATATGGATCGTCAACGATAGGAGTGAAGTAATCCACTGTTTGCACTACCGCCAACTCATCGCTGATCTTGTATACGGCGGCATCATCGACCGATGAACGTCCCACGATCACCATGGGATCGTGAATTATTGGTACTTGACGCAGAACCTGCATCAGGTCGCTGGGACCAATTTTACATGCTCACCCGGCGCCGTGGGTGAAGGATGTCAATCGAATATTTTGATCTGCCATTTTGACTAACCTCAAATCCATAAGTTAATACTATCCAGAACCCCCAAGCATAAGTGATTATACAGAATTCTGGACAAAGCTGCAAGCAAAATGATCAGCTATAGAAGTGCAGATAAAGGATGTTAAAAGCAGAAATCGCACACGGATTGCACGGATGTTACGGATTTTCACGGATTCAGGGCAGATACTCTATCTGTGCTGATCCGTAGCATCCGTGCAATCCGCGTGCGATTCGTCTGACTCAAAAACACTATCTGAATGTCTATATAACTAGACTCTTTCCCATTTGAAGGTACGCTCTATATATTCGGCCATGCGCTTGATAGAGTCCTCCATCGCCTGAAATCCCATCCCCTTACTGGCTTTCGACGGATATCCCCAGACACCGGCGGGAGATACGCTGCGCATACCCCCGTAATCCAGGTAGCTGGCCGGCGCTTCAGGACTGAAATCTGTCGTCATCTGCTCTTTCAGACACTCTGGATAGTAATCCATTATAAACGCCGTTTCACCCGATCCAGAGTGCAGGTTGTCCACGCCGCCCTGACCCCGGTAAGATAGTAGATCGCCACCCGCATATATCAGCTTCAGTTCGGGATACTTCCGATTGAGTTCTATAGCAGTCGGCTTGGCGATCCAGTTGCCACCATGCGTATTTAGCAGGACTACCTTGCGAAATCCATCTTCATAGAGGCTGCTAACCACGTCCATTATAAGCCTGCGCGCTGTGGGCGACCTGAACATCAGTGAACCGCGGAAGCCTGTGTGACACCAGGAAGTTACTATCGGCAGAGGCGGGAGAAGATAAGCGCCTATTTCCTCGGCAAGCAGGCGGGAACTTACAATACCGTTGAAGAAATCTGTTCCCAATGGAAGATGATAGCTGTGCTGTTCCACAGCAGTTGTCGAAACTATAGCTATATCCGGTCTCCTCTCAGCTATCTCTTTGCAGCTTTTAGCCCAATCCAATGTATCGGTCTTTTGATCTGCCGCGGGAGATTTATAGAGCGAATCCATAGAGTCATGAATGCCCGCTTCTGGATTCCGGAAGTCAGTTGCCGAGTATTCTGAATCATTCTGGAATACTGAAAAGGCGTTTTTGATATACTCATCCGTGCGCGCCAACATTTTCCGGAATAGCTCAGCGCCTAGTTCACTGGATGCCAGGCTGGGCTTGCCCCATACCCCTGTTGGTGATACTCCCTTCATTCCAGCGTAATCCAGGTATTCACGCCCCACGTCCGGCAGATAGTCCTCTACAGGCTGCATAACAAGGCTTTCGTTCAGATGGAGAATGAGTGAGGTCTCCAGAGTTCCAGCATGATAGTCGCCGAACTGTCCCACACGTTCTGCCAGTATATCTTCCACCAGATGCTTAGGCTCAACCCAGACTACATTGCAGCCACCGATGTCCAGATTTAACTCTCTGACGGCGGGCTTTGCGACCCAGTTATATGAGCAGAAATTCAGTATTATGCACCGCTTAAACTCATACCGCTTCAGACAGTTTACCAGATCGTGTATGACATCCCAGAGAGTTTCATTTTCCAGATAGACAGTTCCAGCGAAGCCGCGCTGACATTCACTTGTGCCGAAAGGTATGGTCGGAATCAGGTAAACATCCCTGCCCCTGCAATATTTTCGCGCAAATGCCTCAGCAAGTATCAGATCTGACCCAACAGGAAGATGCGGCCCTTTGCCTTCCACTGATCCCAATGGAATTACAGCAGTATCAATCGCGCTATCCGCGATTTCTTTAGAAGTATTGTATATGCTTAACATATTGTCTCCCGTCTGTAAATGGTCACTTGGCTTACTTATGTAGCGTTCTGGAAACTATAGCACTTTTTGGTTGTCCATAGCAAGGATTTTCAGCGTTTCTCAGGAAGCGCTCCATTAAACCTTTGTATTGACAGGATAGATGCGGTCTGCTATCATTGAGCACGGTTCATAGTGACAATTCCACGAGGGCTTAACGGGAAGGAGGTACGCGGTCACAGATATTGCCGCCAGATTTCTCATGAAGAATATGTCCGACAAGATACGATCAATGTTCGATGGCCTGGGACTTGATCCGCAGGATATTATCCAGCTTTCGGATGCGGAAGTAAGTCAGGATGATCTATACCGGGCCGCGTCGCCTTTTCCTGCATCAGGGAGATACCGAAGGTATATCGAATTCATGGATGACCTGACCTCCCTGAAGGCTTTATACAGATACCGGGCGGCTGTTATAGTGGAATACTTCATTGCACTGGCGGACACTATGACAGGCTATACTGGAAAATTTAGCAGTCAGAAAATCATCCCGTGTCCGCTCACCGATCAGATGAAGAAAGCTCTCCGTTCCATCGCACCCGATCTGACACCCCAGCAGATAGCTCAAATTGAGCTTATTGAGACCAAATCCGACCACGACACAGCAGCCATAACGGATTGGGTGAAGTTCACTGTCGATCAGCAGGATATACTCGGCTTTGCCGAAGCTGAGGATGAGGAGCGGAAGCAACTGGAGAACTGTCTGGATGGATTCCATTTTGGCAGGACGTCGGAAGATGTGAACTCACCTGTATTTGCATTGATGAACCGGGAACTTTTCTTCAAACACCTGATCCCGAAGCTAATAGCATTTCAGGGAGCAATCATCAAGTATGCGGATCAAAATGATCTAGTAACAGCAGGACTAACTCATGGCCAGCCAGCAGAGCCGACCACCATCGGAAAGCAAATGATGAACACAGTTGCAGCAATAGATTCTGTCCTCCGCCGGGTTTTCCTGCCGTATGATGAAGACGGGAAGCAGACGACTATATCATTCCCGGTCAAGACGTTCGGCGCGGTTGGCAACCACAGTGACCTGCGTTCAGCGTATCCAGATATAGACTGGATCGAGAACGATCGCCGTTTTGTAGCCGCTCTGGGCGATGGGTTGCATCTCGACATGATGGCGACTCAGGCCAGTTTATACGGCGAATACAAGCAAATATACGACGCGGTATGCACCATAGCGCGCCACATCCTGAAGTTCACAAAGGATTTCTGGGGCTGGACCAGTTTCCAGTGGTTTAAAAAGAGGAAAAAGAAAGGCGTTAAAGGCTCCTCGGTTATGCCGAACAAATATAACCCCTGGCGCATGGAGGGAGCCAGCAAGATTCTGGAAAAGTTCATCGTTCAGTTGGAATACACCTCGAAGGCGCTGATGGATTACCCATACGAAGGCGATATGGGACGCTCAATTATCATGCGCGACATCGGCGATGATTTCTCAAAGCTCTTCATCGCTCTGGGCAGGATCGAGGCAGAGTTGCAGCTATACGAGGTCAACGATGGCAAAATAGGAGAATTCGTGCGAAACAACCCCGGACTGGCGGGTGGCGCGGCGCAAACTATATTAAAGCGCGCCCGAGTTCCGGGCGACGCCTATGGGCATATCCAGCAAGTGATGATAAACCCTGATGGAAGCTACGTTTCTCAGAGCGAGTTCAGGAAGAGGATGCAGGGAATGATGGAGAAGGGAGTCATCCCAATTGAAGTGGGAGAAGAAATCCTGAATCACGCAAATCCCGTGAATAACACAGGCTACGCGACCGAACTGGCGAAATCAGCAGTTAGTAAAGCAGAAGTAACCGTTCAGAAACTCAGAGAAGTATACCGGATTACTGGACGGCTGTAACGACCAAAGTGATGATATAATCCGAAGGCCCTATCATTTGAGTGCTGGTTGGATGGGGATCGACCTTCAGTAGCTTCACGGAGTAACCGTCAAAAGTCTTAACTGCCCGATCATCATTCACAGCCGGGCCTACCAGGGCTGAGTCACCAAGATTCTGACCATCTTTCCATATATTAACCAGAACCTCTACTTCCCCCGCCCATATACATGGTATTCCAGAAGGGCATCTGGAATCCGAAGTTACCTCCAGAAATGTTATCTCAATGTTCTCCGATTCCACGAATCCCATCTGACCGACCCCAAGCTGAAATTCGCTATCTAATTCGGCTGGAATATAGTCCTGTTGTTGATCGCCGTCTGACGTAACGATCAACGTGATGGTATAATCCAAAGGCCCTATCGTCTGAGTGCTGACGGGATAAGGATCGACCTTCAGTAAACTCACGGAATAACCATCAAAAGCCTTAACTGCCTGATCATCATTTGCAGCCTGCCCTACCAGAGTTGAATCGCCAAGATCCTGATCATCTTTCCATATATTAACCAGAACCTTTACCTCCCCCGCCCATATACAGGTCACATCAGAAGGGCATCTGGAATCCGCCGTTACCTCCAGAAATGTTATCCTGATGTTCTCAGATTCTACGAATCCCGTCTGACCAACCTCAAGCTGGAATTTGCTATCCAGTACGGCTGAGATAAAGTCCTGGTCGTCGCCTGATATAAGATCATCCAGCCTACATCCAAGAACGGAAATAAGCGCAACTAAAGTAAAAAGTAAAAAAGTATTGCGTAACATTATGATCCTCCTTCATGCCTCCACAACAATGCTATACCCCAAGTATTCAGTCAATCTCTTAACGGAACTCAATTGAATTTGGAGTACATGAATACGTCGAACCATTTATCGCCCAACTCAAACTGGTTCTTGAGAGATGCCTCGCGTTTGAAACCAGCTTGCTGGAGCGCGGCTATTTTCTCCCCGGGTGAACTGGCATCAACGTAGCACTGTATCTTTCCCTCTGGTAGTTTCAGAGCGTTCAGGAGCATTTCATAGTGTGCGATGAAGTTGGGGTGCAGGAATATATCCAGGAGATAAGTTTTTCCCCGCCATCTGCTGTCGGACGCCAGTATAGCGCAGCCTACCACAGCGCCGGATTCGGATTCCAGAAGTTTTGCTTTTATCCGTCCCGTTTTCAGGCTTTCTATAAGCTCCAGGAAATCGCCCCCGAAATCCGCTTTCCCATACAGGTTGAAAACCACGCTTCGCAGCGCCTCAATCCCGGGCACGGATGTCAGGACATTCAGCATCGGCCAATGCTTCCACCCCACATCAGCGACTTTAACTCCTCCGGGAGCAAAATAGCTGATCTCAAAATCATCTTCGGTGGAATATCTCATGAAGCCAGACTTCTCCATAAGGCTTCTGAATCCGTGGCTGTAGTATATCCAATATGCTGGTGAGCTATAGCCAGTTCCCAGAAGCAGAATACCGCCGCCGCGCTGCCTGAAGTCCTCCATTTGCTGTTCCATAGCGAGCGTACAGACGTGCTTCCTGCGATGATCTGGCCGGGTGAAAACGTGTCCGAAGAAACCCGTGCGATTATACTCAACAGTCATAACATTAGCGATGATCTGGCCATCAAGCTGGCCAATATAGAAACGAGTTTCCAGGCCGGTGATCTCACCCTTTAAAGCACCCTCTATATGCCACCTCCAGGAATCACCTTTATGGCTCAGGAAATCCACAATTCTGTCTGTATATTCCTCGTCAGGCGACAGAACTACGCCGACCTCCATCATCTCTCCGGTTTTCAACTGAGCATCGGATAGCTTTGTATACAAGTGCGCTTCTCCTTCTAATAACTGAGATCAGCTTTAATTCTCCCCCAACACAGAGGCAGCTTGCCGAGTGGCTTGACAGCAATAACACCGTGTCCTTGCTCCATTGATTCCAGTATCTCCTCCTCCGACAGTGCTCTGCTGTAGATAGCTATTTCATCAATCAGGCCGGTGTATGTATCGCCTCCGCTGGCTCCTATTATCAGTGGCACATTCGAGTGCCCTATCGGGCCAGCCCACGCCATATCAACGTTTCCGCCCTTTTCGCCTTTAACACCATTAACATATCCCCGCTGGATCTCGCCATCGAAAGTTGCCGCCAGATGGGTCCATTCGCCCGGCGTAGGAAGTGGAACAGCGCGATACATATGAGTCTGACTATTCTCATCATATATCCACATATTCGTCTCTTCACCTTCCATCTTAAAGACGTAGCCACCTTGCTCATATGTATACTTCTGCACAGGCTTTGCTGGCAACTGATCACCCGTCCAGTTGACCCACAACGCGATGGTCATCTCGTCCGAATTGAGGCTATCCGAATCGGGCACTTCCAGGAAATCTCCGTTTGCATTAAACTCAAGGGCTTCGCCGTTCCTGCCAGTCTCCCATTTCGGATTTCCGTTGATCGTGGCATTGTTCCCTGTGCCAGAGAGATCGGTTATCACGTTATTCTCTTCAGCATCAAATGTGTAGTACAAAACAAGCCCCTCAATATCCACTGCGTGAACATAGACGGGCAACAACACAAAAGTCAGTAAAAATGCGATAATAATATATGAAAACCTATACCTCTTCAACATTTCTGGTACCCTCCTCTAAGTAAATCTAAATAGGTAACTATTCACCTTGTCATTCTGAGCGAAGCGAAGAATCTCGTTGTATGATTGCTCTGTCGAAGAGAGATTCTTCGCTTCGCTCAGAATGACAGAGCCACAGTGGACTAAATATGTACAACG
>SDBT01012707.1_pt1 | contig 13521 bp, 9 predicted proteins | sample 2277101 | NCBI WGS metagenome assembly SDBT01 (sample SAMN10404973, study PRJNA504765) | marine sediment metagenome | isolation source: marine sediment core GS10_PC15, 103 cmbsf | place: Arctic Ocean: Southern Knipovich Ridge | collected 2010
ACATAGAACGATATGCCGATAGGCAAGAGAAAACCGGGCTCAGGAACGGCGTATGAGATGTTCAATGACGACAAAAGAGCGTTCAGGTTCTCAGTGACAAAGCCGGCATATTTGAAGAAACCCAGCAGCCCTAAATTGTTGATGATGCTGATCGAAAGCCACATCTTTCTACGCGGGCTTTTGGCCATTCTTGTGACCACCGTATAGTCAAGCAGCGTCGAATAGCCGATGAGAATCAGATACAGAGGATTGAAACAGGCATAGAAGAAATAGGAAGCGGCCAGGAGCCACGGGAGCCTGAACCTGGTGCCTTTGAGGACGAGATAGACCGGGTAGACAACCAGGAAGAAAATTGCGAACGGCCAAGTGTGAAATAGCATCTCGTGGCTTTCTATTGCATCAATACGCGAATATGTGCTTCGACCGACGCGGCAAGACCTTCCAGGCCGTAGCCGCCTTCAAGAACGGAAACCAGCCGGCCCGCACAGCACTTCTCGGCGATACTCTTGACGATCTGCGTCAGTTTCGCAAATCCCCGGTCAGTGACTCTCATGCCGCCGAGCAGATCGCCCTCGTGTGCGTCGAATCCCGCAGAGACAAGAACGAAGTCCGGAGAAAATGAAGATGCCGCAGGTGCCAGTTTCTCTTCAAACGCTTTCACGTAGCGGTCATCTCCGGAACCGGCCGGCAGCGGGACGTTAATGTTGGTTTGCAGGCCTTTTCCGCTGCCCTTTTCATCCTGGCTTCCGGTGCCCGGATAGAAGGGATACTGGTGGACGCTGAAGTACAGCACGTTAGGGTCATCATAAAATGCCGCCTGTGTTCCGTTGCCGTGATGCACGTCCCAATCCACGATCAGGATCTTCGGCAGGTTGTGTTTCTCCTGAATGTACCGTGTGCCGATGGCTACGTTATTAAATATACAGAATCCCATCGCTCTATTTTCAAGGGCGTGGTGACCGGGCGGGCGAACGGCGCAGAAGGCGTTAGTGACTTTCTGCTCCATCACAGCATCGATTGCGGTGAGCACCCCCCCCGCCGCCATTACAGCAGCTTCATAGGACTTAAGCGATATCGGAGCATCCCCGCTATCCAGATAACCGGCGCCGTTCTCAGAACTACTTCTGGCCCGGTCAATATACTCGGGAGCGTGAACCGTCTCGATCCAGTGCCGGTCGGCTGGCGCGGGTTTCAGTTCAACCAGTTGAGAATAGAGTCCTCCGGCCTTAAGCTGCTTGATTATCCGGACAAGTCTCTCCGGGCATTCAGGATGACCGGGATTGGTTTCGTGCTCGATGTATATATTATCATAAACCAATCCCGTTTTAGATGTGTTTTGAGTTTGTTTTTCACTATTCATATTTGGCTCGCTTGATACATTGTCAGGTGCGTTTCTGACGCACCGGAATCCGATGGCGTCATTAGCCAGGCACGTGTCGTCAATGGAAGGATCGCTAGTGCGATACGCCGACCGGCATGTCTCAACGCTCGATTTCCAGGCCCCGCCCCGCAGGACTCTTTCCTTTCCCTCTTTCGGGCCCCTTGGATCCTTTTCGGGACTTTGGCTGTAATAATTTTCGGCATATAAATCATTACACCATTCCGCGACATTGCCGTGCATGTCGTAAAGCCCCCACGGATTAGGTTTCTTTTGACCGCATGGATGGGTCTTTCCGGATGAGTTGTCCACACACCAGCCATAGATTCTCAGCTTCGCTTTATTGTTGCCAAAACTGTATTCCGTGCTTGTTCCCGCCCGGCAGGCGTACTCCCATTCGGCCTCGGTGGGCAGTCTGTATCCGTTGGCGGTAAAGTTGCAGTCCCAGGTTTCTTCATCATAGCAAGGCTTAAGTCCCTCTGCGAGCGATCGTTCATTACAGTACAGCGTTGCATCCGTCCAGTTGATCTGCTCTAAAGGATTGTCCGGTTTTTTGAAGTGAGAAGGATCGGGCAGTTGATACTTCTTGAATTGGTCCTGCGTCACTTCATAGACATCCATCCAGAAAGAGTTGATCCACACTTTGTGCACGGGCGTCTCGTCGGATCCGCCTTTCTGACTTCCCATCTCGAACCACCCGCCGGGAACGGCAACCATTTCTATGTCTGTTTTAGTTTTAATCAACGGAGGTTTGCTACCGGTGTCCCTGGAACGACGGCAGCCGGAGATGACCGGCAATATCAGCAGCAAACAAGAGATCCCCGCTGTCACTTTGATCAATCGCGTCCCCATCTGACATACTCCTAATCAACGACTTAGCGTCCGAATCGACACCCAGTCGGGCTCCTTGTTGTGTTTTCCATCGGTAGTGATCTGGACCCATTTGCCCGTCAAGTCACCTATGCAGATATTCCAGCCGGGCGCTTTGACACCGACCGAGTAGTTCACCGCAGGGCCATAGCTAAAAGCAATGTAACGACCGTCTGGTAAAAGGTCCGCGTGAGAGATGTAGTATTCCTTCCTGCACTTGGCGACGGCGCGAATATCCGCCACCCTCGGCACCGACAACGTCAGGTCGATGTCGGCAACATACAAGTCCCAATCGGTTTGCCCCCAGGTGATCTCTCCACCATCGAAACTGAGGTCCGGACGGCAACCGTCGATCCCATACTTGTTCAAATCAAACACAGTGGTCCCATGCGCTTCGAAGGCAATAATGTTATGATCGAAGCCCATTCCACCGGTTACGATAGCAATAAACCAGTTGCCTTCCGGGGACCAACAAATATTGTAGATATGGTGCAGGTCTTTATTCGGATGCTGCTCATTTTTTCCGGTTGCCAGATCGTGAAAGAACAACCCTTTGGAACCAAACGACCGGGTAGTAAAACGCTCATATTCGCCTCCTGTGTAGGCGATCATTTTCCCGTCCGGACTCCAACACGGCTCTCGACCGTTATCGGCGACCTTCACTCGGCCGGTCCCATCGATATTCATGTAGTAAACGTTTCGAGCCTTGGTCCTGCCCGTTCCTTCGTCCACAACAAAACAGATCTTTGTCCCATCGGGCGAGGCATGGGGGTATAACTCATCAATGTCTTCCGTCTTGGTCAGATTGGTTGGTTCGGAGCCATCTGCATTCATTAGAAACAACTCCCAGTTTTCCTTGCCGTCCGTATGGCGGTAGGTCTCATAAACGATTTTGAACGGAATTGCTTTGAGATTGAACTCGGATTTGTCACAAGGTTCCTGCGGCAGTTGAGATTCGTTTGCAGGTTGGGATTCCGGGACAGCCCCGGCAAACGAAGAAGTACAAAGCCACAGACAAAAAATGATGCCCATACATGACGTGCCTCTCTTGCAGTCAAATGTTTCTCTCATATTATTCTCCTTGTACCCTGGTGAAACTCATTTCGCGCCTGATTATACAGAATTTATTTCTTTGCCGGCTCTTCGGCTCCGGACTTACGCAACAGTTCGACGATCTCATCGAATTGACGCTCATGAGCCAGTGAAAACGGTGTATAACCGTTCTTTGTTTTGACCTTTACATCAGCTCCATGGGCAAGCAGCAATTCTACTACAGCAGTATAATCTGTCGTGCAAGCCACATGCAGGGGTGTCCATTCTTCGTCGGCCTGGCCTTCAGCTATTATAACGCCGCTCCTGGCATTTATGTCGGCTCCCTTTGCAAGCAGCATCTCAATCATTTCCTTATCGCTTCCCGAAGCCGCCCAGTACAGAGCCGTGCATTCTCTCCGATCTCTCAATGCTGCATCCGCGCCCTTGTCCAGCAGCATTTTCGCCATCTCGACGTGACCAGTCATGCTGGCCCAATGCAGCGCCGCCCAGCCGGATCCGGCTTGCAGATTGGCATAGGCGCCCTTGTTCAGAAGCAATTCTACCGCTGCCTCCTGCCCACCGCAAACCGCACACGCCAGCAAAGTCATGCGTGATGGATCTTCTGCATTGATGTCTCCTCCCTCGGCCAAATAACTTCTGATTTCGTCCAGGTTTCCAAAATATGCGGCAATATGGACGGCCGAATATTCACCACCTTTGCTCATGAGCAGCCTGACGAGTCCCGGCGCATCGGCTCTCATTGCCAGTGAAACCGGCGTGAGTTCATACTGACGCTGCCACAGGTCCGCACCGTTGGCCAGGAGCTGTTTGACGGTAATGTCGTCCCACTGCGAGATTGTGGTATGAAGCGGCGTCGCATCATCATAGGACCTGGCATGAATGTCGGCCCCTCTGGCCAGCAGCAGCTTGATCATGTCGTCAGCGACGTTGTACCCCGTTGTGTTCTCTGCCGCAATATGTAGGGGAGTCTGGCCCTGCTTGTTTTTCGCCTCGATATTGGCCCCTTTATTGATTAGCATCTCTGCCACGTCCAAATTACCTCCCTGACAGGCACATAGAAGAGGCGTGTCGAGCATTTTGCTTCGGCTATCGACAGGAACGCCGCGGGCCAGGATCAGTTCCACGATCTCTTTATGGCCTCCGACTGCTGCCTGATGCAGCGGTGTCAGGCCCCGACGGTTCTCTTCTTTCGCGTCGATGTCGGCACCTTTGGCAAGCAGAAGCTCCACGGTTTCTTTGCGGCCATGCTTGCACGCATAGTGCAGAGGCATCAGGCCGTCGCAGCCATTCACGTCGACTTCAGCACCTTTGCCGGCAAGGAACTCCGCGATCTCGTCGCGTTTTGCCCGGGCAGCCCAGTATAGGGCAGTTGAGCCGCCCTTGTCTTTGGCATTAATATCGGTGTTCTGTTCAAGGAATTCCTTTACGTTGGCCAAATCCCCTATACACGCTGCTAATTGGATTGTGGAAATCCGGGCGCCTTTCTCAGTCAGGCACTTGACGAGGGATTCATTGTCTTTCTCGGCCGCATAGTGCAGCGGCGTGATACCATCCTTGTCCTCAGCATTCGCATCGGCCCCCTTGTCAATCAGCAGTTCCACCTTCTCCTTGTTTTCCGCCTCCGCCGCCGCGTGCAGGGGGGTATACCCATCTCTGTTTGCTGCATTGACATTGGCGCCTCTGCCGATCAGTTCTTCAATGGCCTCGGTTCCCTCGCCCCAGGCTGCCCCATGAAGTGGGGTTCCGCCGTAACGGTTCTTAGCCTCGATGTCGGCACCCTTCGTAATGAGCAGTTCGACTATGTTCGCACGGCCAAACATGGCGGCAATGTGCAGGGGTGAGACATCATTCCATTTGAGCCGTGCGTTGACGTCTGCTCCGTGGGCCAAAAACAACTCCACTATGGCTTCTTTGCCACTCACGGCGGCAAAATGCAGCGGTGTAAGCCCCCCCCTGCCTGCTTCCCGGGTGTTGGCCCCTTTGGCCAGGAGCAGTTCGACCACATCCTTGCGGCCCCATTTGGCTGCATTATGTAACGCAGTGCGACCGCCGCGATCTTTTTCATTCACGTTGACGCCATTAGCAATAAGAGCCTCAATTGCCTCGCACTGTCCCGCCGCCGCCGCTCCGTGTAGAGGCGTCCGGCCCCAGTCGTCCTCCACGCTGAGTTCGGCGCCCTTGGCGATCAAGAATTCAATCGAATTAATCCGGCCTATTCGGCAGGCTGAGTGAAGAGGTGTCTGGCCGTGCGGGCCTGGCGCATTGATATCGGCGCCCCGGGAGACAAGTATTCCGGCCAGCTCACTGTATCCCTTCTTGGCTGTGATGTGCAGAAGTGTCGAGCCATCCTTACGCTTGAGGTTAACATCACCGCCCTTGGCAAGAAAGAGCTCCACCAGGGCCTTGTGGCCCAGTTGCACTGCGACGTGTAAAGGCGCATCGCCGCCCTTGTCTTTTGCATTGACGTCGGCCCCGCCGGCGATTAGGAGATTTGCCATGTCCATCGCGCCGAGATTCGATGCGAAATGGAGGGCCGTCCAACCAAACTTATCCTTTGCATTAACATCGGCACCCTTTGAGAGCAGCGATTTGACCTGGGCAATGTCACCTTTTGCGACGGCCTGGAGAAGCGACTTGCTAAATTCATTGATTTTTTCCGGCTCGCTCGCGAATCCGGCAGCGATAAGAGTCAATGGCAAAACTAAGCTGAGTAGTGTTAGTGGTTTCATTTTTGGTTACCTCCAATCTTATGCTCTATAGCCCCCCCGTGCTAACCGGCACCCAATCGGGCTCCTTATTGTGGTTTCCGTCGGCAGTGATTACTACCCATTTACCGGTCTGATCAGTCACGCAGATGTTCCAGCCCGGCGCTTTGCCGCCCACCATTTCCTGGGCTTTGAGACCGTGGCTGAAAGTAAGATACTTGTCATCTGGTGAGAAGTCAGTGTGATAAACCTCGTATTCCTTAAGACATTTGACCACCCGGCGAACGTTAGTCACCTGGGGCTTCCCGGATGTCATGTCTATGTCGGCCGTGCACAGATCCCAGTCGGTTAGCCCCCGTGTCAGCCGCGTACCGTCCGTGCTGAACTCGGGCCTGCAACCTGTGACGCCGAACCTGGTCAAGTCGTACATCTTGGTTCGGTCGACCTTGAAGGCCAGTATGGCGTGTCTGAAATCCATTCCGCCGTGGACGGTGGCGAGAAACCACTTGCCGTCGGGCGACCAGGAGATATTGTAGAGATGATGCAAGTTCTTGTTCGGGTGTTCTCTATGTTTGCGGGTTTTCACGTCGTAGAAGGCAAGGCCCTTCGTGGCGAAGTCTTTGATCGTGTAGCGTTCGAGTTCCGCAGGCAGGTACGCGATAGTTTTGCTGTCAGGGCCCCAGCAGGGCTGGCGAGCATTGTCGGCAACTTTCACTCGGCCGGTTCCGTCAATGTTCATGCAATAGACATTTCTGACCTTCTTGTTGTTCACAATCTCATCGGCGACACAGCAGACCTTCGTGCCATCAGGCGAAGCGTGGGGATACATCTCGTCGGCGTCAGGAGTATTGGTGAGATTGACTGGATTGGAGCCGTCGGCATTTATCAGGTACAGCTCCCAGTTCTCCTTGCCGTTAGTTTTACGAAAGGTTTCATATACGATCTTGCAGCCGATTTCCTTCAAATTCAGTTCGGCTTTGGGGGAGGGAGTCATTGTGAGCTTCAGCTCGCCTTCCGGCTGCGGCCGGCAGAAAGCTTCGTCCGCCAGAAAGAGACTCAGAAGTAGAGAAAGCAGAACACAGATACTCAGTACAGACAACCCACTTTTTGTAACGCAACATCTATTTGTCATTGTATCTCCTTTACTTATGGATTTCCTGATGGAATCGGCACCCAATCGGGTTCCTTGTTGTGGCTCCCATCCGTGGTAATTTTGACCCATTTCCCTTGCAGGTCGGTTACACAGACATTCCAGCCCCTCGCTTTACCGCCCACCTGCTGTCCACCACTGGAGGAGCCAAAACTGAACACAATATACTTTCCATCCGGCGAGAAGTCCACGTGATAGACTTTCGCGGAACGTAGGCATTGGACAATTTTTTGCACATTATAAATCCTGGGCTCTGGGCCCGTCAGGTCAATATCGCCCACAGACAAATCCCAGTCCGTTTCACCCCATGTCATTCTTTTGCCGTCGCGACTGATGTCCGGCCTGCATCCCCTGATCCCCCACTTCTCCAGATCAAAGACCCTTGTCCCGTTGGCGTCGATAGCCAGAACGGTATCGCTGTAGTCCATCCCCCCATGTACGGCAGCGAAAAACCAGTTGCCGTCAGGCGACCAGCAGATCGCGTAAATGTGATGCAGGGATGTGTTTGGATGCGGTTTATACTGCCTGCTCTGTAGATCGTAAATAATAAGTTCCGAGGTCGCATACTCTCTTGAGCTGTAGCGATCATACTCTCCCAATAGGTAGGCAATTTTTTTGCCGTCAGGACTCCAGCACGGCTGGCGAGCGTTTGTAGCGACCTTGATCCTTTCTGTACCATCGACATTCATATAATAGACACTACGAACCTTTCTTCTTCCACTTCCTTTATCAACAACGAAACTGATCTTCGTGCCGTCAGGAGAAGCGTGGGGATACATCTCATCCAGGTCGGGAGTTCGGGTAAGATTTACCTGATTGGAGCCGTCGGCATTCATCTGGTATAACTCCCAGTTATTCCTGCCGTCGGTCTTACGATAGGTTTCATATAAAATCTTAAAAGGAATTTCCCCGAGATCAATCTCCTCACGCGGAGAGGGCATCTTTTTCAACCTTGGTCTATTTTGGACTCGTGGCCCGCAAAGCGCATCATTGAACGTGCCCAGAGTTAATAATAAAGATAAAAGAACTATAATGCCCGCTTGAGGCAACCTTCTTCTTGTGACGCTGTATTGCTTTGTCATATAGCCTCATCCTGCCTAACTATATACACCGACCTCTCGTAAACAAGTATATTGAATTCGATGCATATAGCAAGAAAACAATTGTGTTTACAGTGTCACTTTTCTACAAGCACCATCAGCTTGGCCTTTGTGCCATCTTTTTTTAACAAGAGTAGTTGTTGTAAAATCACTCTTTTATTTTGGCAGAGGCATTCTTTCGATCTCAAAGGTAAAGATTTGTTCCCCTCGCTTTACAGTAAGAACTACCTTTTCTCCAGCCTTTCCGGACAACAGATTCAGGGCGTTGCCTGAAGATTTAATGTGGGAGATGCTATTGCCATCAACTTTTAGGACAACATCTCCATTCTTGATTCCCGCTTTTTCTGCTGCCATATCTGAGACAACCTCTAACGTCGGCCAATTCTCAAGATTGATCCCTATAAGACCACGCTGCTCAGGTTTTATATAGTCAACCGGTATCTTCGGCTCAAAGAAATCTGACTCAAGTTCAACATCCCACTTGGGATCACACATGATCACATTGGCTTTCGTGTCATTATTAAGAACGCAATCAACCTCAACACGGACCGGCAAATTAGTATTTACATCAACCCAAAGACGCGTAACAACATTTTCGATTTTGTCTTTGTCCATGCTGAGCATTGCTCTTTCATCGTTAAATTCAAAGCCTTCCGAAAGAACTCCATCTACTATTTTTCTGCCCAGTTCTTTATATTTTCCTTTTGATAGAATTAGATTGACAATATTCTTCGGGCTTACCGGGGAAAATTTCTCCATATCCTCATCTGTCAGGTTGATTTTTCTGAATACTTTTGTTTTATGATCTACCGCAACGAGAATTTTTTCCGAAAACGTTACATACACCTGATGAGCTATCTTCTGATCGTCGTATAGGTCCTCCCTTACGGCGGCTTCCGTATAATACACCAGCGAGTCAAATGAATTAGTGCCGTTACCTTCAGAGGACATTGTTGTAGTCTTTTTAAAGACACAGTTTTTTACTTGTTCAATTTCCCTTGCCACATCCGCTAATACAACACTTGCTATATCCGGCCCACCAATAATGTTCAATCCCAAGATTACCGCTATCATTATCACTGCCACAGCGGTGAGTTTTGTTAATTTGTGTTTCATGATTATTCTCCATATATCGGGCCAAGCTATGCTCGGCTTAGATTGTCTAACTTTTGCTTTTATTTCAGCAAGCTCATCCAGCGGAGCCTTTAGGCCTGAGCGTAATCCATATATCACAAATGACAGGCTTACAGCGGTGCAATAGAGAATGTGATTTGTTGTCCTCACCGTAGAGGAGAATATCCAGCCTTGACACAATAAGTACCATATACCGGCAGCCGACAATGACATGACCACCCAAACAATGGCTATTACTCTCAAAATGCCGAGCCAGTGTATAATGCGTTTCCCATTCTTTCTACTGACTAGGGGGAAGCCTCTATGCTTGCCGTTAACAAGGTAATAAAGCTTGCTGATCTTTCTGTTGCTTTCCATAAGTTTTCTGTTATGGCGAGGAAACCTCACAATAAATACATAGCACATAACTGCCATTACCCCAATACATGCCGCAATAAATGGGATACGCAACGTTTCCAGAATTTTCTCATAAAGGCACAAACCGATCATAGCCAAGGCAAATATCCACATTGCACCGACAGATACCCAGGAAAGACGTTTCGCGATTTTCTGTTCGCTTTCCAGCATTTGCCTGAAAGCTGTGCGTTCGGTTTCTGAAATGCCTGCCGGGTCTATTCCGTCCGCTTTTAACAGCCCTTCAAACAGTTTTTTGTTGTCATCCATTTTAACTCTCCATTTCTTTTCGAAGAGATTGTTTTGCATAAAATATTCGTGATCTGACAGTTCCAATACTGCAACCGACAACATCAGCTATCAATTGGTAAGGCATCTGCTCGATGAAGCTTAATGTTAACACTTCTCTGTGATAAGGTTTGAGTTTGTTCAGGGCTATGTGTAATTTCTCAGCGTCGTTTGCGTCGAAGACTGGCTCGATGCTACCTGATACGGGAAGCTCATCTTCTTCCGGCAGCCTAACAAACCTGTCTTTGCGTCTGAATCCATCATAAACCTTATTCCTTGCGATACGGTACAGCCAGACAGAAAAAATCTGAGCATCTTTCAACTTATGTATTTTCTTAAAAACGGTCAGCCAGATATCCTGGAGAGTATCGTCAATGTTGGCGCCACCACTATCCAGACGCCTTACATAATACTTAAGCCGTGGCTGGTACATCTCGAACAGCTCTTCGAAAGCTGTTCTCTCACCGTCTTGGCAGCGATGCACTATTTTTTCCAGCCGTTTCTCAAATTCCATATATGTCCTTTTAAATCTTTCCCGTATCATCGGGTAAAGACGCAATTTTACCAGAATAGTTCAAATCAATTTCAGAAAAACTAAATAAACTAAGAACAGCCTCGGATTCTCCCGTGTCAGATGGTCAAAACTGGCTTGAATGGTCTCCATAAAGATGTTAGCCACGCCACAGCGACGGTACTCCACAACTTGGTCAACAAGCCACGGATGCCTGCCAAGCTCGTAAAAGTCTTTACGAAAGCCCGCAAAATGTGCCGATGTAATGTATCGTAATCGATAAGTGCTAATTTAATGCTGACACATAGGTAATAAGGTGATGCTGATTGGAATCTGAATATTTCTTGATGCAAGACCACTCTTTATGGTACTATAATAATTGAGTTTGTGGCCGCAAGTATTGAACAACGGATTGTATTGAGTACGCAAGAATGAGTCCAGATGCCTACACAAAGGATATGTCTGGTGTGTCAACTTGTATAGGTAAGTTTTTGTCTGTCACGGGAAACTGCGAAATTCAATGGCTGAGGACATAAATAATTGCTTGAGTTCGGAACTAATTGGGCGCTACGTGGCTGGAGACTGCACCGAGGAAATACGGCGAATCGCGGAAGAACACATCGGGCGGTGTGGAAGATGCAAAGAAAGGGTAAAATCTGCCCAGTCAAACATAGACGCTTACGAGAATTACAAGTCTCCAGATTCACGTAGCAGCGTCAGGGGTGAGGATCGCCACGATGTTCCGGCTGAGGGAAAGGTACCCCCTACTGAGCCACTACCGGAGGCATCGACTGCATCGATTGGTATGCGTTTTTCGACCAAAGCCCCAGAAGTAACGTTTGAAGGCTACCGTATCATCGATGAGCTGCCTCGTGGCGGTCAGGCAGTTGTTTACAAAGCCATTCACAAAGCCACCAAAAAGAAAGTCGCCCTAAAAGTGCTCCTGCCAGGTCTGCTCGGCTCAGCAAAAGCTCGCCGTTACTTTGAGCAAGAAGTGGAGCTGGCCGCACGTCTTAGCCACCCCAACATAGTTTCTATTCGAGATAGTGGGATCGCCCAGGGTCAGTATTACTTTTCTATGGAGTATATCCACGGTCAGCCGCTGCATCGATACGTGAGTTCAGAGCAACTTAGCTTCCGAGAAAAGGTCGTACTCTTCAACAAAATATGCGATGCAATGTCTCACGCACATCAGAACGGCGTTATTCATCGGGACCTCAAACCGTCTAACATGCTGATAGATGAGCGCGGCGAACCTCATATATTGGATTTCGGGCTGGCAAAGACAGCAACCGGACTGACAGCAACCTCTGAAAGCACGGACATGCTGACTATAACCGGACAGATAAAGGGTACGGTGGCATATATGTCGCCTGAACAGGCAGCGGGACGGTCTGACTTGATCGATGTTCGAAGCGATGTCTATTCCCTTGGCGTCATACTTTACGAGATGTTCACAGGAAGATTCCCGTACGATGTTTCAGGCTCTGCGGTTGAAGCACTGGATAACATCCAACATGCAGAGCCAATACGGCCGCGAAATATTATTAGCAGATTCGATTCGGATGTTGAGGTGATTCTGCTCAAAGCTCTGGATAAGGATCCCAGCCGGCGGTACCAATCTGCTGCGGAGCTACGACACGATACACAGTGCTGGTTGGATGGTTTTCCCATTGTGGCAAGATCTGTCAGTTCTTTGTACTTGTTGCGCAAAGTCGTTGCACGGCACCGGTATACGAGCACGGTGGTGGCATTGCTGCTGTTGATTATTCTCAGCTTTTCGTATGTGAGCTTCTTCTTGCTGACCAGGGCAAGAAGAGCCGAGAGGGAACATGAGATTATCGCAAGACAATGGCGCGAGGTCGCAGAGAAGATGCTTACGTCATATCGGCAGTTCGGTTTTGTGCAGTTTTTGGAGGCTTGGCGCGACGGAAGACGCAGCGACGCCGAACTTATGGCGGCCCTTCTCAGTAACGGTTTCAAAGAAAAGAAGGGCGCCATGTTCTTGCTGAACCCCAAACCATTAGCTGAAAAAGAAGCGGCTTTTCGCCATGAATTTTCGGATGAGTCCAGTTGGTTTGCGGATTTTGTTATCGGCGAGCAGCACCTTAAAAATGGTTACCGGCAAGATGGCCTAAAAGCCTACAATCGCAGCTATGAAGCCATCCTGCAACTGCCAGAGAACAATCAACCAATATTCGACAAATTGCTCATAGGGCAAGTTAAGGCCAGGTTGTACGACCTAACCGCCGAGGGAGGTGAGGATCGAGATAAATGACGCGAGTATCTTTCGAGACCAACACAAGTTCCGACAGAAGCACCGGCTTTACATTGATAGAACTGCTTGTGGTCGTGTCAGTAATTGCCGTGCTTTTGGCAATTCTTCTGCCTTCACTGGGCAAAGCCAGGGCACTGGCCCAGCGGTCAGGCTGTGGGAGTAATCTCAAACAGCTGGCCTTAGCCTGGACAGTGTACCTGGACGATCATGACGGGCGCTTCTATCAGGGAATAAGGGCCAATTTCGATTACGGAGGGTGGAAAGGAACCAAAGGCTGGTGGCCTCGTCCTCTTAATAAGTATGTTGGTCTTAACGATCCGAACGGGGTAACCGAGGACGACGCAAAGGTTTTCTGCTGCCCTTCGGATCGGGGTGGAATACCGGGGGCTTTCCTGCGGGAAAAAGCATATCATGCCCATGGAACCAGTTACCAGACCAACATTTTTATGATCGGTCAGGATCGTTGCGGTGCTTTCAGTAATCAAACAAGTACTCTGGACGCAGAGATCAGCAAACGCCTCAATCGTCTCAATATCAATAAGGTAGCTAATCATTCTCGCATGTTGTTGATTGGCGATTTTGGGTGGATCAATCAATGGATGCCAATAGCTCACCCAAAGCAAGAGTGGAAAAGCCTGGCGGAGTGGCACGGCAAAACAGA
>SDBT01012708.1_pt1 | contig 13521 bp, 10 predicted proteins | sample 2277101 | NCBI WGS metagenome assembly SDBT01 (sample SAMN10404973, study PRJNA504765) | marine sediment metagenome | isolation source: marine sediment core GS10_PC15, 103 cmbsf | place: Arctic Ocean: Southern Knipovich Ridge | collected 2010
GAAGAGAGTACAAGCCCAACATTAACTAAAATAGAAATGCCTAATATTAAGAAAATAAAAAAAGAAACTCCAAAAAAGCCTACTATTAAAGAAAAGCTATCTTTTAAAAAATTTCGAAAATCTAATAAATAAAAACCTTAATATAAATTTTTTTTCCTTTTATTTTAATTTTAAACATAATTGATTTTTGAATGAATGTTTATAAGGATCAAAATATAAAAAATAATAATATACTTTTAAAAACAAAAAGATCCTTTTTAGAAGGAGACAAACACTATGTATAATAAAAAACAAATAAAATCCTTAATCTTAGTAGCAATTATGGTAAGTTCACTTGCATATATCCTTGTGGACAACTTGGTTTCTGGTACTATCATTGAATCTGACGACATAGATGTTGATCACGAAAGCACACTTTCTGGGAAAGAAAATTTAGTGGAAATTCAATCTGAATTTTCAGTTCAAGATGTAAAAATATATTTAAATGATACATTAGCAGAATATAAAAATTATGACCCTGAAGATCCTTATATTCGATTGCCTCAATCTATCAGTCCTGTAAAAGGTCATAAATCAGGAGATATAAATGATTTAGAAATTGTCGATGGGCAAGGCGTAACTTTGAGTCCTAAATACGGTTGGCATTATTGTCCAGTTTGGTCATACTATAGCTCAAAACATATTTTAACATATGATACTTCCCTTTTGGAAAAAGCTGAAACATCTGAATTAAGATTTAATTTAAAATCTGAAGATGAGTTTAAGAGCAAAATATATTATTATGAATATGATACTCATAATTGGAGATTATTAAACGAAGAATTGGTTGATAATTCTGAAGTTTCATTATCAATTCCATTAACCGAAAAAATATTGGAAAATCCTAATTTAAAAATTATGTTACTCGGATACAATAAACATGAGTCATTCACATATTTGTTAGATCAGGCAGTAATTATTGGTATTATGCCATCTAGCTTTGAGGACGATCTCTTAGTTGATGTAAGAGATTTTGACGACGGCGAATATATATTTAGAGTTGACGTTTTAGACTATGAATTTAACTTACATAGATATACGGATGATATATTAGTTGATAACACAGCTCCTATTATCGAGCCAGTACAACTCCCTGAAATTGGAGGCACTTATAATGACACAGACATAATCAATTTCGAAGTAAATATTCTTGATATCTCAGACACAAAAACAATTATATCTTTTGAATTAAATGGAAGTGAATATATAACCTTAGACTTCGATGACTCTACGACCATTTCCTATCAAAATACATTTTTGCCAGGAATTTATTCATATATTATTCTATCTGAAGATTCAACCGGTTTAGCTGATTCTATAATAGGTACTTTTGAAGTTCTTCCTTTTGAAGAATTGCCTGTTTATATATACGAAGAGAATATAATATCAATAAACATTCCCGATTCTGTCCATGCTGGTGTCGCAAATTATCCCGTATATATCGAGATTTCTGGTAATCAGAACTATGACTTCGAAGCTAACTTGACTTATATAGATGGTCCAATCATTGATACAGCGTTAATTTCTACGAATAACTCAGATTCATTGATTTCAAATGTATTTAATGAAACTATAGTGTTAAATATATTCGCCAAAAATGATTCTGATAATTTAGTATTTAGTAAAGAATATACCATCATAAAATATCCTCCTCTAATATTAAGTTATGAAAATTCTATATCCATAAGTGTTCCTAGCTCTGTAAATTATACTACTACAGATTATCCAATTCAGATCGATATTACAGGAAGTATAAATTATCTCTACGAAATTAATATTTCATACACTGATGACACATTAATTGATTCCACATCAATTTTTACTAATAATACAGCCTTGCTAAATTCCGATGTATTTAATAACACAATAAATCTGAAAATATTCAATATAAATAAATCCGAAATAATAATTGATAATAATTATTATATCGAAAAAATACCTAAATTCGATTATTACCATATAATTGAATCTGAGATAGCTGTAAGCGTCCCATCTTCAGTTAACGAACATATGTTAACATATCCAATTAGTATTGAAGTTACGGGAAATAAGAACTTTAATTATTACTACGAGTTATTGAATGACAGTTTAATAACTGCATCAGGGATTATCGTGGGCAATGATTCAATTGTTATAATTTCAGATATTTTCAATTCAAGCTTTAATTTCAAAATATTTAATCTTAATCACTCCAACGAAATTGTTTTTAATAAAAATTTCACAATTGCAAAAATGTTGGATATTGAGCATTACAATATTATAGAAGTTAATTTTCCATTGGCAACTTCGGATAGTGGATATGATTTAGAAATTTTGGCTTATTCAGATAGCAATGATCATGATTTTGAATATCGGATTTATATTAGTAGCACAATGTCATTAATTAGTACCGGATCTTTAGTAAACGGAGCAAAACATATAATTTATTTAGATGTTTTGGATGAATTAATTTTGGTACAGATTCTTGAAAGAGGCGAACCAGTCTACAATACTCAGTTTTCAGTGGAGGAAATTGAAGAAGTTGATTCGGAAGAACATAAAGAAAGTAATTGGAACTATAATCTTATTTTTGTTGCTATATCAATCGCAGGTTTAATGATAAGTGCTGCGGCATTAATATGGTCAGTTTCTAGAGATAACAGTTTTAGGAAAAGGATAACAAAAAGACACGAAACCATAATCAAATAATTTTTAACATTTTTAATATTTTTATTTTTTATTTTTTATTGAAATTTAAGTCCTTAATTTCAAATATTTTTCTTCCTGGAAATTACTATTCTTTTCTTTTAAAATTTTATTTTCTATGGTTTAAAATTATGTTTTAGTCATTTTTTTGGTCAATAAAATATTTATAAGGAACAGAATATAACTAATTTTAATTTAATCATTTTATTCAAACAAATTGAATAAATGTTTATAAGCAACAAAATATAATTAGTTTTATAACTTGAATTTTCAAGTAAAAAAGAAGATTTAAGTATAAAATTAGAAATTTAAACAAAAAAGGTAAAATAATATGAGTTCAGTAACAGAATTAGAACAAATTAGTAAAGAAATTTCCGGTAATCCAATCCTTAGTGGTCTAGTCTCCGATGTAATTACTAGTGTGAATAGAAAATTAACTAACAAAATTGAATCGTTGAACAGAGAGTGCGGTGGAAATTGCCCGAGTAATGTTAGATTAAATAATATAAAAAAATCACTTAATTGGGCAAAACCTTTCATTACTTCTACGCTTGATAGTAAGTTAGGGAAGGAACGTTTTGCTAACATTAATAGAGAAGCCTTAGATCCAAGTAAGCTAGATATGATTAAAAACCTAATCTATTTTGACCTAACAAAAACATACTTGCCCATAGCTAACCAATTCGAACAACAAAAAGATATGGAACAAAAATATGCAAAAGAAGTATTAAAATTTGGAAATGAAGCAGAACAACTTGAGAAACGTCCTCCTGCTGGTGTGGTATGGACTGGAGTAGATCCTGATAATATGGGAATGAGACCAGATCCAAATGATCCTAATCAAGTGATAATCGATCCAATAGTTGATAAAAACACTCCCAATGAAATCAATGGAGTTATGCTATGCAAATTAGATACTGATATTGGAGTAATAGGGAACACAACTATACCTGGGAGAAACGGACCTAGAGAAGTTAGCACAGGATACTGTGTAAATAAAAAATCCTACGAGGAAGGTGAATAGACTCATGCACAAAAACAAATCACATTGGGACCATGAAGAACAAATTGCTAGATCTCAAGAGATTCAGAATTTTACACCCGTTACTATTTCAACAGTTAAAAGAAAAAGAGAATTAGGAATATCACTTAATGTCAGAGATTGGACTTCAATATATGCCACAACAGCGGTTCTTCTGTTTTCTCTTATTGCTTGGTTAATCTACACAATGGAACCTTGGGGAGTAAAAGTATTCAACGTTGCTATTATGGCTATAATTAATGTAGTTGTTTTGGTAAGATTATGGTTAAAAGTAGAGGACATACCCAAAAGTGCCAAAGAAAGTGAAAAGAATTTAGCTTTTATTCAATATATTGCTATTTTTATTACTGTTGTATTGCTAACAGACCTACTGTTTGATGTGTATTGGGTATCTAATCTATTCGGCGCGGATAATATACTTTCACGATTAGTTATTAATATGGCTATCATCCTTTCAGTACTTATCGCTTATTCATTATCATATTTAATCGTCTCATATAATAGTGATAAAAAAACTGAAAGCTACGCAATAACTTTGTCGGTAATGATCATAATTGTATCACTCGTAATTCTAATTTGGCTTATAGCATCCTTAATAATCTTACAGGACGAAATGGCCGCAGCAGGTGAGGTGATTCCAAGTAATGAACAATCTTGGGCTAAATCCCTACAAGAAGCATTTTTCCATATGGACCCCGAACGTCGAGAATACCACGAGGCTCAGTACGGAGGCGCATCTACGTTTACAATGACTTGGGAAATGCTTTTTTACAACACCACGTCAGGAATTATGCTAACGTTTATGGTTGTTGGGACCTTTGCTAACATATTTGTTATTAATTCTAATAAAACGTCCAGCCTTAAGAACGCTACGACAATGACAGTAGTTGGACTCCCTATGGTCATGATTGTTATGATATTTCTAGGGGTTCTACCACCTCCAGCGTCTTTTGTTAAAGTCTTTGGTTCCGAAGCTATTGCATCATTTATGTATGCTTTTGCGATGGTATCAGTTTTTATCATATTTCTTTCGTTGATGATGGTTTTTAGTCATGCGGCTGAAGCCTTTAATATAGAGGATGATTAAATCGATTTTTTTTTAATTTTTTTTAATTTTTTAATATTTTTTACAATAAAAACAAAAAACATTATAGTTAGTGAAAAAGACTCATGAAAAAAACAACAATAGGAACTCTCATTGGAATGGTCTTGTCAATTTCATTAATGTTATATTTTATATTTTCAGGATCTTTTATATTACTTTTCGTATTGGGTGCTGTTATTGCAGCTTCTAGTTATTATTTTATTGAAAATAGTGAGAAAAAGAACAAGTATCGATATTATTTATTAACATTTGTTATGATCATATCCGTAATTTGCGGATCTCTTTTTGCTACAAAAATGATTAGAAATAATCATTCAGGAAACACATATAAAGATGGTTCTTCAACAAGTTTAAACGAAGGAAGTTTTTACAGTCAAAGTCGAATAAATGAAGAAATCATTGTTTTTCCTGAAGAAAATCTATACTATAAAATAAAAACAGACTTTTTCGGGAATACTGAAATTATTCTCGATATTAAAATATCTAACCAAAAAAAATCAGATTTTGACAAAATACAACTATATGTTTGGCGATATTATGATGAGGATTTAGACAGTACTAAATTACTGCACAAAAAATTAGAATTTTCTCTCCATGAGGATAATGATGATTTGACAAGCGCAGCAAACATATCCTACTATTCAGAAATTTATTCTCATGATACGATAAATTTTATTTTCAAAATTTTGTTAACAAAATCGGAAAACTCTGAGGTACAATATGCCCAAGCTAAAGTCAAATTTGATACAAACATAAACTCTGATAAGAATGATGTTAAATATTCTTATTTCGAAGATGATAATTCTAATTTACCAGAGGGAGCAGTGTCATTTAGTTTAGGTGAAGGATCAGGAACGGGTATGCTGATAGGTAACCCTCTATTGGTAGTGGTTGCTGTTATTATATTGCTTTTATATTTGTTATTATTAGGTTTAAGCTTAGTATGGCAGAGATTTGAAGTGCTACAATTTATGATGGTTTTATTTGCTATGATTTCAATAATTATGTTATTTTGGTATATCAGTTGGTGTCTGGAAGATGCATCTAGGACAGGAATCGATTGGCTTGCTACTGAATGGAAGTGGGGTTTAGAGGTAGATTTTACCAATTTAGAATTGAAAACTAAAGATCTTGACGAAACTAGTGATTGGTACTTTGGAATAAATCTAGACCTTATTAGGCAAATTATCGTGATCGTTGTAGCAATTACTCAATGGTCATTCACCATAGGTATAGTCTTAGTAATTATGCTTCTTATAACAAAAGTTGTATCTCTCTTATTTGCAAACATTATGGGCGGCTCGGGCTCTGGAGGCTCTGGAGGCTCTGGAGGCTCTGGAAGATCTGGAGGATCTGGAGGAATAAAGTCTGCTGCTAAGGGTTATGGTAAAGTGGTTAGTGGAGGAATGAAATCATCTAAAAAAATGAAAAGTGATATAAAATCATTGAAAGACAGAATGAGTAAAATGGAAAGTTCAGGAGAATATTCTGCTGAAAAAAGTACTAAAAAACAGCTTAGTAAAAAGTATGGTTCCGGAAGCGAGCAACTTACCGAAGCATTAAAAACAAAAAATACAGGGAGTCTGTATATTTCAAAACAATCTAAAATAAAGAATTTTTTTACGAATAGAAAAAAGGATCATAGTTTACTCTATAATAACAAAAAACCAAAGTTGTACATAACAAACGATAAAATAACAAAAAAGCGAGGTTAAACGATGGGGAAAAAAGGAAGTATAATTTATTTCAATGAATTACAAAGTCAGAATGATTTTAATCAATCAACTAAAATCACTAACCCATTTTATAATGAAAGTGAAAACAATGATTTTAACAGAAATATGAATCCCGTATTAGAAATAAAGAAGAGTATGAAAAAAAAACTTAAAAAAATTGAAGCTGATTATTTAGGTATCATTCTTTATTTTGCAGGGTGGTTAACAATAGGTATGTGGTTTACATTTTCAACTAATAAAACAATCAAACATATATTAGATTTTTACCGTACTTACGATATTTTTGCTTTAGCTTTTGTTATATTACATTTTACATATACTCATGCCAAGTTTAAAGACGAAGTAGCTGATATAAAAGAACTACATAACATTGATATAGAATTTAAAGATTATGGGTTTAGGTTTAAAGAATTTAAAATTAAAGATTTATTTAGAGGATTTTTTTATATTTTTTTAGTATGTCTTCCTATTTTAATACTTATTAACGTTGTTTTATACTCACTTTATGGATTCACGTCGCCAGAAGGAGGGCAGACTATATCTGGACAAATGGAAATAATTAATGAATATAATATAAATACACATGTTATATTACAAATTTCTCGTTTTATATTAACTGAAGAGCTTGTATTTAGAGGTTTTGCTTTATTGTTACCTTACATTGTTTTCAAAGAAATATTTAAACAAAGCGAAAAGATATCAAATATTTTTGCAATTATCTTGTCATCTTTATTATTTGGATTAGTACATATTTTTAGATATGGGTATAACCTACATGCAATTCTGTTCTTGATTTTCTTAGGGTTAATGTGTGCAGTTTTAGCTGTCAAAGAAGGTCTCTGGGCCGCTATTCTATTACATATAGTTAACAACATGGTCTCTATTTTTGGTGGACAATATAGAGATTTTGGTATTAAATTTGACACAGTGGCAATAACAGTTATAATGATACTGTGTATTTCTGTTATAACAATTCTCTTATTAGTTAGCAAGATCAGTGATGATTTATTCATATTTAGTTATTTTGGAGCTTTTCTTATACTCTTCTTTATAATTGGCTTTTATTCGAATGGGATGGTTAAATCTGAAGATTTTAATGGAGCTTATTTTGAACATTTCCACATAATTCTATTTGTTCCTGGTATAATTCTTTTATTCAGAAATAAAATGAAAAATGGGAAATTATTTTCAATTTTAATTGGTATGTGTATAGGGTTATTTATATCAGATTATTTTGATATATTAAATCTAACTAATCATGAAATAGGACTAACTATAATTTATCTTATAGTAGCAATACCGCTTTATGCAATAATTTATAAAATGATAGAAAAAATCGAAAAAAATACTAATAAATGGAGTTATCAAGCATGATAGAAATTTTGTTGTTAGGAATTGGTATTAGTATAATACCTACTTTATTTTGTAAAAATAAAGATGAAAGTTCTGTGTTTAAATGCCTAAGTATTATAAATTTCATAATATTTGGCACAATAGGGATATTATTTATGCTTTCCACATTATTTGGAGCAGATAAACTAAGTCTGATAAGTTCTGTTGTAGCATTCTTCTTTATGGTCTTATCAATATGTGGAATAATTCTCTCAAGTGACAAAGAATTTGAACGTATACCTAAACATGGAAAAAGTAAAGGTGGTCATTTTTTAATGCTTCTTGGAGTAATTACACTTTCAATTGGAGGTAGTCTATGGATTGTATATACAGGAGACTCTACAATTGCATTAAAATATTGGGGGTTTATGAAAGTTCCTTGGATTGAATTCACCCTAATAGGTATGAGTATTCTATTTCTGATATTTGTAGTTCTAGACCCTTTAAAGAAATCTTCTAAAGCAGAACACCAAGTTTATTGTCCAAATCCAAATATATTAATATCAAAAAGGAAAATTATAGGTGCTCCCATTTTATTAATCAGCTTGATATTAATCATTTCCTTGGTCGGATTTTTTTGCTATAAAGACATTTATTATGGTAAAGCTGATGGCGTTATGTACATTGGTGAAGTTGATACCGTAGAAGAAGCAGGGGACGCTTTAGGTACTACATTTATGACAGTTATGAGTCAACCTGAATTCGTTGTTGTTGTAGTTTTGGTTTTAATTGGGGGTTTGGCTAAAACCGTTAGCGGTAATGTAGCAGCAGAACTAGCTTCTAATGTGTTAATTATTTGGTTACCAGGATTTATGTGGACTTTAGTAATTATGGGTGCTGTTGGACCTCCTAATGTTTTAATAAGACTTTTTGGAGGAATAGAATTTCTAGCATATTTAATGTACGTATTAATCTACGGAGTTTTAATGATAGCAATTTCTGCTGCGATTAGTGTATTCCAATCTTTAAAGTAATTTAAATGAGGTTATCAAAATGTTAGAATATATAGTATATCTGTTGATGGGTGGTATAGGTTTATGCTTAATCCCCTTAATTTCTGGTTTTAGACGTTCAGTATCTAAGTGTATTTATTCAATAGATTTTATTGTTTTCTCTATTTTAGGGGGATTATTTGCAATTCTTTATTACACCGATGGAAAGAATTACATTCCTTTATTTGCAATTTCTTTTTTGTTTGCGATAATTTCTTTGTCAGCGAAGATTATTTCATTAGAAAACGTATCATACGATAAAGAAAAAGGAATCAAATTTGGTGACTTATCATATAGACAAAAACTAAGGTTAGTAATATTACCATTGAGCATATCATGTCTCATATTAATGTCTACAATAATTTTTTCTGTAGTTTCTCTTACTTCAGGAACCCTTGTTGAAGGAGATGTTTTTGCTAGAAATTTTAATAAAATTATGAACTCTCCCCTAGTAACTATGATGGCAGTTTTAGCAAGTATTGGAGGTATGGTAAAAGTAGTGAGAGAAGATCGAGCGGCTATGGTTGTCAGTAATATGTTAATAGTAATTTTTCCTCTTTTAATGTGGTTACTAACAGCTTTGGGTTTAGTTCCAATTCCAAATGATATTCTAACATTATATGGTGAAGGCACCGAATTTATTGGACGTATAGTGTATCTCATCTTATTTCTTGTGATAATTATTTTAATTACAGGAGTAACGTTTGTATTTCAAAATGTTAAACTAATGCAATCTTAATTTTTATTATGAATGAGTCTGAAAATCAAAGCGAAGAATTCACGGACCAAAACTCTCAAAAAAAAGGGAGAGTTATCCAAGATTCTTTTAATAAACTTAAAAACCAAGAGTTAAGCTGGACTCCAATAATTATTAAGGTAAATACTATAGAACCAGAAAAGAATAAAAATTATTTAAAATATTTGTTTCTTATAACTACAATTAGTTTTTTTTGTTATTTCCATTATAATATAATAATTTCTAATCTAAATTCGATTAGTTTAATGATTTTATATGCCTTAAATTCTATTCTTTTACTAAAATGCTTACAAATTTTATTTTACGGCAGAGATCTTTTTTCAGAAAATGGAAATAAGGCAAAATTCACTTTAAATTATTTTATACCATATATTTTTTTATTTTTATTTTTATTTTATACACTCATTATAAACCAAGAAGTTGTTTTCGCTAATCTAACCTATGCAACTCAAGAATCTGCTACGATTATTCTTCCAATTTTACTGTTTAGCCTATTTTGTTTTAATATAATAAAAATGATTTTTATAGAAACAGATAGTAACTTAGATACACTTATAGGTTACATGGAAAGAGAAAAATTTAGTGATGAATATGCTATATTTAGACATCAGATAAAAAACCATATTTTTTATTCTCTACTCTCAATCTTTGTTATTTCTTTACTACTAATTTATTACAAAGTTAACTTAATATCTTTAATAATCTCAATAGTTATTTTTCTAGCTATATCAAATTATGTTTATGCTAAGATCTTTTCACATTTATTCCAATTTCGTAAGAATATTTTTAAAAGTAGACTTGAAACTCACCCTAAAAAAGAAAAATATTTAAAGAGGCTAACCAAGAAACGCAAAGAAGGTATAAAACTTCAATATTTTACTTCCCAAACATTCATAGTATATTTTTTCATAATTATTCTCATAATTATATTTTCGCTCAACCTATTTGAGTTAAGAGATAATATTTTTATAATGAGTTATGTTGTTATCTCAAATAAATGGATTTTAGCCTTATTCATTGTTAACTTATTGCTTTTTGCTTTAATCCCATTATTAAAATTATTAGCTAAAAGAACTTTAAAATTAGGAAAGATTTTGCTGAATACCGGAGCTAAAAAATATTTTATTATTGGTTTTTTTTTCATATTAATGTTATTTTTCATTAAAATACTTGTTTTTAATTTATTGCAAACACCTATATCAGAAACAAGTCAATGGTTATTAAGTACTGTTAGTAGCTTTGCTGTAACGTTTTCGAAGAAATTAACTAAATTCATTTCAAAAAAAAAGAATATTTTAAGCAAAGGGCAGAAACTTAATATAGTTCAAAAAAAAATAATTGAAAAAATGTAAAACATAGTTGCTATAAAATATCTTTAAAATATCTTAACTTCATCTTTATAATTAATTTTAATTTAATAATCAAAATTTAAAATTAAAGGTATTTTAATAAAGGTAGAACATATTTTAAAAAATTTAATTATTTATGAGTTTTGAAAAGCAAATAGAACATGTTAAAAGAGTAATAGGTCGTAAATTATCTAGCGATGTTTTAATTAAAAAAATAGATTTTGAAGGTCCAAAAATAATAGTATATTATAAAAATCTTAATGGTAATTTCAGAATTACATCTTCTTTTTTAACAGAATTAAATAAAGAGCTTAAAAAAAGAATCATATTCAGGATTGATAGAGAAAATCGTAAGGATGAGTTAGAAACTAAAAAATATATTAAAAATTTAATAGGTAAAAAAGCAAATATATCAGATATATATTTTGATCAATATATAGGAACAGTAAATATTGAATCAAATAACCCTGAACTAATTATAGGAAAAGATAAATCAAACTTCAAAAACATAAAAAATAACACACTCTGGATTCCAAAAATTGTTAGACATGCGCCATTAATATCAACAACCTCAGAATTAATCAGAAATCTATTTAAAGAAAAACAAAAAGAACATAAAGAAATATTATTTAATATTGGAAAGAGAATATATAGACCTAAACTATTTAGTAAATTAGATGTTCGATTAATATTTCTCGGAGGATTTCGAGAGATTGGTAGAAATTGTATTTTAATAAAGACAAAAGAGAGTAACATTCTAATTGATTGTGGCTTAAACTTACTAAATGGAGAAATAGATTTTCCTCATTTAGAAACAAATGAATTTTCTATTAAAGAATTAGATGCAGTAATTATATCAAATGGATTACTAACCCATGCAGGATTAACTCCTATACTTTTTAAATATGGCTATGATGGACCTTGCTATATGTCAGAGCCAACTAGAGACATATCTGTAATGTTTCAATTAAAGTTTATCGAAAGCTGTAAAAATAAAGAAATTATCCTACCTTATTTAAAAAAAGACATAAAGGAATATGCATTGCACACAATAACTCTTCCATGGAATAGGAGCATAACTATCACTCCTGATATTAATTTAACATTATACAATTCAGGTCATATTTTAGGTTCGTCCTTTATAAATTTTGATTTTGACTATAAAACAAATCTTCTAATTACCAGTAACTTCAATTACCAAAATACTAAAGTATTAGATAAATCATACGTCAAATTTCCTTATGTTGATAATTTAATTATGGAATCTGTTTTAGGTGGGATAGATGATAGGGTGCCAAACAAGAAAAAAAACATGAAAAACTTTCAACAAATAATAAATTCGACTATCAATGCAAATGGTAAAATTTTAATTCCTGCATCACCTATAGGGAATTCTCAGGAAATTATGGTAATATTAGATACACTTATTTCAAATAAATTGGTTCCACAGCTACCAATATATGTAGATGAATTCATTTTTGAAGGAACAGCAATACATACCTTATATCCAGAATATTTGAGCAATAATTTAAGAAATCAAATATTCTTTCAAAAAAAAAACCCTTTCTTATCGACAAATTTTATTCCAATTGACTCTAAAAAGATCCAAAAAGACGTTCTTAATAATGATAGCTGTATTATTTTAGCTTCAAACGAGTTACTAACTGAAGGAATTTCAAGTGAATATGTGAAATATTTAGCAGAAAACGAAGAAAATGTATTAATTTTTTGTTCTTATCAATTTTCAGGAACTTTGGGAGACCTTATTCAAAGAGGCTTTGAAGAATTTGAATTTGTCAACGAAGATGGTATAACTGAAGTTGTAAGCATTAACTTACAAATACAAAATTTAAAAACTTTTTTCGGACATACTCCTAGGAGTCATATACCCCATTTTTTAAATAAAATTAAACCTAAATACGTAATTATCAATAATGGAGAAAAAAATAATTGTAAGGCACTTTCTAATTTAATCAATAAAAAGTTTAGTATACCAAGTAAAGCTCCAAAAAATTTCGAGTCTCTCAAAATTTATTGATAAATTGAAATATTTTCCAAAAATTTGATAAATAAATATTTATAAACGACATAAATACCAAAGTCTCTTAGTTATCTCAATAGCCAACTTTAAGAAAATCATAAATAGATTTTTGTTTGTTAATTTTCAATACCGATCCTTTCTTATACTTCGGAATTAAATCCTTCCTTGATTTTGAAGACTCTTCGAAAACAAGCATACATGTAGGACACACGAGCTCACTCGCATCACAAATATCCCTTTTAATTGATCTAAAGTCAAATATCGAAGAATACATAACATTTTTTTCATATCCAAAAGGAATACTTTCATTACAAATAAGACAGATAAAGTGACCCATTAAACTTCAAAATCTATTTTTATAATGTTAATTGTTTAGATTTTTT
>SDBT01012709.1_pt1 | contig 13519 bp, 18 predicted proteins | sample 2277101 | NCBI WGS metagenome assembly SDBT01 (sample SAMN10404973, study PRJNA504765) | marine sediment metagenome | isolation source: marine sediment core GS10_PC15, 103 cmbsf | place: Arctic Ocean: Southern Knipovich Ridge | collected 2010
AGTTCGATAACTTTCTTGATTTTTCTCATGTTGATTCTCCTTCTCGCCATAAAATACTCCCATAATCCTAATGATTAATTTTATTAGCTATGAGAGTAATATAATGAAAAGGGGAACGAAGCTGTTCGCCAGAAGGAATTAAAATATAATTCCGGTTTAGAGGGCAAAACTGTCCGGAATCAAACCGGAATCACTGTCCGAATTGAACCGGAATTCGTGTCCGGAATCACCCGGAATGGGTGTCCGAAATGCCCGGAATTTTCCAACATAACAATGTATAAAAATAATAGCCGAGACAGTAGTAAGTTCAAGGGTTGTAGCCCGCTTCAACTTCATCGTAAATTGAAAGTTTCTACTCCCACAGTCGGCTACTATTCTTATACTCACCGTTAGCTGTAATTTAAAAAAACTTATACATTCATAATTATGAGAAATCTTAAAAAATGCCGTGTTAATGTAATGGTGTCAAACATGGATAACGCAATTGAATTTTACTCGGTAAAACTTGGATTAGAATTAATAAACAGATATGGTGATCATTATGCCGAAATTCAAGCACCCGGTCTGATGATTGGATTACATACTGCTTCAGAAAAAATATCGATAGGAAATAATCTTTCTATTGGATTTGGGGTTATAAATTTCGATAAAACAATAGAAATCCTTAATACAAAAAGAATTGAATTTACGATTTTCCGTATGGATCGATGGCCTTGCCCGTGTTTGTATAAGTAATAGTATTTTTGAGGATCCAGAAACATGTTATTATTTATATAAAATTTGACAAATGAATTTAATTTGTTATATTTGTGAGTGAATACTCACTTTCTTATGAGGTTTTAAATGAAAACATTTACTGGCAGACAGATGGAAATCATAAATGCGGCTATTGATTTAATCGCCGATAAAGGCATTCAGCAAATGACAATCAAAAATTTATCACTAAAAATTGGGTTTGCCGAAGGGGCCATTTACCGCCATTTTAATAGCAAAATAGAAATCCTGCTTGGCATCCTGGCCATGTTTAAAGATAATAAGAACAGCGCCCTGTCACAAATGCAATCTTCCACGAAAGCCGATGCACTGACTAAATTGCAAACTCTTTTTCAGGAACGTTTTGCCCATTTTAAGGAAAATCCGGCCATCGCCGCAGTAATCTTTTCGGAAGAAATCTTTCAAAACGACAAACGCTTGTCAGAAGAAGTCTTCAGGATCATGCAGGATAGCCAGGATATTGTATACGGCGTGATCAAAAATGGGCAGAAAACAGGCCAAATGAGGACAGATATTTCAGCCAAACAACTGTCCCTGTTAATCACCGGAGCCCTGCGACTTATTGTAACTCAATGGCGGCTTTCAGGATTCGCTTTTGATCTGCAGAAAGAAGGCCGGCAATTGTGGAAAAGTATTAAACAAATTGTAACTAAATAAATTTTTTAACATCAAACGTGAGTGAACATTCACTTTTAAACAAGAAGGAGAACTTAAATGAAATCTCTTTCACCGGAAGAATTAAAGAAACTCGTTCAATTACTTCCCGCTCATTTTGTACAACTCGACCGTGCTTTCCATAGTAACGCAGGCAGATTAGCAGAATCTGCAAGACAATCTGACTTTATTGAGAGTGGAAAGATATACGGTACTATGATCAGCGAATGTATAGAATGTCACTCACAATTCGCACCAGAACGCTTTCCAAATTTAAACAGAACAAAAAATACCCGATAAGGAAAATTCTTATGGAAAATATTTTAAAACGATTATTGAACTATCCACGGCTGGTTTTAGCAGCCACTTTGCTGATCTCAATAGTATTCTTCCTGGTTCTAATGCAGAACTCCCGAATGGAAACGAATCTCGATGAATATATGCCCCGGGAACATCCCGCTTTTGTCTACAGCGATCAGGCAGAAAAGTGGTTCAATATTAAAGACGGCATTATCATCGCTATCGAAAATGCGAATGGTATTTATAATACGGGTACCTTACAAAAAGTAAAAGATCTGACCAAAGTCCTGCAAAAAATGGATGAAATCGAAAAAGATGATGTCACATCACTTTACACAGCAGATAACATTATCGGGACTGAAATCGGACTTGATGTAAAACCATTTTATAAAAGAACACCCAAAAGCGATGTAAAATTAAACGAGATACGCATGAATGTCCGCGACAATGAAATGATCTATGAGCGGCTGGTTAACACAAATGAAACCGTAACAGTTAATAATTGCCGAAATAGAGGACGATACGTTCTCAGAGGAATTTTACCACCGTTTACTGGAGCTGGCTAAAGAATATGAAGGACCGGAAAAACTGTACGTTGCGGGACGACCGATTGTGGAAGGCACGATGGCTTATCTGGGTCCGCGTGATATGCAGCGGATGGTGCCGATTGTTATAGCCATAATTATCTTAGTTTTGATTTTGGTATTACGCAGTTTTAAGGCGACCCTTTTTACGATGCTTGTGGTTTTGTTCAGCGTGGTTTGGGCCTTTGGGCTGATGGCGGCGCTGTGGACCTGCCGATTTACGCGGTTTCAACCATGATTCCCGTGATGCTCATTGCAATCGGTGTGGCCGACGGAATTCATCTGTACAGCCATCTGCATTTGTTTCTAAATGAAAATCCCGGCGCATCAAAAAAGGACGCTGCTTTTGATATGCTACACGGCATGTGGAAACCGGTCGCCATGACCTCCATCACGACAGCGGTCGGTTTTATTTCACTGTTAACATCGGAAATTTATCCGATCAAATATTTTGGCCTGTTTACAGCCTTCGGTGTGATGATGGCTATGGTCTTTTCGCTGCTGCTTGTCCCGGCGGGGCTGATTGTCTTTGGTCTTCCAAAGTGGAAAAAGAACAAACAAAGTGCCACTCATAGTGAAAACCGGTTTTTAAAGGCCATCGCCAGATTAGTTGTTCGCTTCAAATACACAACCATCTTTACCAGCATTTTTGTGATCGTGATTTCTATTCTGGGTATGAGCCAGATATGGATTAATTCCAGCTTCCTGGAAAAGTTTGAAAAAGACAGCGATATCGTTTTAACCGACGCATTCATCAATAACAATTTTGGCGGCACCTCCACACTAAATGTAATCCTGGATTCGGAAAGGCAGGATGCTTTCAAACAACCTGAAATTCTCAGGGCCATCGATGCCATGCAAAGCGACGTGGATGATAACCTGGAAGTGGTTGGAAATTCGTTTGCCTTAACCGATTATCTCAAACGCATGAACAAAGTGCTGCACGCGGATAGTGTGCAATACAATATCATTCCATCCACACAGGAATTGGTCGCCCAGTATCTGCTTTTGTACGAAATGTCCGGCGATCCGGAAAATCTGTGGAAAGTTGTTGATTACGATTATCAAAAAGCCAACCTGACCTTTCAATTGAAGAGCGATAATTCCATTGCCCTGAACAGCACCATCGCGATGATTGAAAATCATATCCCCAAATTGAATGAACTCGGCGTTAGTGTAAAATACGCTGGTTCGGGCTATAAAGGATTGGTATTTACCGATCTAATTCTGGAAGGGCAGATTAAAAGTCTGTTGCTTTCACTGCTAATAGTTATCGTATTGCTTTCGTTTATGTTTAAAAAATTAATTGCCGGGGTGATAGGTGCGGAACCAATTTTTATCACGGCATTCATTAGTTTCGGAGTGATGGGATTGCTCAATATACCGTTAAACACCACCACTGCCCTGCTATCAAGTATTGCCATCGGTATCGGAATCGATTATGCAGTGCATTTTATCGAACGCTATAAAATTTATGCCACCGAAACCGGAGATCAGCAGCTAACAGGACGCCTGACCATGCAGCATTCGGGCCGGGCCATTGTATTTAACGCCCTGGTAGTTATCGCCGGTTTCCTGGTGCTGCTGACTTCAGTATTCCCGCCAAACCGGGAGCTGGGTGCGCTGGTATCGATGAATATGTTCACCAGTTTTTTAGGTACTGTCACGATAATGTACCTGTTGCTATATATGTCCAATATCTATTTTAAACGTGAAAAAAAAGAGAACAAAAATGATTAGGACCCAATCAAATTGGATAGAATTAATGGGATTAAAAAGAATGGGGTATTGGAGTACTGGAGTGTTGCTATATCAATTAGCATTACAACACTCCATCACTCCAATACTCCAATACTCCAAGAAAAGATCCTGTTATCCTGTCAAAAAAAGGAGGTTTAAAATGAAATACACAGTGAATCTAATTTTAGCCATAGTTCTTGTAGCGGCAACAGGTGTAATAGCACAAGACAATATCAGCGGATTGGATGTTATTCAAAAGGTTTATGACCGATCGACCGGAAACGATCAGGAGGGCGAACTAACCATGACCTTGATCAATTCGCGTGGCGACCAAAGAGTTCGCGAAATTAAACAATTTATAAAAGACTTTGGTGAGGAAGAAAAGAAAATCATGTTTTTTATATCCCCCGCCGATGTGCGTAATACATCTTTTATGAACTGGAGTTACGATGAAGCCGGGCGCGACGACGACCAGTGGATATATCTGCCGGCGCTCAAAAAAGTGAAACGTATTTCCAGCGACGGCAAGAGTGATTCTTTTATGGGCTCGGATTTTACCTATGACGATTTAGGCGACCGCCATCCATTAGCAGATGACCATAAACTGTTACGGGAAGAAAAATTGAACGGTGAAGACTGTTATGTTGTGGAAAGTACTCCTAAAGAAGAGGAATACATGTATTCACGAACAGTTACCTGGATTATCAAGGAAAAATGGATCGGTTTGAAAAAAGAATTCTATGATGAAGATGAAGAATTCTTAAAAACACTGACAGTTAAGGAATATGACAAGATTAAAGATTACTGGATTATCCTGCATAGTCAGATGCACAATATTCAGAAAGATCACACCACGGATATGCTGCTGGAAAATCTGAAAGTTGATATCGGGGTTTCCGACAGTAAGTTTACTGAGCGCATGATGAAAAGAGGAATTTGATGAAACGGTCGATTCTGTTTCTTTTTTTACTACTTGCCGGTTATCTTCATTCCCAGACAACAAGTTTGAACGGATTTGTCCGGACTTATACGGGAATTCTTCTTAAAACCGGTGAGTATGCCATTATTCAGAATACCCTTGACATAAAATTCGAGCACAGCAGGGATAATGTGGCTTTTACAGCAAATCCCTATATGTGGCATTTTTCGGATAGCAGGCTGGAGATCGATCTTCGCGAGGTTTTTATGGACATCTATTTTGAATCCATGGATATACGTATCGGTAAGCAGCAAATCATTTGGGGTAAAGCGGATGGCGTTTTTATTACCGATATTGTTTCACCAAAAGATCTACGAGAGTTCTTACTCCCTGATTTTAATGAGATTCGTATCGGGGTAACTGCTGTGAAATTTGATTATTACATCGGTGATAATACCTTTGAACTGGTCTGGATCCCGGTCTTTACCCCCACGCACATGCCCGCCGAAGGCTCTATCTGGTTTCCAAAATTGGATTTTCCTATGGAACCACAAATCGATGATTCAAAACAGGAAGTAAAAGGATCTGTTGAAAACAGCGATTTGTTTGCCAAATATTCGGTTATGACATCATTGATAGATTTTGAGATTATGGCTGGTTATGCCTGGGATGATGACCCCACATTACATACCACAAAAATGATTGATTCGGTGTCACATCAATTAACCGGGATAACGGTAATACCACAACACCATGACGTTTCTGGCCAGGGGAGATTTTCTCCGGGAAATACTCACCCTGGAATTATTTTCCTATATCGGTCTGAATAATAAAGACGCACTGATTCGCCCGAGAATATACTATGATTTATCGGATGGATTTGAAATATTGTTTGGGGCAAATATCTTCACCGGTGATACCGGCCGGTTTGGTCAGTATAATGAAAATGATATGGTCTATGCAAAAATAAAGTATAGTTTTTAGCCTGAATAATTCGTCAACGTAGCATTTTTTTAGGCTTTCTTAACATCTCATAACTATCTGATCTTACTTCAGATATAAATTTATTAATCTCATCGTTCGGTACGAGATATTTCATGAGAACCCTTGTAAAGATCTCTACCGAAGTCTCAAATTCTTCCGGGATAACTTCATCTGCACCTAATGTATATAGCGGCTTTATTCTCTGAATAAAACGTGTCCTCACAATAATATAAATTGCGGGATTTAACTGTCGTGCCATCCGGGTAATTCTGTTAGTGGCAGTAGGGTCGGAAATAGCCACAACTAAAATTTTAGCTTTTTTAATATTTGCATTTTTCAGTAGCGATTCATTCGTTGCATCTCCATACTGAATAGGCTCACCCCTTGCCTTCTCGGTACGAACTGTATCAGGGTTCATCTCAATTATCGCATAAGGGATATTGGCCGCTTTGGCTGCCCGAGCCAAATTTCTTCCGTTAACTCCATATCCAATTATAATAAGGTGGTCTTGTTTTTTTTTCTCTCTTATCTCCTTTTTAGGATATAAACCGGCTTTTAACTTTCTCGGTAACCTTGCCAGCAACCTACTATCCGCAATTCGGGGTGCCAAAGCAATAATAAATGGAGTCGCGGCCATGGTTAGTACAGAAACAGATAAAAACAATTGATAGTTATCTCCGGAAAGCAGACCATGATCTATACCGGTTTTAGACAAGATGAAAGAAAATTCGCCAACCTGACTCAAAGTCAGACCAACTAAAATACCTGTGCGCAATGGAAATCCTAATAATAGGGTAATGGAACCTGCAATGATCGTTTTTATAGCTAAAATGCTTAAAGCAACCAGCCCAATAAACACCGGCTGCCTAATTAAAAAATCAATATCCAGAAGCATACCTATAGAGATAAAAAAGAAACTTATAAATATGTCCCTGAATGGTAGAACGTTTGATAACGCATGGTGACTGTATTCAGAATTGGAAATAATTAAACCTGCCAGAAATGCTCCTAAAGCAAGGGAAAGTCCGGCACTGGATGTCATCCACACGGTTGTCAAGCAGATCACAAAAATGACCAATAAGAAAAGTTCCCGGATCCGTGTTCTTGTGATTTGATATAACACTTTTGGGACTATCCATTTAGCACTTACGTAGACGAGCAAGATAATACCAATTCCTTTAAGCGTAAGAATAAGAAGCGATATGCCTGCATTACCTGTCATACCAGAAAGATAAGGGGTAAATAACATCATTGGTACGATAATGACGTCCTGAAAGATCAAGATAGCAAAAGTTGTTCTGCCATGTGGGCTATCGATTTCCGCTCTTGACTGAAGGATCTTCAGGACAATAGCTGTGCTGGAAAGAGCTATAAGAAATCCTAAAAAAACCGCTACATCATTTTGAAAACCGAGTTGCCTGGCAATAAAGAAAGTGACCAATATAGTTATAAAAACCTGAAGGGAACCTCCTAATATTGCAGATTTTTTAATGTCCAAGAGTTTTTTAACTGAAAACTCGATACCGATTGTAAAAAGTAGAAAAACGATCCCGATATCCGCGAGAATTTCTACCTCATCGACTGATTTTACCACAGCTAAACCATGAGGACCGATAAGAAGTCCTGTGATTATAAAACCAACAATTGCCGGTATGCGAACTTGATGGCAAACAAAAAGAACTAAAATCGAGAAACTGAATATGATAATTATATCTTGCAGAAAAGGGATTTCCATTTTTACCTACAAAGCCATCCTAATGTGATTGCGCCGGCGAACAAGACGGCAAAAAGCAGTAGCGCCCAAATGCCACTGGTCTCCTTTTTTTCATTACTAGTTTCTTCTTCATTTTGACTCATAACTATTTCCTTTATATTTTGGGGTAATCACGGATGAATTATAAATGAAAAAATATTTTCAGATACCGCTTACTTTCTCAATTCTGAGGTATTAAAATTGCTGTCCAACAAAATCCTAAGAAATCATAATAATCCTGATGATTATAAATTCCAGATATTGTAATCCCTGTTATTCACATCCCGGGCAATATCGTGTGTTAGGTAATTTTTCCAGATGATTTATTGGGATTTCTTCATTACAATTAATACAAGTTCCATAATTTCCTTTTCTAATCAGAATCAATGCATGATCCAGATGTAAAAGATATTGAAGAATTTCAGCTTTTGAATGAATATCATTCTCATCGTATTTACTCTGATTTTTTATACTAAGACAATGAGTGTTATCTCTAAGATCTACACCTTCATTGGGATTCCTGTTACTATTATCGGCAAACCAATTTGTAAAATTATCTGTATTTAAAATTTTTTGACGTTTTCGAAATATAAAATTTTTATAAAATTTTGATTTATCATTATCCATACCAAGATCCTTGCTCATTAGATATTTTCAAAGCCCACTTAATTCTTACATTGTGCGCAATATTGTGTATGCGGGACAACTTCCAGTCTTTCTCTCGGTATTTTTTTATGGCATATTACACATATTCCATAATCACCTTTTTCAATTCGAGTTAAAGCCTGTTCTAAATGACGCAAGAATTTTAAACTTCGCGCTACAAAATAATTGTCGAGTTCATACTGGTTAGCATCACTACCCTGATCTGCCATATGAGTGCTGTACTGTGAGATCTCACCACCGTTTGGATGTGTTCTTTTTTCTAAATTGATCAATTCAGTGGCACTTATAGATCGAAGAACATCCTGGCGTTTCTCAAGTATAATATTTTTAAAATATCCTAAATCATTTCTATTCAATGCAAAATCCTCCTCTTTATTATTAATTTCCCGGTCCTTCAAAAAAGGTAGCTACTATTATCCGGGAATTATCTTTACACAAAAGTGACTCCATATTAAGAATCTTACAATCTGATAAATTTTCTAACTCACTTTTAAGAATGTTTTTAACTTCTTCAAATTGTCTTGATTTAAATTCATGAAATGTTATTAAATCTTCAATTCTTCTATTAAGACGCTGTTCAGCCGGCCAAAGTGAGCTAGAAATATGTATTACTAAGAGTGCATTACAAACATTTATTCTCGTAGAAGCAGAATTTTCAGCCAATTGTTCAGTAATAAATTTTTTTGCAGATTCATTCATTTTTGTAAGTATCTCTGTCTTAAAATTTTCCATATCTTATCCTCATTATTTTGGACAAAAAAAAACCGGCACTCACCTCGATTTTGAGGTATTGAGTACCGGCTTACTATATAGCTAACCTTTTCTTATTTGAAAATGTTTTCTATCTTGTCTGCCGAGTAATTTGGCTTAATTATATTAAATCACTAAAATAAATTTAATCCATATGTTATAATTATCAATATTCATTTAATTCTATTTAACTATAATACAAAAAAATAGTTCCTTATATGAAATTATTTTTTCAAACCCTCCTCTACGTCCCTATCCATACCAAATATGATGATTCTTTCCCCTGTGCGTGTGCTGATATCAGTGTGCAGAGTTATGACCTTGGCGTTTAATTTTTCTTCAATTATTTTTTCCAATATCGATCGGGAACTCTCGATAAGTCTTCTTCTAATCTGTTTAACAATTTGGGCACCATCAACTTCAGAAATAAGTTTTTCTTCTGCCGGGGTTAATATTCCTTTAAGCCTCACAAGTATTAGATCTTGAATAATAAAAGTTCGAATCTCTTTTGGTCCTCTGCCCAGGTTCTCTTTTTCAAATTTTGTTATTAGCGTACTAATATCTGCTTCTAATTGTCCCTTGGTTTTATCTAACATCTATTATTCACCCAATTAGGAATACTCCGCCAAGGTTTTTTGAAAGGGATTCTCTGAACCTCTCTTAAAACACCATTTGTTTTATACGTCATAATAAAGACGGTAAGAACTACATCGAGACTAATTTTTCTAAAGTGTTTCAATAATGTATTAAATATATATACAAAATGTTCCCACTCAAAAAATATATTTTTATCAATAGTTCCTGCCTATCTCACGGGGTAGGAGTTGAAACGCGAGTTGGACTAAGCCGTTTTGCGGCAAAGCCTCTATTATTTATCAAATAATTTTGAAATAGTCTTCATTGCTAAAAACATCTTACCACTATCCGGCAATAATATAAAACCATATTTTTTATAAAATCGGACCGCTTCCTCATCAATGGGATCAACTATTACTGCCATCGAACCAATATTACTTTTAGATACATCAAAGCTTCTCTTTAATGCATCCATGAGTAATAATTCTCCTAATCCCTGTCCGGTTACAGATCTATCAACCGCAAGTCTTCCTAATAGTGTTGCCGGTAAATCCTTATACGATTTTGGTAATTTTTTAGACAAATCTGTCGGTAATGATTCTTTTGAAATCCCTGCATTGGAAAGAGTATAATATCCCTTTATGATTTTATCTTGTTCAGTTATAACAAAACATACTGACAATTTTCTTTTTACATCTTGGCTAGCTTGTTTGTGTAAATAGTTATCTAGTAATTCTTTTTCGCAATTAAAATTTTTCTTTTTATGAGAAGAATGTAAAGCAACAATTACCATTTTCATTATTCGCCAAATGTTTCTTTATATTTTGATGCAGCTTTTTGAAGCTTTTTATTCGGCATTTGAGGATTCATAAGTGCATCGAAAAATATCATCTTATCTCTATTTGAGGCTAAAATCATATTATGTTCTTTTACAATCTTTTTAGCTCGTTCTTGAACAGAAGAGAATACAAATTCGGACAAAGTTCGAAATCCGCTCAATCTAGAAGCATATTCAAAAAACTCTTTTTGTTCTCTTGTCCAGCGAGTATCAAATCTAGCTGTTTTGGATGCTTGCATATTCTTATCCCTTTTTTAATTATTATACAATAAATGTACGGCTATATTACGTACAATACAAGCATTTATCAGTGCTTGAAACACTTTTTAAGCAAGTGCAAGAATACCCGCCCCAATAAACACCCCGGCGGTAATACAGCAGATATTCAAATCCAAGCTCATAATTGGTCGCAAGCCTCGCCCGAAATGTCGAATTATCTAGTGATCAATCACTATATACTTTCTGGCTAAACCCCATAAAAACAATTAGTTAGTTATTTATCATTTTTTTGGCACGCCAATTGATATACTCAACAATAAATATTCAATTATTAACCAAACAAAAGGAGATTTATCATGAAGTCTTTATTTTCAATCTTAAGCGTGCTGGCAATTTTTCTCGCCTCTAATTTATTTGCTCAGGATTCTTTAAAGGTACAAAACAAAAATCAGTACCGTAACAAGAATCAAACCAAAACAGCAAATCAAAATCAACCCCGGAACCAAAATAAAATGAGCTTTGTCGACGAAAACGGCGACGGTTACAACGACAATGCTCCGGATCATGATGGCGATGGAATCCCTAATGGCAGAGACGAAGATTATACCGGAAGTAAAAATCGTAAAGGTAACAGCTCTAAAGGGTTTGTTGATGCTGATGGTGACGGAATTAATGACAATGCCATGGACGATGACAATGACGGTATCCCTAATGGACAAGATCCGGATTTTGAACGCTCACAGGATGGTAGCGGTCAAAAGAATAGACATGGAAACGGCCAGGGGAAAGGTATGAAAGGCGCCGGTAATGGTTCAGGAGTAGGAACCGGCTCAGGCGACTGCGACGGTACAGGACCCAAAGGGAATCAAAAACGAGGCGGCAATAAATAATTAAGGAAGTTTAACACAAAAATATAAACCGGTCGCTAATACGGCCGGTTTTTTTTATATCAATGTTTAGAAAGGACCAAATAATGAGATTTTCACATTTGATTAGAATACTAACCTTAGCAGCAGTTGCGATAGGATTGTTCAACTTGATAAGCTGTTCATCGTCACTTGAAGCAGGGACGGATAATACCCAAAATACCCAATCAATTACTGCGGTGACGATTGCAGAATTTCCCTTAGAGGAATTGAATCAGGGCGAAACAGATGGATTGATCTTTATGCGTGAAGAGGTTGTAAAGCACTACATATATCAAAAGATTACATTTAAAACAACCCCCTAGCCCCCTTTGTTAAGGGGGAATTAAATTGTCGATTATATGTTACTTATACTCTTAAACATTAATTTTTCATGAATAATTCAGGTTAGAAGTCTTTTTCAATCCACTGCTCTATCTTTTTGAATGCGAGGGTGTTTTGGGCGTCCGTTTTTTCCGGATCATATCCAAATCGGTCATCGCTCACTTTTTCAATTTCGCTGATAACTTCTTCCCGAAAATAAATATATTTTGCGTTTCTTAGTAATTCTAACAGAAATCCGCTACCTTTTTTCGTATTTAATGCCACCATCCGCCGGGCGATATCCAGCTGCTGAAACTGATCTTTAGCATGTCTGAAATACATTTCCAAACTATCCTGATCAGTTGTTATATATAACTGAATAGCACTTATATCATCCAAATTTGTATCACCATCATTATTATCTGCGGTTAGATGACTCTCAGAATGAATGCCCGATTTCTCATGTTCGTGCTCATAATCTTTACTAAATGCAGTACCCAAAAATTTGATTATAAAGAATATAAATACTGTCAAAATTAATCCAACAGTAATTCTTCCCAAGGATTTTCCCCGGTTTTCAGCACGGATGACGTAAAGCGTGAGAGCTACAATAAGTAACATAATGCCATAAAAAGCCACAACCGTCGGCCCGCTGGGTAAATCAGCAATATACGAAATGAAAAGTCCTAAAACACTTACTACCAGCCCCATGCTCCACCCAATCACCAGTTGCTTCCACAGAACATCGGTTATTAAGATCGATGTAATTGCCGGGACAACTAAAAACACGAATACCAGTAACACACCCGCCGTGCCAACTGAGTGGGTAATAACAATGCCGAAAGAAACGTAAAATAAAAAATCCCAGAATCGAACAGAAATTCCCTCCTGATAAGCTTGTTCCGGGTTATTTGAGATAAGCAGGAATTTTTTTCTGAAAATGAAATGAAAAAGCCCAATGCCCGCGTACACGATAGCCGCATAAGCAATTGTTTCCCATTTTACCCAAAGAATGCTACCGGTGAGTAATTCTTTGATATGTTCGGCACCGTGTGGTGTTTTATCAATGACCAGAATAACCACTGCGGCTGCTATGGCATAAACAAGCCCGATAACCGCTTCCTGAGGTATTTTTTCATTTCGGAGACGCGAAAGTGAAAAAATCGCAGCGCCGAGAATGGCAAAGCTCAGAGAGAACCAGTAGGCACCAACTGTTCCCGGAATGATCCCAAATAAAAAGCCAACGGTCGTACCGAGTGCAGCTACCTGAGCCAGGGCAAGATCAACAAAAATAACCTTTCGTTTTATGACATGAATGCCCAGATAAGAGTGTATTCCAACCAGAATCAGGCATTCAAAGAAAGCCGGTGCCATTATATCCCAAATACTTAAACTCATATTAATTACCTGCAATCTGCTCAAAGGCGCTTCTCAAATGCTCGACCCAGTAATCTACGAGCATAAAAACATCATCCGTATCCGGTGCACCACCTACACCCATCGGGACCATCACCGGTATTGCTCCGACCTTTT
>SDBT01012710.1_pt1 | contig 13519 bp, 23 predicted proteins | sample 2277101 | NCBI WGS metagenome assembly SDBT01 (sample SAMN10404973, study PRJNA504765) | marine sediment metagenome | isolation source: marine sediment core GS10_PC15, 103 cmbsf | place: Arctic Ocean: Southern Knipovich Ridge | collected 2010
CCTCCAAACGAAACGACCACCAGAGGTGATCCACCGCCGGCCGTGCCCGCTCCAGCAGGAACCGCTGTGGTACTCGAGCCGGCTGGCGTGTCGTTCTAGAGTAACTTTGTGCGAGCGCATGATGTTCAAACCGTATTTGACGTTGGACGAGCGAACAGATCGCAGGCTGGCCAGCATTTTGTGTATCGACACGATTCACAAGTGGAAGCGAGCCAACCATATGGTGTCAATATGGAAGGAGCGCACGATGACAACTTTCACAGACCCGGTGGCGTTCTGCATGTATGAGAAGAAGGGCGGCATTTGGCCGAGCGATGAATAACTTTTCCGGCACAACCTTCGACCCCGCCAAAGACGGCCCCCGTTTGGGCCGGCAACTGGCGGCGGTGCGGGATCTTATGACCGGCTACAACCGCTGGCTGACGCTGGCCCAGATTGAAGACTGCACCGGATCCCCGCAGGCCTCGATCTCGGCCCGGTTGCGGGACTTGCGGAAGGCCCAGTTCGGCGGGTTCCGCGTGCAGCGCCGCCGCCGCACGGCCGGAACCTGGGAATACCGCGTGACCGCCCAGCGGCACGCCGAGACGCTGTTTCAGATGTGAGGATCACGCGATGGCCGTGTGCTTTGACAACATGACGGACGTGGAGCTGGACGCCTGGGTTGATGCCCTTGACACGCAGCCGAACGGCGGCGCCGAACCGGATTGGATGCGCTATGTCTATGCGTTCACCTGGTTCTGCGGAGCCATCAGGGAAGGACTGGAGCTGTTCGATGCCTAAGAACGATGGCGGCCCGGCTTTGAAATGTAAGTGGTGCCGTCGGGTGGCTGCCCGTGAACCCTTAGACCCAAAACCCTCGAACCCTTAACCCCCTGGCTTGGGCATGGAGGCTCGCTGGTGGCCCGGACATCTACGAAATGTTGGAAGCTGATCAAATGGCACAGCCACCACGAGCCGCACCGCAACATCAAAGGCGGACTGAGCTTCTGGCTGCAGAAGGTCCACGCCGGCGTGGGCCGGCAGGCCATGATCGAGCAATTCGGAGTTAATGACATGTTGATGGCTGTGGGTCTGTTCAACATTCTTCAGCAGCGCACCGCCCGGTTACCTGTGAAGTACCGTGGATATCTTGTGACGGGTCAACATGAACCCGCCTCGGTACAACAGTTGGCCCATGACCTGAGCATACCGGAACCAGTGCTGACCAAGTTGTTCGTCGTTTTGGAGCACGCTAAGTGGTTGGGGCTGCGGCAGTTCAAGCCGTTCGGGCGCCAGACGGGCGCCCAACGGGGAACCAACGGGAACCGTTTGGAGCCCTACGAAGACGAAGACGAAAGACGACCTATGACTAAGACTAACGAAAGACGACAGGCGACCGACCCGGCTGCTGCCGTGCGGGGTTCGCCAGAGGGTTCGCTCAAAGATTCCAAAAAGGGTTCTTCGGTTTCGACTTCGCAAGCTCTCGGGCCGGTGACCAATGAGGTGGACGGCATGGATCGGGTGACCCGGGCCTTGGGGCTGAATCTCAGCACTGTGGAGTGTGGCCGCAACGTGGCCCGTCAGCGGCGTGCGGACGCCACGACGATCAAGAGCGTCGTGCTGCACCATTGGAATGGCCAGGCCGCCAAGCCGACGCTGCAGCGGGTGCTGGCCATCGCCAAGCAAGTGCGGCACAGCACCAGCCCGCTGAACATCATGGCCGTGTGGCAGGCGGCGCTGAAGAATGAGGGCCTGCACTACTTGGCGACGGAGGCCCCAGCGTGAGCGCCAACAGCAACATCGGCTGGACGGACCAAACTTGGAGGTTTCGATGACCGAAACAGAACTTAAAGTGATTGAGGACCGCTGGGGTTCGACGCGCATCTCGAAAGACTTTGACGACCTGGTCGTCGAGGTCCGGCGGCTGAGAGCAATGGTTGTGCATGTGGACAACGTACTGTTCGACGCCGAGTGGAACTCGGCCATCGACGCGGCGGCGAAAGAGTCGCCTCCTTCGTCTGCTACCCGCAAGCGAATTCGAGCCCTCAAGCGTCCAGCGGAAGGAGGCGATGGTGGCTGAGCGGAATGGCTTGCAGCTAAAGTATTTCGTCTTGAACCCAACCAAAGACGGCGCGTATGGACTGGCCAGCCGACAGGCGCTGCTCGCCTATGCCAAGGCCATCGAGGAAGAAAACAACGACTTGGCCTATGACCTGCGCATTTGGGAGATTGGCTGTCGGCACAACATTGCTGAGACAAAAATCTTGAAGGAGGCGAAGGCCGATGTCTGAGCCACTAACTCCTGAACTTCTGGATACCATCGAGCGCCATGCCCGGTCTGCCGCCGAGCAACATCGCACCTATGCAGACCCGCTAGAAGTTGTGTCCCTCTGCGAAGAAATCCGCTTGCTGCGGGAGATGGTTGCAACGGCCTGTCTTGCCGACCAGGAATACTGTGACCGGAAACTGTTAGAGCGGAAAGACGAATTACGAGCCGAGAACGCCGAGTTGGTTGCCGCCAACGCCCGGCTGCGGGAGGACTTGGTAGAAGCGATAGAATTTGCGGATGAGGGCTGGCATACGCTAGTGACTACTTCAGAGAAAAATACAACTACGAAGAAACCAGCAAACGGCGGAAAGCCGCCCTCGCGCAAGGAGGCTCCGAGAAGGCATGACCCGCCCGCTGACGACAGCAGAAGGAGACGAATTGTGAATGAGCAGACGCAAACCGAATGTCCTCCGCGCACGCACGAGGAAGTGATTGCCTTCTACCTGGAGAACAAAGAGCACGACTTGCTGGGGACAATGGCAAGCGAGTTGCTCAGTCGTTTGCCGTTTGAAAAGGTAAAACCGTTTTTGGCAAACCCAGAGAACGAGAAGTGGGAGCAAGGCCCGCGCGACCGAGATTCCATTGTTATAGAAATGCGCGAATACATGGACTTTGCTTGGGGCAAGGCGACGGGGCATCGTGGAATATCTGCCAGCAGAAGCATCGACCACTACAGGGCGTGGCTGTGGCTGATCCAAGGCGAACAACTGTTGGAGGGACTGGGTTATGCACAATACGGTGCGCCGATGTTGAAAGCCATCTGCGAGCAATATGGATTGCGTATGCCGGAAGGATATGACAAAGAGGCGGCAGAGAATATGGCGCGCGGCGAGCCGTGCTGTCGGGGCTGCGAAGAGGGGTGTGGCGCGTAATGACCCGCCCGCTGACGACATCCGCTACGAACTCGTCGAGCAGCCGGACGGCAGCACAACGTGGGAGCTAATCGAGAAGCCATGAACACGAAGCTATACAAAATTCTCGGCGACAAAGGCCAGCCGTGCAACGGCGGCAGTGCGAAGTGGCACTTGCCACGCGGCAATCGGCCAGGGAAGTGGATGCCGGCGATAACGAGAATCGTGCCCTGCTCTCGCGGATACCATCTTGTTGCCGCCAAGGATATCGCGCCGTGGATTAGCGGAAGTGCCATGTACCTTTTTGAGGCCGAATCGCGCGGAGAAATAATAGACTGCGCCAACAAAGTGGTCAGCGGAGAAGCGCGACTCGTTGCTCTCGTAGGCGATCTGAGCAAGAAGGTACTGCGGCTTTCTGCGTGCGCTTTCGCGGATCACGTGCTCCCGATATGGGAAAAGCAATACCCGAAAGACGACCGCCCGCGCAACGCCATTTCTGTGGCTCGGCGTTTCGTCCTAGGGAAGGCAACAGCAGGAGAGCTGGCCGCCGCCCGGACCGCCGCCTGGGCCGCCGCCGAGGGCGCCGCCTGGGCCGCCGAGCACAAGTGGCAAGGCCAAACTATTTTACGAATCATCAGGAAATACAAATGACCCGCCCGCTGACGACAAAACAAGCCGCAGATGCGGTCGCCTGCTCGCCGCAGACCATAGCGCGGCTGTGTCGCAAGGGCGAGATCAAGGGCGCGTTCAGATGGCGTGGGCGTTGGCGGATTCACCGCGATCTGTTTCTGGCGGGGCTTGAAGATGGGCCAGCGCAGGAACCGAGGACTGATCTGAGCGGGCGAGCGGAGAGGAAATCGAACGGGCAACCTTATGAGCCCTGGGCGCTCGAACTTCGGCGTATATTGAGGTCATCCGGGTAGACTCATGGCCAAGCAACACAGCAACATCTTCGATGCCCACTTGCCCCAGCGCGTTCTGGGCGAACTCATGCCGCAGTTGGTTGGGCGTGATTCCGAACCAGCGGCGGAGGTTCTGATAGACCCCGCCGCGCGGGAACGGCAGGCCGGCGTTGTTGCGGAACACGAACCCACGCCTGCCGTCACGGCCCCCGGCGTCGTTCAAGGCGATCAGGGCATCGTCGTTAAGATAGATCACGCGATCCCGCCCGGTTTCCTTGCCGGTTTTGTGCTCACGGTGCGACAGTCGTACCTCACGAGCATCGAGGTCGATGTGCCGCCAGCACAGCTTACGGGCCTCACCGGGCCGACAGCCACACGCAAGCGAGAACTTGACGATGGTTCCCGTGCGTCGGCGCCGAGGAGCGTTCATGCCGTCGAGGACTTCGGCGACCTTACTGCGGCCGATGTCGCGGTGCCCCTTGGGCGGCGTGGCCAGCTTGGGCTTGATGGGTTGGACGCTGAGATACTCGTGTTGCACGGCCCAACGCAGGACGCGGGTGACGATGCCGATTTTCGCCTTGACGGTCCACTCGCCGTTCCCCTTCTGCTGGAGATACGTGGCGTAGTGGATCAGGCAGTCGCGGTCGATCTCGCCGAGCCGCCCGTGCTGCCAGAACATCCAATCCTTGAGCAGCGTCCTGTTCTTGACGGACGGGTACAACTTCAAAAACCGCTCGACCAACTGCCGCACAGTTCGCGGCTCGCCGGGCGGGTCAACGGCGTAGACCTCGGCGCGGAGGCGGTTGAACTTCTCGCGGGCCTGGCGCTTGTTCTTGCGGCCGTAGGCGAGGATGTACTGCTTGCCGCGCAGCTTGACGTACCAGCGATTGCGGCGTGCGTTCCAGCGGGGTGCGGGGGCGACTGGCATTACGAACTCCAGAAAGGAGAACTCTGATGGGTACTAGGGCAGCGTTTTGGATCGGCGATCCGCGAGACATTGAGAGCCGAGAGTGGCTCGGCTGTAAAGCATTTGACGGGCACCCGGAGGGCTTTGCAGATCTCTCGAATGTGGTGACCGAGAAAGCATACCGCAACGTCATTGCGGAGATTGCGGCAGCAGATGATTGGGCGTCCCCAGTCGGCGGCTGGCCGTATCCGTGGGCTGATGACGTATTCGTAACCGATTTCACGTATGCGTTTTTTGGTAGCCGCGTGATGGTCTCGTGCTTTAAGTGCGGGTTTGTGCCGTTGCCTGACGCCTTGAAAGAAAATCATAAGTGGCCTGATGCGGATGATCCAAGCCTGGAGAATGTTTCATCGGGGCACGCTTATGATCGCACGCAGCCCGACTCGATCATGGTCATCAGCATACCCAGCGCATCGACGGGTGACAAGGGCCTATTCACGGGTGACCCGAAATCGTAAGTCTATGGGCGATATAGGACTCGAACCTATGGCCTCTTCCGTGTAAAGGATCGCACGCTTGAAAAGTCACAAGCTGTTGGAGCAACAATGTTTGAGATAGAACTCAAAAACAGGCTGAAGGGTGACACAATAGGCCTTTACGGTCCCTATAGGCCGCTTCGTTCACCGAAGGGTGACCATACGGCAGGCGAACAGATGCCCTCCAGCGGCCCAGACTTGGCCTGTAACGAACGAACGGAGAACAGATGACGGTGGGTAGCCTGTTCGCGGGGATCGGCGGCATGGACCTTGGGTTGGAACGCGCGGGGATGCAGGTGCGGTGGCAAGTGGAGATTGATGAGTATTGTCGCAAGGTGCTGGCCAAGCACTGGCCGAACGTGAAACGATACGAAGATGTCAAAGAAGTCGGAGCACACAACCTCGAACTCGTTGACCTCATCTGTGGGGGGTTCCCCTGCCAAGGACTCTCCGTCGCCGGCAAGCGACTCGGACTCGCCGACGAACGAAGCGGCTTGTTCTGGGAGCTTATTCGCATTGCATCCGAGCTTCGTCCCGAATGGCTGGTACTCGAAAACGTACCCGGCCTATTGTCGTCGAACGAAGGACGGGACATGGGCGCCGTCATCGGAGGGCTGGAAGACGCAGGGTATAGTGTCGCGTGGCGAGTGTTGGACTCGCAGTGGTTCGGAGTGGCCCAGCGACGCCGCCGTGTGTTCTTTGTCTGCCATTCTGATGCTGGTCGTGCCGCAGAGGTTCTATTTGAGTCCGAAGGCGGCGCGGGGCATCCTGCGGCGCTGCGAGAAACGGGGACGGACATTGCCCGCTGCCTTGATGGAAAGTCTGGGGGTGTTAGCGGGAAGGAGAACCAGGAAACCATTGTCGCTTATACTCTCCGAGCGAACAACCGAAACACCAGCCAAGGCCCGACCAACTTGGTCGCCCACACACTCAGCCACGAAGGCTTCGACGCCAGCGAAGACGGTACCGGACGCGGTACGCCTATCGTCGTCAACGCTAGGCAAACCCCTATCGCCGGGCATGTCTGCCTTGACCGAGACGGACACTCGCACGCAGTTGCTTGTGCGCCGCCTGACGCCGATCGAGTGCGAGAGGTTGCAGGGCTTCCCCGACGGTTGGACGGTCGTAGGTACAGAGGACTCGGCAACGCCGTCACCGTGCAAGTCGCCGAGTTCATCGGGAGGCGAATAATGGCTGGCTTGGCCTGTAACGAACGAACTCGCGGGCGAGGGACGATGGGACGGGAAACACAAGGAGAACGATGAGACGAGAGCAGCAAGGCGCATCCATACCCGGCAGTCGGTACATCCGAGATTATTGTACGCGCTGTGGCGAGCCAATCCGCGTTCTGGAACTGAGGGACGAAGGCAATCACTGCAAGGATTGCTACAACGCACACCCTCCAGGAGCACATACCGGAATGGTGCCAAGGCAGAAAGCAATGCTAGGAAAGACGACGGGCGGTTGACAACTCCCCGCCTGCATCGCCCGGCGAATAGTGGCCTGCGAAATAGAGGATGTGACGTGAGCGAAATGAGTGAGGCGTGTCCATACACAGAGAGCAACAATGGGGAAATGTGGGTGAGGTGGCACTACGCGCACGCATCAACCTGTAACCGCTTGCGAAGGTGGCGGGGAAAATTGATATTGACCGTTCGGCGCTGCGATTGTGGTGGCGTACCAGAGTTGGACAATCCCAACCTCAGGACATCTGCCGAATTAGCGGAACAGAAGGGTCGCACGACAAAGCTGAAGACATTGCAAGACCGCTCTCCGTCGCCCGGCGAATAGTGGCCAGCGAAATAGAGGATGTGACATGAGCGAACACGACGAAGCTATCAAGGAGGCGAAGTGGGTGCTGAAGATGGGTGGCGGGGGAATAATAATTCCGCTTCTCGCCGCCGCCGTGATCGACATGGCCGAGGAGATCGAGGGAATGAAGCAAGGCAACAAGGCGCTGGCGGAAAGTCGAGGGCGAGTGATGCCTGAACCATCCAAGCGGGCAATGCAGTTGCTATTTAATGAAGGGTCGTTGACTGGCCGAGACGCCCAACGTGCGCTTCAACTGCTATACGATTGTGGCTGGAACGCGGCTATCGAGGAGGCATCGGCGCTCTCTCCTGAAGACATCCCCATACTTGACCTCAAGCGGCCAGATAGGAAACCCCCCCCGATGCCTGACCACGAAATCATACACGGCGACTGCATCGAGTCGCGGGCGAGAATAGCAGCCGCCCCCAGCGGCGAAGGAGAAGCCTGATGGCTAGGAACATTTCAACCGACGACTTGATCCTCTGGCACTATAACCGGAAGAAACCGCCGTCGCCCTACTGGCTGTTGCCCATGCCAATTCTGTGGGCGCCCATGTTTGTGGGCGCTTGCATTGGCGTGCAGACGCCTGCTTTCTATCTGCCACTGTTGGCGGTTTTAATGCCGTGGGGCTTTGGATTGTTGATCGTAGTAATCTTGCGGGAAATTCGTGATGGGCCGCGCGAATGGGCAATGCTCCTGAAAAAACAAGAGGTTCCGTGGCGGTTGTTGCAGCACGCCCTAGTGCTGTATCCAGATAACGGAGATTGGGTCATGGCTGCAATTGAATGTAACGAGGCGCACCTTCCAGGCGACTGTCCGCTCTGTGGTGCGCAGTAATGAATCCGCCCAGCGGCGAAGGAGAAGCCTGATGCACACGTGCCCTGAATGCGGACAAGCGTGCTACTGCAACGGCGACCATGATGATGCAGAACTGGGCACAAACGACGATGCTGAACGGAACTGCATTTGCAATTTGGTTTGCTGTGACGACGAACACGAGAGCGCCCCGCCCGGCGGCGAAGGGAGTAGCGACTGATGGAATTCTGGAAGGATACTACGGTACAGACCTACGACCTGGAGATCGCCCGCCGAACAGACGACGAGCACAAAGTGTTCAGTTGGTCATTCTCTCTCGACGCCACCGGCCTTGCGGCACTAATCCGCTCCGTCGAGACAGCAACCAACGAAGGCAAGATGGCACGGAGCATCGGGCTGCGCAGAAAACGCAAAGCAAAGGAGTAGCTGATGGCCAAGAAGAACACGACGCGAAAGCCGGCGCGGAGATTCGTGGCAATGTACAAGGCGATGGGACCAAGAGTTTTTGGCAACCTCAGCAGTTGCTTGCCGCTGACCGCAATAGGCGCTCGGGAACGACAGCGAGACGGCGATGCCACCATCTACGAACTCGTGCCGGTCGTGCTGGATAAGAAAGCGAAAGGAGGTGATGCCTGATGCCCGGATTGATTCCTGGGGAAACAACTATGTGACCGTGCCTCGGCGGCGTGGCTAGACCGCGCCGGGTGGAAACTGTGTGCGGAAGTGCCGCAGAGTTTGATGGAGCCGGGGTGGGGAATCTCGGCCCGAGGCATTCAATAGGCGTGAGGCGACCGTGGCCTAGGTAACACGGGGCGCTGTGGTACTAGTGGTGTCGCCACGAGGCGACTGCCTCAGTCGCAGGTTCGACTCCTGCCGCGCCTGATTTGTTCTTAGTGTCTTCGTGCCTTAGTGGCCTAGTTAATTGAGGACTTCGCAATGAAAGACAACGAGCGGCGGCGGGCGATTCTGAGGATGACCCCAGCGGTGCTGGCAACGCAGAGGGTCGGCATTTACAAAGTGGTGTCAACCGATGTGCCGAGCGACGCAGTGATCGTTTCAGTGCGCATGAGCACAGCGTGGAGCCCCAAACATGCGACTATAGAAATGATGCTAGAGGGCCCGAGCCTGGCAGCAGTGCCAGACGGCGAGGCACCGCCCTACCTCAACGGCCCGGTGTTCGAGAAGGTGGACACGGGGTCGCTAGACGACTGCATTAGAACTATCACGAGTCACGAACCACGAGCCGCCAGCCCCGAAGCCCCCGAGCGCACGCCGGTGGTGATTGATGCAGACGAAGAGTTTTGTTCGAGAATGATAAACAGCCTCAGTCGCAGGTTCAACCCCTGCCACGGTGGCATAAGAGGGACCACAACTTTCGATACGCTGTGCGATGCGACAGACGCGGCATTCGGTTGCGATTGTTCGCCGAAGGCGCGCTACGGCCGCAACATTGAGCCCTATGGTGATTGCGTGGTAGCGCGTTGCATCAGTTGCAACACTTACAAGCTGGCCTACTTCCCGAAGCCGGGCGAAGCGAGCGAGTCGCGAATCACGAGTCACGAATCACGAACCACTGGCGACGCTTCCACCCCCGAAGCCCGCATGGCCAATCGCCGCGATGAACTTTTATTCCACGGCGACGACAAGAGGACTTGAGCCCTTGAATGAAATAGTATCGAAAGCGGCATGTCAACGGTGCGGCCGAGCGGCTTTGGGCCGCGACGGGAATCCCGATGCGCGAATGATGCGCCACGCCAGGAAGGGCAATTGTGTTGACTGCGCCGCCATCGTTTTCCTTCAGCAAATCGACAATCTGCAAGGTGGCAAGCTGCTGCGGGCGGGGCATACTTGGGCCGAGGCCCTGACCCTTCCGCACGTGCGGGAGCAGTTCGCGGCCATGATGACGGCTGGCAATGCCGATGCCGACCCCGACGAGATCGATTGGGATCGCGTCATCGAATTGTGGGACATTGCCCCCAAAGCGAAAGGGATGTTGTGGTGAGTCAAGTATTTCAATGCCCAGCTTTTCAATGACCGAAGACCTGGAACCCTTGAACCGTCACCCAAATGAAGAGGTAGACCATAATGAGCAAGAATAGAAAGATCATGTTGTGTGCTGAGTTCATGGTGAGGTGTCTTTCCTATGGATGGAAGAAATCTGATCTTGATCAGCTACAAAAAATTTGGTGGGATCACAAGGGATGGCAACATTCAAAAGAGTTCAGGTGCATTGGTAGCGCCAAACAACACTTGAACCCTTGAACCCTAGGCCCCTTAGCCCCTGGAGCTACACATGGACCTCAACCCGCCGCGGCTGGCGAAACTGAAGAAGAGGCTGAAGGACGATCCGATCGTCTTTGTTGTTGATGGTGTGGTGAAAGAGATTGGCAGTCTCGACAAGTTGGAGGCATGGATGAGTTTTCGGCGCAAGGTGCCTGATTATGCTGCAAGGGAGGATGATCGCGTTAGAAACCAAATCGCGAAGTTGCCCACTCTTGAACAGCACGTGCTGGAGCGCCTCGTCGGCGACCGGGGGCGCAAGCGATGAGCGGCGAGCGAAACATCATCGGCATCGACCTGGGCTTTGCCGGCGGCATCGCCGTTCTCAAACACAACGCGACGGAAGTGTACGCCATGCCGGCCCAGAAGACCGGCAAGGGATCTAAGCAGGAGTTGGACTTGCAGGGCATCATGGAGCTGTGGGAGTGGTGCGGGGTGATCCAGGCCCCAATCACGTTCGCGGCCTACGTGGAGGCCCCGCAGAAGTTGTCGCCCGGCCACGGGGCGCAGGTCTCGACCTTCGAGCAGTTCGGCACCTTCCGCGGCATGCTGCACGCGCTGGGCGTGGGCCTGGAGAAGGTGAGCCCGCGCAAATGGCAGAACGCCGTGCTGGGCGGCAACATCGACGACACCAAGGCGGCGAGCGTCTCGATGTGCAAGGCCCTGTTCCCCGGCGTGTCGCTGCGCCCCACGGACAAGTGCCGGAAGGATTCCGACGGCATGAGCGACGCGCTGCTGATCGCAGTGTACGGCCGGCGGCTGATGAACGGAGGAGTCTAATGCCCGACTGGCCGTACATCGCAATGTTCGCCCCCTGGCTGCCCTTAGTGTCTTGGTGACTTAGTGGCCTAGTTATCCGAGGAGTGCAATGATCGACCTAAAAACAAAGCGTGTCATGGTCACCGGCGGGGCCGGGTTTCTGGGGCGGCACATCGTGCGCGTGCTCCAGCAGCGCGGGTGCACTTACATCAGCGTGCCGCGGAGCCGGGCTTGCGATCTCAGGTCTTTTGGTGCGACTTGCAAGTACCTCCGACTTGTCCAGCCGCAGATCATCATCCACGCCGCCGCGAGCTGCGGTGGGATCGGGGCCAACCAAGCCAAGAGCTTCGCCTACTGGGTGGACAATATGGCGATGGGGGTCAGTCTACTAGGCGGTGCCGTGGAATTCGACATCGAGAAGTTCGTGCAGATCTCCAGCGTGTGCGCCTACCCAGACAAGGCGGTGAATAGCAACTGGCCGACCACGGAAAGCGAACTCTTCGCCGGCTACCCCGAGAAAACGAACGCGGCCTACGGCATCGCCAAGCGGGCGCTGCTGCCCGGGCTGGTGGCGGCCCGCGCGGACCACGGGCTACCCTTCGCCTATTTGATATTGGCCAATCTGTACGGCCCGGGCGACAACTTCGACCCCCAGACCTCGCACGTGGTGCCGGCCATGATTCGCAAACTGGCCGAGGCCAAGGAGCGCGAGCTGGAGCGCCTGGAGGGCGACCTGCGGCTGTGGGGCACGGGCCGGCCGACGCGCGATCTGCTGTACGTCGAGGACGCCGCCGAGGCGGTGGTGCTGGCGGCGGAGGGCTACGACTCCGACCTGCCGCTGAACATCGCCAGCGGCCACAGCTTCGCTGTGAACTACGTGGCCCAGGCCATCGCCAAGCGCGTGGGCTACCACGGGCGACTGGTGTGGAACGCCCAACGACCGGACGGCCAAATGCGCCGCGAGTTCGACACCGAGCGGGCCAACCGCGAGCTGGGCTGGATCGCCGAGACCACGCTGCACGACGGACTGGATAAGACGGTGGAATGGTGGGAAGGGGAGCTTTCAGCGGCCAGCAATCAGCGGTCAGAAGAAGCGGATTCGGAGGCGACTATGTGAGCATTTTGGAATTCCGAAATTGGATTGAGAGCAACGTACCGCTGTGGGTGCCGCTGGGCTTGGCAGCAGTGTGCATGTTTTGGTGGTGCATACACGCCGTAGAGCGCAGGCGACGTGAGAAATGAATAACCCCCAACCGCCGGAGGCGACGCAATGTTCCGAATCACAGTAGTCAACGAAAGCTATGAAGTTGATGGCGATCACAAAGATTGGCAGTTGCTGTGGGGCGATGAGGCATTTGCAGCATTAGAAGCCAAAGATCCAGACACAGGCCGTAGGCAATACGGCTACGCAACAACAGGACAACCCATCCTGCGAGAGGTGGAAGTTTTGAATATGCGAGTCGATTCGCTGGACTTGCCTTTCGTGATTAACGCCATCTTGCAGGCAGCGCAGGCGGATGGAAAGCTGACAGCTGAAGAAGCCACGTGATGCTAATGGTGATGGCGTACATCTGCGGATGTGTCTGCGGTTATGCAACACACAGAATACAGTTGCTCCGCCAGATTCATGGTCTCAGGCGTGATGTTGAAGCCATCAGGTCCGCATCGGGAGCAGCGAGTAGCGAACCAAGGGACGGCCGTTCACATGAAGGCTTAGGCGACGATCCGGAGGCGAAGTGAGGTCGGAGAGCCGACAGCTGACAGCCGCAGAGGCGCCGTGAGAAATGAATAACCCCCACGCAAGGAGACGGTGATATGAGAAAACTGAAAGCGGCGTCGTTGGTGCTGGACTTCGCGCTCTATCCGCGGATGGAGGTCGAGTCGCAGCACGTGACCTACATCGCCCAAGCAATCAAGGCGGGCGCCAATATGCCCCCGGTGGTGATCTGCAAGAAGACCAAGCGGGTGGTGGACGGCTTCCACCGCATCAGGGCCACGCTGCGGGTCGGCGGCAAGGACGCCAGCATCGACGTGCTGGAAAAAGAGTATCGCAGCGACCGAGCGCTGTTTCTGGACGCCATGCGCTACAACGCCACGCACGGGCGCACGCTGAGCACCTACGACCGCACGCACTGCGTGCTGACGGCGAAGGAGCTGGGCATCGAGGTCGAGGAGGTCGCCGGTGTGCTGCACGTCGAGCCGGCCAAGCTGGAGAATCTGCGCGTGGCCCGGTCGGCGACGGCAGACGATCTGCACGTGCCCATCAAGCAGACGATCAAGCACATGGCCGGCCGGAAGCTGAGCAAGAAACAGTATGAGGCCAACCGCAAGCTGGGCGGGATGAACCA
>SDBT01012711.1_pt1 | contig 13519 bp, 15 predicted proteins | sample 2277101 | NCBI WGS metagenome assembly SDBT01 (sample SAMN10404973, study PRJNA504765) | marine sediment metagenome | isolation source: marine sediment core GS10_PC15, 103 cmbsf | place: Arctic Ocean: Southern Knipovich Ridge | collected 2010
GCTCAGGACAGGTAAGGGTGGACACAGAGGTCAACCCCTACAAGTCTGAGGCGGACTAAATACCGGGGCTCGAAAGCCCCGGCTATCCTTTAATTTTTGAGATTATTAAGTGGACAGTAAATAGACATCGCAAAAAAAGTCAGGTATCATAATGGAAGGGTTCAGAGAAAGGAAGGCTGTAGCTGACATTTATCATTAGCACAAGATCAGTCAAGCCAGGAGGGATACAAAATGCTACGGGAATATACTCACTCAGAATTAAACAAAGAGGTATACAGCATTTCCGGATACTATATTCCCCAGAAAGAAATAAGGCTAAAATACAATAACCTGGAAGTCCTGTATGTGGTCGGTTTAGGCGTGATAGACTCTTCCTGTTGTGGTGTCGGCGGCTGTAGATATGCCCTCGTGCCCGGTTACCTGGTAAGCTGGAAAAATAAGACCAATGGAGACGGCCTACCAGTATCTGATATAGAGTCAATCCCGGATGAGGAAACGCGGCGGGACATTACTCAGATTATTAGTGCTAAAGAAAATATCACCCAGATCGAGTATTGGTAGTTTGAGCTTTATAGGTATTAAAGCGCTGCCCTCCCCCACTTCACAATTATGTCACCTACCTTACACCCAATATCCCGGGCAATTACCGGACATTTGGCCTTGAGCAGAAAAAAGATATTCTTATCAATATCGTTCAAGGTTTCGTAGTTTCCCTGCCCCTTGGCGATAATAAGATCAGCTCCCTCAAACCTTTCCCGGAACTCCGCCGAACAGCTCGCAAGGATTGTCCCCGGGGCATCGCTTCCGTTGTCGATCACTTCTACTAACTCCGTAATACCGGCAAAAGCGGCATCCTCCAGGGTTGCATCATTAATAATCGGGCTTGCCTTTACCACATAAGTAATCTTCTCAACCGGCATCTCCTCGATAAGGAGACGGTCAAAGACCGTTTCTCCCGCGTTATCCCCGATATACAGAATTCGGGAGCCATCGGCAACCGCTTTCCTTAATTCATTTATGTGATTGATGGCAAAATCCCGGCGCAGTGTATCCTTGATCGTATCGAACAGCCGAATATCATCCTTTTTGTTTCGCATGCCGAAGTCAATGATATTTCCGGCGATCGCCAGGCGAACCGCCGTATCGAATGGCTTCGCTGAATCTTTCACTTTTTCTTTCAAATCCGGATAGACCTCCATTGCCACCTTATTAAAATGTTCCTTGATTTCTCGATACGGGTCGTCGTTTCCACTTAACTCCCTAACAATCCGATGAACTTCTCCTCCCATGTAAGCGGGGCTCTCTGAGAAAGACAGCCCCCGGGTTCTTTCCAGGACCGCCCTCAAGATCTTCTCCTGTAGTGCCTCATCATTAGTTACCATCCGGCCCGAGTCCAGCGCCTGGTTCACAAAACAGGGAACACAATCCAGAAAGATCTTCATTTTTTCAAAACCAATAACCTGCCAATTAATTCGCTTCTTATTAAACTCAATTCCCCTGATATTGTCAAGGCCTGCCGTCATGACATTTAACCCTACCCATCCTAAAGATTCTGTGGTATAAAAACGGTAACCCTTGGGTGGTTGATAAAGCTCTCCAAGATATCGGTTGGGAGAATAATGGGTTGTGGTTGCGCAGCTAGTATCGGTATTCGTATAGTGGTTATGGATGAAAGCAAAAAGCAAATTATCGATGAGCATAAGGGAAAACGTAATCAAGTGACGCCTGTCCTGAGCCTGTCGAAGGAAAAGACGAAACGAGCCCCGTAGAAATAAGTTACTAAATGTGATTACTTTCGATATATATCGAGAATTTTTCACGGGGCGAGCAGCGCAACCGAGTAACGAATAACCAATGGAAGCCTGGCCAACTTGTCCTGGGCCTGTCTAAAGAAATGACTGATATATCTCGTCTTCGCACTTTCTTTGAGCCCCGGTCAGTAGCAATTATTGGAGCGAGAAAAAGTTTTGGATTTGGCTACGGCCTACCTAAGTTTTTAATTGATCACGGCTTTAAGGAAATGATTTATTTAATTAATCCCAATGAAAAAGAGCTGCATGGCCTGAAGGTTTATAAAAATGTCCGGGATCTGCCTGGTGAGGTTGATCTCGGTATCGTGATTGTTCCCGCCCCCGCAGTTCCCCAGGTTATGGCAGATTGTGCCGCCAAGGGCCTCAAGGCCGTGATTATCGAGTCAGCCGGGTTTTCGGAAGTAAATGAACAGGGAGCGAGGCTGGAGAGGGAAATTGCCCGGATAGCCAGATCAGCCGGCATTCGGGTAATCGGTCCGAATTGCGTCGGGGTGGTCAATACGGCTAACCAGTTTGCCTCCTGCGAGATTCTTCCCGAGAGTCTTGGAAAAGGAGCGATTGCGGTCATCGCTCAAAGTGGGATATTTGGAAACATCCTGCTCGATTGGGGACCGGAGCAAGGAATTGCCTTCAGCAAGGTTGTCACTATCGGAAACCGGTGTGATGTGAGCGAAAGCGAGCTTCTGGAGTATCTGGGCACCGATTCCCAGACCAGGGTTATTACGCTGTATCTGGAAGGGGTTAAAGATGGAAAAAGCTTTCTCCGGGCAGCTAAAAAGGTCTCCCGAAAAAAGCCGATCGTGGTGCTTAAAAGTGGCCGGACCGAAGCAGGAAAGGCTGCGGCTGCCTCACATACCGGAAGCATCTCCGGGCAGGACTATATCTACGAAGCTGCCTTCCGGCAGGCCGGGGTAATTCGAGCTAAAACCTTTCATGAACTCTTTGATATCGCAAATGTCCTCTCCCGGCAGCCACTTCCAAAAGGAAATCGAATTGCGGTGGTAACCTCTTCCGGCTCCCTGGGAGTGCTTACGGTTGATAAGTGCCTTGACCTGGGATTAAAATTGGCTAAATTCTCACCCGAGACGATTGAGGGATTTAGAAAATCAGCTCCTCAATGGATGTCCGTGGGAAACCCGCTCGATGTAGGCCCTTCGGGGATGTTTGCCCCTGCGCTCCAGGCAGCACTGATGGACGAGAATGTTGATGGAATTATTGTTATTCCGGTCGTTCCTTTTGCCGTGATCCGGGGATGGATGCAGGGAGGTATACCTGCGGGAATGCTTTTTGACGATATACTCCAAGGGTCCCGGTTAAGCCGGGAAAAGCCGCTGATTATTACCACTATCGGCAAATCGGAGTGGGTCAACAATATAAAGAATATCTCTGGCGATGAAATCCCGGTGGTTAGCTCTCCTGAAAATGCGGCCACCGCCATGGCCGCCCTGTACCACTACCGGCGTTTCTTAGAAACGGCGGCTTAGCTCTGGAGCAAAGAGAATACCAATCAAGATTGTTTCCTATGTTTAAAAGGAATCTCTACCTTCTCCGCTTTCTTCCCAACATCAGGAAGAGCTAAGCTTTCTATATACTGCTCAATTTTCTCTTTCTGCCACTGATCAATCATCCGCTTATCAATAATTTCTACCTTCTTTTTCTCCATATAACTCTCCCGATAATGCCTTTGACACAAACCCTTTGCCTCAACAGGCAGATTACACTTTCGACATTTCCGAAATTGCTGAGGATTTACCTTCTTTTCGGACTTACGCCAACTACTGTAATGCGAAACACACATCCCCTTGCCGTGCGAAGGTCTCCCACAACCCTCTATTTTACATTTAGTTCTCATCTTCTCATCCCCCCCGAGACTAGATTGCTAATCTATTTCTTCGAAAGGCCTATCCTGGGACCCGATGGGCTTCGGGGTCGAATGGCTCAGGACAAGCATCCGTTTTGCCTCTGATGATTCTTAATATTGAATAAAAATAAGAGAATGTCAAGCTCCGTTTTAACTGAGGCATTTGCGAAATACCCCTTTTTAGGGATGTAGGGGCCGACGGCTCCTTCGACCACGCCAATGGCGTGGCTCAGGACAAGATTCCCCTCTCCCGCGTGAACGCGGGATGGGAGGGGGATAGAAAAAATGCTACAACGCAAATTCCGATTATAATTTTTCTTGACAAAAGGAGGAGTTTCTTTAATAATAATTCGGAACTGGATCGATCCGGGACGCTAAATTTATAAGGAGAGAAAAAGGTGACTGAGCAAATTAAAGGACCCCTTGATTTAGAAAGAGAGGTCTTAAACCAGCAATGGTGCACCAGTTGTGGTGCCTGCGTGGGTATCTGTCCCTATATCAAGGTAGTAAAGGATAAAGTGGCAATCATCGAGCCCTGTGGAATTGCCGAGGGAAAGTGCTATGATTTCTGTCCAAGAACAAGCACCGACCTTACTGCCCTCGAGCAAATGGTATTTGGCAAGCCAGCTCAGGATCTTGCCCTGGGCTCCTACATCTCGATTGAAATGGCTCAGGCAAAGGACAATAAAATCCGTTCGGCTGGACAATACGGGGGAGTGGTATCCGCCCTTTCGATGTATGCGATAGCAACCGGAGAGTTGAGCTCGGCCCTCCTGACCAAGCCCTTCGGGAATGCCTTTATGCCCGGATCAGCCCTGGTCAGCAGCAGCCCGGAGGTGCTCCCGTGCGCCCGGTCAAATTACATCGCTTCTCCTACCCTGGCCGTGGTGAACCGGGCATTGAAGCAGGGGATAGATAAGATCGGAGTAGTAGGAACTCCCTGCCAGGTATTAGCTCTCAGAAAGATGCAGGCCTCGAGTTCTGCCAGTGCTGCCGAAAAGGTCAGGCTTATAATCGGACTCTTCTGTACCTGGGCCCTCTCCTACCGGGAATTCTCCCAGTATCTTAAAGGAAAGGTTGATCTAACTCAGATTAACCGACTGGACATTCCTCCTCCCCCCGCGAATATCCTCACCCTGACTACGGAAACCGCAAGCATCGAGATCCCCCTTGAGGAGATAAGAGAATTCATCAAGCCAACCTGCCGGATCTGCTTTGATATGACTGCCGAACTTGCTGATATCTCAGTTGGCATGGTCGAAGGGATAGAGGACTGGAATACCCTGATAATTCGGACCGAACAAGGGGAAAGACTTATCCAGAAGGCAAAGCAAGCCGGAGTAATCCGGACTGAACCATTGGAAAAGACAAGACTCGATCACCTGCGTGATGCCTCCTTCCAGAAGAAAAAGAAGGCAGTTACCGAGATAACAAGCAGAACCAAGGATGATAATGATCTAATGTATCTGCGACTGAAGGATGAAGACCGAAAAAAATTACAATCGGGGGCTTAGCCATGTTAAATGTAGGGATAGATGAACCAGGTCGAAGCTTACTCTTAATGGGCAATGAAGCAATTGCCCGGGGGGCGATTGAAGCCGGGGTTGATTTCTGCGCCGGGTATCCCGGCACCCCCTCTTCCGAAATCCTGGGAGCCCTGGCTAAGGCCGCCGAACGCCTTGGTTTTTATGCGGAATGGTCGACAAACGAGATCGTAGCGATCGAAGCCGCCGGCGCCGCTTCCTTCGCCGGACTCCGCGCCCTCACCGCCATGAAACAGAATGGGCTCAATGTTGCCTCTGACTTTCTGCTGACGGTTAATCTCTCGGGCACCGGCGGGGGCTTCGTGCTTGTCGTCGCTGACGACCCCTCAGCTCACTCCAGCACCAATGAGCAGGACAGCCGGAATTTCGCCAGGTTTGCCGACCTCCCCCTGCTCGAGCCGGCAACCTTTCAGGAAGCCAAGGACATGACTATCTGGGCCTTTGAGCTCTCGGAAAGACTGAAGGTTCCCTGTATCATTCGCAGCATCACCCGCTTTTCCCACGGGCGGGGCAATGTCAAGCTGGGTCCGATCCCCAAAAGGGAAAGGAAGGCCAGCTTTAGCGGGATGTTTATCACGGTGCCGACTCTGATGTGGCACTCAACTTTGCACCAGAAGCTCGAGAGTGCCCGGGAAGAGTTTGAAACCTCCGGATTTAACTGGTATGTCGGCCCTGAGCAGGCAAAATTCATCATCATTACCTGCGGAAGTGGCTGGTTTTACTCCCAGGAAGCGGTAAATGCATTGGGAATGGAGGAAGAGGTGGGCATTCTTAAACTGGGAACCACCTGGCCCCTCCCCGAAAAGCTGGTAGCATCTCACTTGAAACATGCCCCTGAGGTCCTGATCGTCGAGGAGGTCGACCCCTTCCTCGAACAGAATGTTAAGATCCTGACTGCCGAGTTAGCCAAAGACCTGGGGCCCATCAAATTCTACGGAAAAAGCTCAAAACACATCCCGGATATTGGTGAGATCAGCCCCGATACCGTAATCCAGGCCCTGGCCCGGATAAAAGGAGTGGATTATCGCCCCCGTGATGAAGGATACCACGATGAGGTAAAGAAGGTGGTGGGCACTTATGCCCCGTTCAGAATGCTCAGCTTCTGTGCCGGCTGCCCCCATCGCCCTGCTTTCTGGGCGATCAAGTCCGCCCTGAAGCTGGATGGCCGGGATGGAGTAGTAACCGGAGATATTGGGTGCTACTCGCTCGGGGTCGGCCCGGCCGGATATTTTCAATCGAAGACCCTGCACTGCATGGGTGCCGGTCTCGGCATAGCCACTGGCTTGGGCAATCTCCAGCAGTTTGGCTTCAACCAGCCGGTTATCGCAATCTCGGGAGATTCAACCTTCTACCATGCCTGCATTCCTGCCTTGATCAATGCCAGGTATAACCGGGCCAATATTACCTATGTAATCCTTGATAACAGTGCCACCGCCATGACCGGTTTTCAGCCGCATCCGGGCACCGGGGTTGACGCCCGGGGACAGGCGGTACCGTCGGTCAGCATTGAGGGGATCTGTCGGGCCATCGGGGCCGAGGTGCGGATCTGTGACCCCTTTGCGTTTGATGAGGCGGTCGAGAATCTTTATGAGCTCTTTCAGAGTGAAGGGATCGGGGTGATGATCTTCCGCCGGAAATGCACTACCCTGGAGCTCAAGGAGAAGAAGAAGCCAAAGGTTTATGTTGATCCAGAAAAGTGTATTGGCGATGACTGCGGCTGTGCCCGCTTCTGCAGCCGGGTCTTCAATTGTCCCGGGATAATCTGGGATCCGGAGGCAAAGAAGGCCAAGATTGATGAGCTGGTATGCAGTGGCTGTGGAATATGCGCTGAGTTTTGCTCCCAGGGAGCAATCATTGTTGAAGAGGATTAAAAATGCCGATTAAAAATGACCCATTGAATTTGATCATTGCCGGGGTGGGAGGCCAGGGAAATGTCCTCGCTTCGCAAATAGTGGCCAACGCAGCGATCAGCGATGGTTATCAGGTAACCATGGGAGAGACCTACGGGGCCACCCAGAGAGGGGGGGCAGTCATGAGTCATATCCGGATCTCCCGGGAGACCCAGTATGGTCCGGTGATCCCGGAGGGTAAGGCCGATATCATCGTTGGCCTGGAGCCAATGGAGACTCTGCGGGTAATTGGCGATTTCGGCAATCCCGGGACCAAAGTTATCCTCAACCCCCGTCCCAATTACCCCATTGGAGTTCTCTCCGGGGATGCCGAGTATCCCCCGGTAGTGGAGGTGCTGAAGGCAATCAGTGGACTGGTGGAGACCCTCCAGGTAATCGAGGCAACCAGGCTTGCGGAAAAGCTGGGAGAGATGGTAGCCGCCAATATCGTTATAGTCGGGGCCCTGGCCGGCTCCGGTTTAATCCCGGTCAAGGTTAAAACCTTCGAGACGGTAATCCCGGAGATAATCTCCGGGGCGAAGCTGGAACTGAACCTCCAGGCATTCAGGTCAGGTCTAAAAGAGATCAAGTCGGTCAAACCCTACAGCTCGGTTTAGAGCGAAGTAAAATTTCCTGAGCAATTCAGTTATTAACCCAGATTATGCGTGAATATCCTAATTATTTGTATATTAACAATATACTTTCATCTATTTGGTGTAGGGGCTTGATTGTAGGGGTCGGATTTATCCGACCCGCCATTGAACCCCTACATTAACGCATTATTTGGAATTAACAGTTGAACTTATGAAGATTTGAAATTGAACCTAATTACAGAAAAAGAGCTATATTTACTAAGATAATAAGCGAGACAAAAGATATAAGTAAACAAGCGAGGTTGTTCTGATGGAGGATGGAGAATGAGAACCTTAAAAGAAATACAATCTATCCTGTCAGCTCATAAAGACAAGATAAATAAGAAATATAAAACAAAAGAAATTGGCATTTTTGGTTCTTTTGTAAGAGGAGAGCAAGAGAAAACAAGTGATATAGACATTGTTGTCGAATTTTATGAGGTTCCAGACCTTCTAAAATTTATTGAACTTGAAAGTTATCTTGAGGAGATTCTTGGTATTAAGGTCGACCTTGTCCGGAAGCAGGCGATAAGAAAAGAATTAAAAGAAAAAATCTTAATGGAGGTAACTCTTATATGAAAAGAGATTATAGCCTCTTTTATTTTGGGATTGATTATGAGATTGTCTGGAAAGTTATAAAGGAACGATTACCAGAAATAAAGCCTTTTATTTAAGGAATTTTAATAGAACAAAAAGAGGCTGAAAAATGAAACCATTTTCAACCATCGCCATACTCAATAGGGACATACTTATAGAAACAAGTTGGAGAATCTTAAACACTTACAAGGGGGTATGAGACATGGCAGATATTCGTTTTGATGGCAAGGTTGCAATCGTCACTGGGGCGGGAGGAGGATTGGGTCGGGCGCATGCCCTGCTCCTCGCCGCGCGCGGGGCCAAGGTGGTGGTAAACGACCTGGGCGGCGCTACCGACGGCACCGGCTCGGGAACGACTATGGCTGAGCAGGTCTGCAAGGAGATCAAGGATGCCGGTGGGGAGGCGGTTCCTGATTTCAACAGCGTGCTCGAGGGCGAGAAGGTCGTCAAGACCGCAGTGGACTCCTTCGGCACGGTGGATATCCTAATCAATAACGCCGGTATCCTCCGGGACATAAGCTTCATGAAGCAGAGTGACCAGGACTGGAAGCTGGTGCTTGATGTGCACCTGAACGGCAGCCGTAACATGACCAAGGCGGCCTTCCCGGTTATGCGTGAGAAAGGTTACGGCCGCATCGTCATGACCACCTCAAGCGCCGGGCTCTACGGGAATTTCGGTCAGACCAACTACAGCGCCGCCAAGATGGGGATCGTAGGGCTGGCCAATACCCTCAAATTCGAGGGGGCCAAGTATAACATAAAGGTCAACACCATCGCCCCGGTGGCTGGTTCGCGCCTCACCGCCCAGGTGATGCCCCAGAACCTGATCGATGCACTCAAGCCCGAGTATGTCTCTCCCGTGGTCGCCTACCTGTGCTCGGAGCAGTGCGAGGAAACCGGGATGATCTTCTCGGTCGGCGGCGGCTACTTCAGCCGGGTGGCTTATGTAGAAGGAGAAGGTGTGTTCCTCGGAACCGATAAGGAGTTGAGCGCCGAAGATATCCGGGCGAACATTGACAAGATCAAGGACCTGAGCAAGGGCATAGAAATAACCCAGGCTATGGATCAGAGCGGCAAGATCCTGAAACTGATGAATATCACGCCGTAAGGGCCAGGTAAACCCCGTTAGAAATCCGCCTCCCTGCGCAGCGGATTTCTAACGCGCCGCAATTAAGCAAATCTTACCCTATGCAGTAATTTTCAACGAAGTCGGGTTGTCACTCCTTACTCTGTTCTATTCTGTTAAGAGCGTAGACTTAATCCTAATTATTTTTCTGTCTTTTGTAGAGATTATAATTTCATGACTCTGTCAACCATGCGATAAAAGGGTTTACGGGCATGATTTATAAATTCGTTATATCCAGTCAGGAAAGTTAGCAGTCCATCTATATCCACAATCTCATTCGCTATTAAAGGTCTGTGTCTATTAGCAGCCAACCATCTCATATCCTCTCGCAGTGAGGATGAACTGGCCAACCGCTTCAATTCCTCCCTTTCTTTTTTACTGACTGCCACAGTATTTTCTCCTCAGTTCCTTTGCCATTTCCTCAAAGCCAAAGATGGAAAAGTATTCATCAATCCTTTCCCAATCCAGTCTCGCCCCATAGAGGGCCAACAATGTCTCAATGTCAGCAAGCTCACTGGCTTTTCTCGATTCATCGTTTGCAATTGCCTGAACTTTTAAACCAATCAAATCTTCGGGAATTAATACCTTTATTTTTAATTCCCCACCGAATATTTCTCTCTCCTCTGCTCTTTCAAGCATCCCACTTGATGCTTCACGAAATGCATGGATAAAGTCAACCTCGCCAAAAATATTTTGGGATGAGATATATTGAGATACATTTTCTGTGTGATAGACGCACTCATAGCCCATCTCAATCATAATGTCACGAACCTTATCGAGGTCATCACGGTGCACCAGAAAATCAATATCAACAGTCGCCCGGTGGATACCCCACACACCAAGTGCAAACCCGCCTATCAGGGCATGGCGAACCTGAGCAATATTAAAGGCTGACAGGATCTTTTCTGTAACTACTTTAAAATCCACTACAATTACCGCATCATAAATTCGGTGACACTGTCTCTATTTTATGAGGCCCCCCGGGAACAACCGTCCTTGTCAGTCTCGCCATAAAGGGATCATGCTACAAATGCCTCTGAATGTCAAGAGATATAGAATTCGAGGAGTTCCCCCATTTTTTCAGGTAATGAACGGATATGCGGGGATTTTGCTCAGATGAGCTTGTCAAAGAAAATGTAGGGGCCGACCTCTGTGTCGGCCCTAATCCTTCGACTTCGCTCAGGACCGGTAGGGGTGGACACTGAGGTCCACCCCTACCGGTCACTTAAGGCGGATTAAATGCCGGGGCTCGAAAGCCCCGGCTATCCAGTATAGAGAATTTGTAGAATTTTTTGAGGAAAGTCCAGCCAGACGGCCTATTGACAACTCATCCGCAGAGTGATAGCCTTTTGTTCGGGTGGATCGAAAAATTTTTACGGAAACCCCAATAAACTTATAGAGTATAAAGATGAACGGAGAGATTGAAAAAACGAGGGGACAGTGGAAAAGTCGGAGCGGTTTCGTCCTGGCCGCCATCGGCTCGGCTATCGGCCTGGGGAACATCTGGCGGTTCTCCTATATGGCCTACGATAACGGCGGGGGAGCATTTCTGATCCCCTATTTCATTGCCCTGCTGACCGCCGGAATCCCGCTGATGATCCTTGAATTCGGGATCGGGAGCCGAAAGCGGGGAAGCGCCCCCTTAAGCTTCTTTAAGATCGACAAGCGCTGGGAATGGCTGGGATGGTGGTCGGTAATGTTTGTGATGTTCGGGATCGTCCTTTATTACAGCGTTATCATCTCCTGGTGCCTGAATTACTTCGTTTACTCCTTCAACCTTTCCTGGGGATCAGATCCAAATGGTTTCTTCTTTAACACTTTTCTGGGCAAGACCTCAGGACCCGGGGAGATAGGGAACATTCGTAGCTCCATCATCTTCGGTCTCCTGATTATCTGGTTCTTTAACTGGCTCATTGTTTATAAGGGAGTGCAGAAAGGAATCGAGACCGCCAACAAGGTCTTTATGCCCCTTCTCTTCATCCTGACGGCGATCCTGGTATTCTGGAGCATCAGTCTGGAAGGGGCGCGCGCCGGGATTATCTCCTACCTCAAGCCCGACTTCGAGAAGCTCAGTCATCCCAAGGTATGGATCGATGCCTACAGCCAGATCTTCTTTACCCTGAGCCTGGGTTTCGGGATCATGATTGCCTACGCCAGCTATCTTCCGAAAAAATCGGACATCACTGCCAACGCCTTTATCGCCTCCGGGGTCAATTGCTTTTACTCATTCTTTGCCGGGTTTGCCGTCTTCGCCACCCTGGGATATATGTCAGCCAAAACCGGGGAGCCGATTGAGGAAGTAGTAACCCAGAGCATCGGGTTGGCCTTCGTGGCCTATCCCAAGGCTATCAGCATTCTCCCGGCCCTGGGAAAGATGTTCGGTGCTATCTTCTTCCTCTGCCTGGTCGTAGCCGGGCTCAGCTCCTCGATCTCAATCATTGAAGCATTTACCGCCGCGATCATGGATAAATTCCGACTCGGAAGAAAAAAGGTAGTTACCTTTCTCTCCGTCGTGGGCTTTGCCGGAGGGATAATCTTTACTACCGGAGGGGGGCTGTTCTGGCTGGATATCGTGGATCATTTCCTCTGCCATTACGGCCTGGTGGTGGTGGGATTATTGGAATGCATCCTGGTGGGCTGGATATTCCGGGCCGAAAAAGTGAGGGAGTATGTTAACCGGGTTTCTAATTTCCGGATAGGCACCTGGTGGAATTTCCTGATCCGCTATTTTATCCCGATTATCCTCGGGATAATCATAATTGCCGACTTGGTTAAAGAGCTTAGCCAGCCCTACGAGGACTATTCCTGGAGCTCGCTTTTTCTGATCGGCTGGAACTGGCTACTGATTACACTTATCGCCGCCTTTGTCCTGGCCCGCCGTCCCTGGAAGGGGGAGATTAAGGACGAAGAGGAATAGGGCAACAAGGGTCTGGTGAGGGAGAAAACACATTACCCTCCCCCGCCTGTCCTGAACCCCGCCTGTGGTGGGGTCGAAGGAGTGGGAGGGGAATAACACATACCCCTCTCCCCCATTGGGGAGAGGGTAAGGGTGAGGGGGAACATATTCCCTTTCCCCAATAAGTTTTCATCAGAGATCCCCCCTTTGAAAAAGGGGGGTTAGAGGGGATTCTCAGAAGAAGGAAGGAAAAATGATTTTTGCCGGGGTTGATGTGGGAGCGGCGACTGCCAAAACCGTTATTCTAAAGAATGAGGAGATCCAGGGATATTCCATCATACCAACCGGCCATGATGTGAAGTTAGCGGCGGAGAAGGTAACCAAAGAGGCCTTGGCGAAGGCCGGGCTCTCAATTTCGATCAATGATCTAAACTATGTAATCTCAACCGGTTACGGCCGGGATGCCGTCAGTTTTGCCGATAAGGCATTTACCGAGATCATCTGCCACGCAAAGGGGGCTTATTTTCTCATACCCTCTACCAGGACAATCTTCGACATCGGGGGACAGGACAGCAAGGCCATTGAGCTTAACGAAAACGGGAATGTTGTGGATTTTGTTATGAACGATAAATGTGCCGCGGGAACCGGCAGGTTTCTTGAGGTTATGGCGGAAGTTCTTGAAGTAGGATCGGTTGATAAAATGGGGCCGATGTCTCTTGAGAGTAAAGATCCCTGCAAGATAAGCAGCACCTGCACAATATTTGCGGAGACCGAGGTTGTTTCTCTCCGGGCTCAGGGAAGAAGCCGGGAGGACCTGATTTCCGGTGTCCACCAATCAGTGGCCTCCCGGGTGGCGGTTATGGGAAGCAGAATAGCCTGGAAGAAGGATGCGATCTTTGCCGGGGGCGTTGCCAAGAACATTGGAGTAAAGCAGGCCTTAGAAAAAGAGATTGGCCTGGAGATTCTTGTTCCCGATGAACCGCAGATCATCGGGGCCTTAGGAGCCGCTCTAATTGCCCGGGAGAGATACAATGCCCAGGGTTAAACCTTTCGGAGATTGAAGTTAATTTTTGTAGGGGCTCCGATGTTCATCGGAGCCCGCCTTCATAGCCCGTCGGGTTCAATGGCCTGTCCTGAGCCTGTCAAAGGAATCGACCCCCCAC
>SDBT01012712.1_pt1 | contig 13519 bp, 6 predicted proteins | sample 2277101 | NCBI WGS metagenome assembly SDBT01 (sample SAMN10404973, study PRJNA504765) | marine sediment metagenome | isolation source: marine sediment core GS10_PC15, 103 cmbsf | place: Arctic Ocean: Southern Knipovich Ridge | collected 2010
CATCATGTCGATGTACTTTGCATCGGAGTGCAGCAGGAAAAGCCGGTGGTTCCAGATGGCGTTTCCTATGGCGGCACAGGTTTCGTCCCAACAGCTTACGTTCGGGAGCTCATAGGGTGCGCCAAACTTCTCACCAAAGCGAATAGAACCTATTCCACCGGTAAGATGAGTCTTCCTGAAAACAACGTCCTCCCATATCTTTTCGAGAGCTCGGATATACCTGGGATCTCCGCTGAGGGCGGCTCTGTCTGCCATGGCAATATACAGATATGTGGACGAGACGCAATGGCCTGCTGCTTCCGTCTGCTCAACCATGGATTTATGGTCCTGCCTTCGTTCCATGGCATGACTACGTACATCGAGAAAAAACTTAGCCAGTTTCCAGTATTTCTCATTCCCGGTCTGCCGGTAAAGTTTTACAAGCCCAATTTCCACTTCATCATGGGATGGGGCAACGTGCCTCTTTTCGGGTCCGTATATGGAATCGAGGAGGTTGGCAAGTTTCACGGCTGCGTCCAGAATCTTCGTATTTCCTGTGGCCTGGTAATAGGCTACGGCTGCCTCGATGAAATGACCGATATCATACAGAAACCTATCCAAATAAGAAGGTTCCCACTTTTTTTTATACTCAGGGGGGACGAGTTCTTCCACTATTTTGTCTATTAAGGCTTCCACGTATGTATTAAGCTCCGGGTCAGGATGCTTAGCCAGAACATAGGCTGATCCTTCAATAGTCTTGAACACGGTCGCTTCCCCTTCACCTCTCTTATCGCCGTATGTGAGAGGCCCATCTCCGAACACATTCCCTATGGATGTCTCGAATACGTACGGTATCGAAACCTTCCGGTTGGTTTCCATACGGGGGGCCCAAAATTCATCGAGAATGTCAACTTCTGTGAGTGGAACAGCTACGACAGGATAATCCTTTTCTGCCTGATCTGTCCTCTGACAGTTTAAAAAGAAAACACACAATAGACCAGCTATTGAAACAAACGAAAAGATCAAAACAGTTTTTTTCAATGTCTCCTCCTTAGGTAAGATGTTTAAGCATGAAAATTATTATATTTTTGTTACTGTCTATCTAAATAAAGAAACAGTCTAAAGCGCATTTTAGCCGGCTGCTTGTTTAGCGGCGAAAATTAATTTCTGTTTGACGTGGGCTGATAAATCACTTCGAGTACAATTTCCCCTTTGAATTTAGGAGGCAGAATTACAACTTCTTGTTCGGGACTGAATTCATTCCAATTTTTACCGCTAACCTTAACTTTCTTTATCCTTTTATTTTTCGGGGCTCTCAACTTGATCTTTGTTGTCGCGTCATCCCCTTTGTCTGGAAGATCCGATGCATACGAAACATAAAAAAAAGCAGAAACAAGGAATAAACCAAGGACCTTGTAAAAGCGTCTGCCGATATCTTCTTTAAAAAAATCTCTCCTCTTCACTTGTTAATACCCTCTTTCATAACATTAAAATATATCATTCTGTCTCGTCCATGCTTCTCTGTTATATAATCCGTATAAGGCTTTCTCGAGGTTTACCGTGAAGATTGCTCTTGAATTCCTATCAAAACCTCTTGGCAATTCCATATTAAGGCTCGTTGACAATAAACTTTAAGAACATTTTTCGCCCACGGCTGTAGTTCACCGTAAGCAGGTTTCTCCCTGGCTGGGAGAATTGGACCCTGAAGATATGGGTATCCTTTTCCTTCTTTCCCAGGTATTTAATCTGGGACTGGCCAGGATGTTCGGGTTCGATCGACTCAATGGCGTTTTTCGAGCGGAACGAGATGGTCGCAGAGTCTCCCTTTGAAAGAGTGGTGCTGGGAACGATGCTTATATCAAACAGACTCTCATCATAAAGAATCTGACGAACCTCCTCGTAATTATCAACCCAGCGGAATTTGAATCCGTAGGTGATTTCATCACCCGGGGTGAATTTGGGTGTCAGGGTGTAGCTCGAACGAGGCAGATCCCAGTCGCCTTCTTTTTGGGGCTCCTCAGCACCAGTAAGCGCAGAATGGATGTAGACACCCTTGTCATTTATGTATTCCAGTTTAACAGGTGCAAAGTTCCGTTCTGTCTTTGCTGGCTCAAACAGCGGACACTTCTCGATAGGAGTCATCACCAGATAGGGCCCATCACTTTGACTCGACTTCCAGTAAATGAACGAACCATGCCCTGCGATGAAGCTGTGGATGATGAGATCTTTTTGCGTGTTGAACGGCAGCAGTAGGAGGAAATCTCCGATCTTGATCGGCTTATGGGTTACATTGCGAAAATGGAGGGTCCAAAAAAGGGTATCGCCCTCCAACCTGAAGCGGTTAGTGAATTCCAGGTCTGCATAATAATCATACCAACCTGAACCATTGTAGACGATGATCCGCTGAGGTGTAGCATCTTTGTTTATTTTGATCGTGCGCGTGTTAGCCATCTGAGCCGTTATAAAATCCTGCCATTCTCCGTTCCACATCCGGTAACGGACAACGATATCGCCGAGCGTAGCCCCTTTCAGGATAAAATCTGTCTCACTTAATTGAAGGGAACGCTTGAGGCTGGAAATTCCCGCAGGGCTGAAGCGAAGGTTGAAATACTCATTAGCAGCTTTCTCCTGGGCTAAGGCAGTTGTTCCTGCTGCGGAAACGACAGCCAAAACGAGGATTGTAAAGATTGCCTTTCGTATCATTCTGACCTCCTTAATGGGTCATCTTTAGATCTATCCTTATCCCTTGATTTTCTTGATCACGATGAGAATCTCTTTTTTCTTTCCAAGTGAAAGTTCTACGACACTTTCCTCGCCGTTCTTGAATGTAATTGTAGAGATTGATGAATCCTCCAAAAGGACCTCATAGCTTCCTGCAGGCAAACCCGAAAGTCTCATCAGGGTGAGATGTGCATCCCCAGTCCGGTTCTCCACTACAAAACGGACCTCGCTCAGGGAGTTATTAAAAACTAGCGGCTTATCATTAGCAAAACCGTCTCTGTCCAGCTGCATATGAAATCGCTCCCCACCCAGGATCACATGGAAGCGTTTGCGCAGGCCGTCCTTCGGGATAACCTCGAAATAGCCCTTGTTCTGGGACAACCTGCCACCGTAAGCTAAAAGGCCGAACAGGGGGTCATCTACCACGATCGTGGCAGCGGTTCGAAGGGCTGCTCCAAAACCCATATCCACTTCGCCGTCATAAAACCAGGTTCCCCGCCGTGAAGACTTTCCCTGCTTCTCACCAAAGGCCACCGAAACATAGCCGCATCCTGCTGCTCCGTCATTCTCCTTGCTTGAATACCAGTAGCCGTAGTTGGATTCGGGCGTTCCGGTATTCATCAATGACCAACCACTCAGGAAGGAAGCGTACCCAAGGCGCAGATACTTCTCCGGCTTTTTGGCGTAGCACAGGGCGTAATCGACAACAGACCAACCGCCCATCTGCGACATGTAAAAGAGATCTCCTGGCCTGCTGCTCCCGAGCAGGTTGTAACCGGGCTCAATCCAGCCACGCAGGCATATGTTTGCCTTGATCTGTTCATCCAAAAATTGTACGGCATCCTCGTATTTCACCTTTAGGGTAGAGCCCGGCTTGTCCGCGTGTTCCAGCGCATACCGGGCAAAGGCTTGGGTGGACTCGAAGGCACAGGGACCGAACGGGTATTCCGCGTAAAAGTAATTAGGCTTGTCGCTGATAAAGTGCTCAACTTTCTCTTCCCATTTCCTCCTCAGCCAGTCCGCCTGTTTCTCCCGGCCCTCAAGGTAGAGTGCTTTGATGACATCGGTGATGACTAGTTCATTAAAAATTCCCAGGGCATTAGCCGACCAGTTTCCCGTTTTATAAGGCACAGTGAAATAGGCTTTGGTGGTGCCGAATGTCCGTTCCAGATACCCGTCCTTGTCCAGGTATCTGGTCATCCCCGGATAATGTTTGGCAATCCGGTACATGTTAAGATACATCATTATTATATGGGGATAATCGTAGAGCCGCCACAGATGGCCTGTCCAACCGTCCCGATCCGTCGGCTTGCTCTCACGGTTCACCTTCCAGTTGGGAATCCCGTAGATTCCGTATGCATACTCCTCCTCATCCGTTCGCTGTAGCCCTCCCCAGACAAAGTTTTCGATGTAATACTCCACTGCCTCGACTTCTTTCTTCTCAGGATAGTGTACATTCTTTGCCGCTATGTATGGCGCCTTGCATAAACCCGGATCATCACAGGACAGCCAGTACTGCTTCAATCCATCTGTATCCTCTGGACTACGAAGTACTTTATTCCGCATGTCCCAGTCCGAAAACAATCCGTTGTACCATTTGTTTGGATCCCGGTGTTGCTGCCTCGCCACCAGATGCGCCGCCCGCTTCTTGATCAGCATCTCCAGGGGCTCGGTCACAAAAAACTCAAGCTGCATCCTCTGTCGATCCCCATACTCCACAAACAACATGTTCTCTCCTAAACGCGAAAACCTTACTCGGTAAAGGTATGTATCCTTCTCCTTCTTCCTCAAATATTCAACCTTCGTTTGCTCAGGGTACTCAGGTGTGATCGACCGTATCTTTTTTCTCGTCCGCAGCAAAAAAAGCGCATCCAGATCCCAAGGAACCGTCATGCCGGGAACCACATGCACATCAAACAAACCCTCCTCATACAGAACATCTCGTACTCCCTCATACCCATCAGCCCAGCGGAATTTGAACCCGTAGGTAACCTCAGACCCAGACATGGCATTAGGAGCCAGCGTCACGCTGGTATGTAGCTGCCGCCAGTCGCCCCCCATTTCCTTTGCTTCTTGACCGCTGACTGTCGAATGGATGTACACGCCCCTCTCGTCAAAATACTCAAGCTTTGTCGCCTGAAAACTCGTCTCAGACTCAAAAGGCGGGCACTCACCCAGTGGCGTCATCACCAGATAAGGACCCACACTGTTGGGCCTCATCCAGTACGCAAACGAGCCATGTCCGGATACGAAACGATGGGCTACAACTCTTCTGGTGAACATCTCTTCCGTATCCCACCTCAGTCCGGTGTTTAAGGGCAGGGGCAGGATTATGTCCCCAATCGTTATCGGATTGTCGGCCAGATTGCGGAAACGAAGAGTCATGAACAGTGCATCTCCTTCCAGTCTGAACCGTATAGCCAACTCAAGGTCGGCATAACAATCGTTGAAGTCGGCATGGTATAAGTAATACCTGTCTAGGCAGGTCACTAGATACTCATTCTTCTCTGAAAACGCTTCACCCGCTCGCCTGTCCGCCATCCGGGAGGCCGCAACATCCTGCCATTTCCCGTTTTCCATCCGGTACTTAACCACGATATCCCCCAGCATTTCCTTTGATCTGATGTAATTGGTATCATAGGCATCACCGGTCCGTTTTAGGCTAGTGATCCCAACCGTATTGAGCCGGAGTTTGAAATACTCGTTGGCCATGTTTTCCTGCGCAGAAGCATCAGGAACTAGCAAAAAAATGGTTATCAGTATGACAAAGAAAAACAGAGTCTTTTGTTTCATGAAAGCCTCCTCGTGTTCATAAAATTTTAGGAGTTTTCAATCCATACCTGAATCTTCTTCAGCCCTCCTTACAGGCGTGCCAAAAACTCAGGAGATGATTTGTGTAACCGTCAATTATTCAAGATCTTTCCAGTCGGGCCAGTGCTGAAGCGTCCACAGGCGGTAGGCTGTGCACCAGGCGCACAGCCATTCGGTCCCATAGCCCTGCCTGCTGGGGTAGCTCTGCCGGGTTCGGTTGTGAACAAATCCCTCATACTGTGCACCTGCCGGTAGCACTTTTCCGTTGAGTACCAGCGTTCCGTCTGAAATTCCGGTTGTGGTGTGCCCCCAGGTTGCAAGAGCTCGTCTACGCCAGATGTCTTTTCCAGTCACTTTGTGCAGACGTATCCAGCCCAGGGCTATCACCGCACCTCCCTGGTCAGCACCACCACCACCGACAGAAACACTCGTTCCTCCGAAGGAATCATAGCTCAAATCAGCTGCCGGCGTTCCCTCTGGGAAATCTATGCTGTAATGATACTGCCAACTGGCCAGGTAATAGGCCGCCTTCTCCGCTTTTTTCAGGAAATAGGAATCGCCTGTGATCTGATAAAGATCGAGAGCGGCTGAGAGCAGTGGATAGCCGGTTTCTTTATCGATCTGATCCTGATCGATCGCGCCAGCTGTCAAACAGACGGCTTCCAAATCATCTTCGGCATAGGCTCTAAACGCTCTTTCTGCTGTCCTTAAATAAATCGATTTTTCTGTGATTTGATACGCCTTGATCAATGCCGGAATCAGATAACATCCGATGGTTCCATTAAGATCATGAAGCAGACCGCTGGCTTTCCATTTCTTCCCAAACTTGCCGTCAGGCAGTGCGTTTTTACAGAAAAAATCGCACACACCCAGCCCCATTTCTGTCCAGAGCGGCTGGGGACGTCCGGCCTTCTCTGCCAGCTCGGAAGCGACGAGATAGAAATAGGCGCCATCCCCCAGGTTTCGTGTGGTTAAAATCGGGTCTTCCTTCCGGGCTAATTTATCATCAAATCTTGTGTAAAAAAGTCCATTGTCAAATCGTCCGTTCTTAGCCCAAAAATTGAGGGCAGCCTCGCCGTACTGCCAAGAATCCTCAGCCTCGTTCCACAAATAATCTTGAATCATGAAGGCACCCAGCGCGGCCGCCTGACCTACAAAACCAATCTCGAAACGCCAGGGCCAGCTGGTCTGAACAAAGCCGCCGTCTTTTGGCTCCAGACTAAAAAAAAATCCAGTGAATCGATCCGACTTAGTCCAAAGACTTTCCTTGGCATACTGGATGCCCAGCTCCCAGACTTTTTTCGGGGAATATCGGATTGGGATCTTATGGTCGAACTGCTTCCAGGCCTCATCCAGAACAACCGCATATCCCATTTGCGGTTCAGATGCCTTCCCGACCACGATGTAGAACGTGCGGCTGCAAGAATCACCGGGCCAAAGAAAAACAGTCTCCCACGGTGCCTGGACACAACGGCCACTTCCTGTAATCTGAAAAGGCTGTTGCTGATGAGGCCACCAGAGGCGCTGGATCATGCCGCCTGGAATGGTTTCCATGGAGCAGGCGGAGGAACTGGCATCTTTAGGTTCGGCATAGAGCCCTACGACATAGCCGTTCCCTTCCGAAATGGTACAGGCGGGAACGGAGATCCGGTCTCCGGGAATGATCCACTGGGCACCGGCTATGGACTCTTCGGCCTCCTGGGAACTCATCCGGGAGGTGTAGAGACCCTGATATCTTGCTTTTTTCCAGCGAAGGTTGCCATTATAGCTGATCCCCGGGATCATGAAAAAACTGACTTCCGTGGGCCGGTAGAGTTCGAAGCTCAAGACGATACTCTGCTCTTTGCCGCTTGTGTTATGCCAGGTGCGCCGGCAGCGGAACAACTGAGGGCCTATCCGTGTGATCTGGTCCTTGATTTTCCATCCATCCCCCGCATAATGCGTCGTAAGAGTTTTTTTATCTCCCCCGGTGGCCTGCAGGACGATGGTTCTGTTGACATTATCCCGATAGAGTTGATACAAGCCAACCATCTTGCCAGATGGACTGGTAAAACGAGCTACAGGCTGGCCTTGGGCTTGGAATGTCGGCGCTCCATCAGTCAGGACTATTTCTATTCCTTGAGACTCCTTTTTTTGCGAATTCCTGACAGGACTGTGTTTATCATCACCGTTAGGTGAAGTAGAGAAGCCTCCGGCAAAAATCAATGCACTCCCTAATATCACTACCAGCCATAAAAAAGTTAATTTATTGCGGATATACATTTCTCAATTTCCTTTTTCCTATTTAACCCGCCACTCAATAATCCCGAGCTCCCGCCACTTGATGTCTTTATCGAGGAATAAAGCTGCGGGAGGTCCAATCATTCCGGCCTTATACAGAATCTCTTTTGGCTTTATCTCTAGCCGAACTGCCTTTGTTGTCACCGGATTAAAATTCACCACGTTAAACCTGTCTTTCTCAACAGCATACACGTCGCGATTCTTGACCGGCTTCCACTGATTCCCATCTTTGTAAAGAATCTGCCAAGACTCCGGAAGCTGACAAAACCTCTGGTCATCCACCCAATAAATCTGAGTCGAAGAAATCTCAGTTGGCTTCTCGAACTCATACTCCACCCATGCTGGCTTTCCTTCAGGCGGCCTCACTCGAAAATATAAGTGCGATTCGTCCGCCGAACTAAGCGGATCCACTCCATCATAGACCGCGGTGATGTCGTCGTTCTGATCATTGTAACCTGTCCATGCCTTTTTTTTCTCGCCGAACGAGTTGACTCGGATTATCGGTGGAGGAGGCAGCACGGGTGAGATCCTGGCTCTGTCCCCGCGTCGGGGCAACCAAACGGCCATCTCTCCCATCCCCCGGTTTGCCCACGCATAATAAGGAATTGCCACCATCTCGTACTTTTTCGCTTTTACAGAGGTCTTGTCTTCTGCCCGGTGTAACGCCAGGACTTCTCCCTTGACAACCTCTATGCCCCCGAGCAGATCCTCCCGAAACTCGCTCTCAAATACCGCATCATCATGTAAAAGTAGGTTTAATACATTCCCATCATTATCCGGCCATTCCGCACAATAAACAAACGGTCCACGCTCAAGCGCCTCTCTCCCTTTGTTATCTTTAATCTTCCAGTGCGGCAGCACCTTTCTCACAGGCATTGGCAGATTCAACTCGATCAGATCCCCTTTCTTCCACTTCCTCTTGACCTGCGCATAACCCTTCTTCAACTCGAACTCAAAAGGCTTGCCGTTGATCTTGAGTGTCGCCTGTTCATCATAGACTTCCATATAATGATAGAGATCACCAGGCATTGGTTGGTTCCGCGTCCATAAAGGAATGCGCACGTATACCGTGAACTCGGCTTCTTGTTCAGGGTCGATGGTCATTTTAACAGCTCCATCCCACGGATAGCCGGTCTCCTGGGTGATTAGGACTTTACTCTCGGGCGTCTCTATCTTAGCCTTGCTGCCGATGAAGAGGTTGATGTATATATCTTTTCCGGATTTGGCATAGACGTAGCTGCCCAGCGAGGCCATCAAGCGCACAACATTGGGCGGGCAGCAGGGGACATTAATCCAGCGAAACCGCTCGTAATTGCCGAAGGATTTGAGGGGATTCTGGTAAAAGAAGCGATCCCCTTGTTGTGAGACTCCAACAAGCCACCCATTGTAGAGAATCCGCTCCATCATGTCGATGTACTTGGCGTCTCGGTGCAGGAGAAAAAGCCTGTGGTTCCAAAGAGCATTCCCGTATGCGGCACAGGTTTCGTTCCAAGAGTTCAGATTGGGCAGCTCGTAGGCTTCTCCGTATTTCTCTTGGAAGCGTACAGATCCTATCCCTCCAATCAGGAAGGTCTTTTTATTCACAGAATCTTTCCATATCCTGTCCAAGGCATTCAGATAATCAATGCCACCGGTCAGGGCGGCTACGTCAGTCAAGGCTATATAAAGATACGTTGCCCGGACGCAGTGGCCGATCGCTTCACTCTGCTCGGTGACCGGCTTGTGGTCCTGGGCATATGTTCGATCTTTGGCGTATTCCCCTTTCCGTTCGTAGTCGTCTTTGCCTCGCTCATCGAGAAAAAACTTTGCCAGCTTCCAGTACTTCTCATTTCCTGTATGCCGATATAAATTGATGAGTCCAATCTTAAGCCTTTCATGGCCCGATATATACGTCATCTTGCCAGGGCCATAAATCGCATCGATCTGATCTGCAACTTTCAAAGCAGTATCCAGCATTTTTCTTTTTCCCGTTGCTTCGTAATAAGCGACAGCGGCCTCGAAAAAATGATCGGCCATTCCCAGGGCCGACTCCAGATTGTCTTTTATCCTGGACTCTACAAGTGCCACAGTTTTCTCGATCTGGTTATCGACATAGGCTTCAAGTTGGGGATCGGGTCGCTTGGCCAGCATGTAAGCCGCACTCTCAATAAGCTTGGGACTGGCAAGATTTCCGGTTTCCTCATACATTTTGAAGCAGTGTTGTATGGATACGGTGCGGTTGACCTCCATGCGGGGAGCCCAGAATTCGTCTGTGATATCCACTTCGGTGAACGGAACTGGTTCTACAGGGTAATCCCGCCTCGATTGTGATGTCCTCTTGCAATCAAAAGAGAAAAAGGTAATAAAGATAATCAATGCCAGAAGAAAAACAAGTCTTTTCATTTTTACTCCTTTAAAACAACTAAAATTGTTTTAACGAATTGCGTTCATTCATGATAGGGATGGATTAAGCCTCATACTATCAGTTGGTAGCTGGGTACAAAGGGGAAACAATTTGGAGGTTCGTCATTCCGTTCTCAGGGAAAGAGAATTAAAGTAAAAAGATATTCTGAACAGGAGTGCTAGGCGTGGGAATACATGTCTTCTACGGTAACATCTCCTCAATACTACCAAAGGTAACAACCTCATGGGATTTTCTGTCTGTTTTTTCGGCTTTAATCCTTTGCGGTAGATTTTTTTATTAGTCTCTGCGTTAAGATTCACCTTATAAATTATCTAGCTGTTCTTTTTTGTCAAGTCATATCTTCAGATAAAATAACATTTTTCAGGTTGACAATTCCAAAATCTCTTTTTAGAATGACGTTAAATTTGACAATGTTAGAATTAAGTAAAATCGATACCCTTCCCCATCTTTCTATTTTACCTAAATGGAGCGGATCACAAAGAATTATCCGGAAAAGAATCGATACTTCAAATCCGGAGTGTCCTATAAAAAAATGATTGGTTTAGACATCATATATTCTTACGAAAGGAGAAGGAAAGTGAAGTACAAAAAACTCATACCGCTTTTTTTCATCCTCTTGTTTGTTTTATGCAAATCTGATACCAGCATGCAGGTAAACATCAACTACCCTAACAACAGGCCTCCTCTTTTGCAGACAGAGTACATCAAGTTACCCTTAGGCATGGTCAAACCTGAAGGATGGCTCAAAGATCAACTAATAATTCAGACAAAAGGATTAACAGGTTATCTGGACGAGTTTTATCTAACCGATTCAAGATGGAAAGGTGGGAAAGACAGCAATACAGTTCCGGGACCGAAGGATGCGTGGGCACTAGGTTATTTAAACGGTCTTGTAACCATAGCCTACATTTTAGATGATGACCGATTGAAAGAAAAAGCGCAGGAATATATTGAATGGATAATATCGAGCGCTCAGCCGAACGGCTGGTTAGGTCCTCCCTGGGAAGAGGGATACGAAGAAACGACCGTAAGTCATCCTGGGTACGTTTTGAATGCTATCGGTATACTTATGCATTTTTCAGAGGTCGTAAAAGATGATCGCATCCTCCCTATCGCTCAAAATTTCATGAATTTCATGAAAAAAAATGTCAGAGAATGGCCGGAAAGCACATGGTGGGGAATGGGCGCAATGGGGACTGCAAATCTCGCATATTGGGTTTATAATAAAACCGGCGATCCTGAACTCATTGAGTATATCGAACATGTCCATAAAAACACTTTTGACTGGACTTCTCACTTCCTGGATTATCCCTGGGATACAGAGGCGTTGGTCAATAACAAGATTCCCCATAACTGGAGCAGAGAAGGCAAATCTGCCCATATTGTCCTGAATTGCAGTGCATTAAGTATTCCGGCAATCTGGTATCTGCAGTCAAAAGATGAGAAATCCAAGAACGCCGTTTACTCAGGGATCGCAAGTCTCGAAAAATTTCATGGCCAGGTGGGAGGCCGTTTTTCAGGCGACGAACATGTTGCCGGCAGACGTCCGAGCCGGGGATCGGAGCTTTGTGGTATTATTGCTTTGATGTCTTCTATGGAAAACCTGTTCGGGATTTTCGGCGACTCGGCTTTCATGGACCGACTCGAATTTTTGGCCTTTAACGGCCTTCCCGGAACCATAACTCCCGATTTCTGGGCCCATCAGTATGACCAACAAGCTAACCAGGTGTTGGTATCCAACGCAAAAAGAGAATGGAGTACGAACGCGAGCTGCGCGAACATATACGGCTTATCACCCAATTATCCCTGCTGCCTGATCACCATGCACAGAGGATTTCCGGAATATGTAGAACATATGTGGATGGCAAGCCAGGATAACGGTTTGGTCGCGGCTGCCTACGGTCCGTGTAAAGTGACCGCTAAAGTGGCTGATGGTGTGGAAGTAACAATCTTTGAGGAGACGGAATACCCCTTCGATGGTATCGTCCGGTTTACGATAGAGCTTACCAAGCCCTGCCGTTTCCCGCTCTACCTCCGGATTCCACAATGGGCATCAGGAGCTTCTCTTAAATCAGGTTCCAAAACAATCATGCCCGAGCCAGGAAGACTGCATCGCCTCGAAAGAAAATGGAAATCCGGTGATGTGATTGAACTTCATCTTCCCCTGGATATACGCACAGAGACACGATACAATAAGTCTGTGGCCATCAAGCGAGGGCCACTCTACTTTTCACTGAGAATCGGGAAAGAATTTAGAAAGCTTTCGGTCAACAAAATTTTATCAGGAGACAAAAATGTCGGTGACGCTTACTGTATAGATTCCCGGTCCGGGTTTATGGGGGCAGAAGACTGGGAAATCTGGCCGACGACTTCATGGAATTATGGGCTCGACATAGACCGTGAAAATCCGGAAAATTCTGTTCGGCTCAGAAGGAATAAGATCGGCCGATTCCCCTGGGCGGATAAAGGTGATCTCGTTTACATGCAGGAGGAGAACGGATTTAAGACCTGGCTGGAAGATCCTCCTGTGATCCTCTATGTTAAAGGGAAACGGATTCCGGAGTGGAAACTGAGATTGAATTCCGCCGACGATCCGCTGAAGAGTCCGGTGAGATCAGGCGAACCAGTGGAAGAACTGGTGTTGGTGCCTTATGGAAGCGCTCGCCTTCGGATTTCGGAATTTCCGACTCTTACAAACAAATGATTGACACATTTTTCCTAATAGATAGCGGACAGATAGGTCTGCTTTCAAAAAAAATGAAGGAGATCATAACTTAAGCTTGAACCCAAAACGAAAGGAGATTTAGATTATGAATCGTAAAACAATGGTTATCTTTATTTTCATTAGTCTCTTGGCTTTTTGTAAGCCAGATACAAGCCAAGTGAATACCAACTACCCAGGGAATAAACCTCCCCTTTTGCAGCTAGAATACCTTAAATTGCCCTTGGCTGCTGTTAAGCCTGAGGGATGGCTCAAAGACCAGTTGATCATCCAGGCCAAGGGATTGACAGGATATGTCGATGATTTTTATATGACGGACTCACGTTGGAAAGGTGGTAATGACAACAATAATGTTTCGGGTACAAAAGATTCATGGGCCGTATCCTATCTGAACGGACTTGTAGCCCTTGCTTACATTCTGGATGACAACCGACTCAAGGAAAAGGCGCAGGAATACATCGAATGGATCATTTCCAGTGCTCAACCCGACGGCTGGTTCGGTCCTCCCTGGGAAGAGGGATACGAGGAGACCACTGTCTGCGATCCCGGACACCAGAAAAGAGCTCTCTGGGCTCTGCTTAAATATTACGAAGTGACAGAAG
>SDBT01012713.1_pt1 | contig 13519 bp, 14 predicted proteins | sample 2277101 | NCBI WGS metagenome assembly SDBT01 (sample SAMN10404973, study PRJNA504765) | marine sediment metagenome | isolation source: marine sediment core GS10_PC15, 103 cmbsf | place: Arctic Ocean: Southern Knipovich Ridge | collected 2010
GGGTATCCAAAGGCGGCAGCTAGCCCGCCAACCACGATCAGGTTCAAGATCGACACGACCGAGACAGTGACGTACTCGTCCTTCCATGTCTCACCCATTCCCTTTACGTTTAACGCTTCCCATTCGTCCTTAGACAACTCCAATGCGTGAGACTTGTCTTGCTGACCCTGGGTAAGTTTTGCTAGAGCCGCGTCCTTCGCGGCTTTACGTTTCTGGCGGTTCTCGAATAGCCTCGTGACCGGAGCGATTAGACCGCTGAAAATTGAACTGATGCTCATGTTATTTCTCCCGTTCCTTGCGCGCTGCGCGTATGTCTCTGATCTGTTCGACCTTGTACCAGCCTGCGATGATCGCCACTACGACCGCGCCGAAGGTGGCTACGACCTGTATGACAGGGCCAAGCTCAACTATCCACGTAGCCGCTGCGAGTACACTTGACCCGGCGACTTGCACGTTGGCGTGCGTCTCTGTTATGGTTTCTTGTATCTTCACTTCATGGATTCCTCGTAGTCGTACCAGATGCGGTCTACTTCCCTGTCGCCTATGATCTTCCACGGCTGTAGGACTGATTTAGTGTAGTGTATGAGCTTGCAGCCTGGGGCTGTTGCGTTGCGACAGTTCCATTCGATAGGTATGATCGGGAACATGATTTTTGCTTCGACCATTAGACGGTCGTAGACGAGAGGCTTGCGGTTGCCTACTGGCATCCTCTTCCTGACGGAGCAGTCTATGACGCTCACCGCCGACGACCCGCGTGGGTACGTGACGCTGGACACCCAGTAGCCTTCTTGCCTATGGTCGTACAGTTCTTGTATGTCTCCAAGCACGAGTATGTCGCTGTCGAGATAGATCGCGTAGCCCTCGTCGCCCATCAGGTCGGGGACTTGCCAGCGCTGGTGACTGAAGCCCGTCGATCCTCTGCCGTCGCCTTCCATCACCCGTATGTCTACGGCGGCGCTCGTGTGCGCCTCTATGCTATGCTTCAGCACAGCTACCGCTCGCTTGTCGTCGCGGTTATTACTACCTATGAAAATAGGTATCTTCATTCCCATCCATCCCTGTTCCGAGCGAGGTAGCTGGGTCGCAGTTGTATAGACTGCGCCATACCTTGAGTGTGCGCACATACCCCGGAGCCTTAAGCTCTAGTGCGTATGCGTTGGTGAAGTCGAGAGCTTCGCGCTCCATCATGCACGACAGTAGACGCCCCCAGTCATCGCCTACGCCGTTGGCTGTTTGGATGTAATGCACCTGCTCGTGGAAGATGGTAAGCCATAGCTGCGTGCCGTGTACTGGCTTGTCTAGCCACACGACAGGCGAGCCTGCCCAGTATGCGCCACGTATACCCTGCTCGCCTAGTATGGCGGAGCGGCGAACCTTCGGCGATTTGTACGGGCAGTCGTACTTGCTGATACGGCAAGCAGCCTTCCATGTGATGCGAGCTATGCGCTGGTCAGAGCGGTAGCTGTCTGTCTCTACGCGAGCGGGGTCGCTAAATGCAAAAGCCGCCACGGCGATCAGAGGAAGTATGAACCTGAGTCTCGGTATCACTGATAATCTCCACGATTTCTATATGCCAGAGGTCGAAGAACTTCTGGTCTACGGTGTTTCCGTTTCGATTCCAGTCTCCACCCCAACGGAGGATTAGACCCTCTTCTTTGCCTATTTGTATCGTTGCGCCAGCAATGTAACTGAGCGCTCCCCACAGTTTCTTTTCTTCCTTCGGCATCGGGTGAGGCTGGAAGTCCACAGCCCATGACGGGCTGCGGTTGTGCTTACCGTTAGGCCAAGCTACCTGCGACTCTCCCAAGTCGTACAGTGCGCTCTGCCTCTCTTGATTGCGATAGCCTTCTATCAGGGATAGGTCGGCTACCTCGTCGCGTACTCTCGTCATGACACGCGCTAGCTTCTCGTGAAGCTCGTCGTGTACCTCTTGTGAGCGTGTTCCCCAGGTGCGCATTACTGTGCCGTCTGTGCGCGTATGGGCACGGCTGACTGCGCTTCGAGTGATGCTCGTTCTCTTTCTGACTGGGCGTTACGGGCGGTGATTTGATCGCCGACGTTGATCCACTCGGCCATGAATACCATAGCAGCTTTACCTGACGTAGTCAGCGTACCCTTTATCGGAGCTTTCGAAAGGTCTATCAGAGCCTTGCGGAAGCTGGGATTGAGCAGAGCCTCTTCTACGCCTTGTCCACTGGACAGTGCGCGAGTAAGGAAGCGAGCCATAAACTCTGGTGCGCGGGAGATTAGGTTGATCGCAATTTCTTCGACCTTGATACCGCCGGGAGTAATGCCCGTGAAGTATTTGTTAGCTATGACGCGCAGAGCCTTCGCAGTTAGCACTAGCTCGGCTTGCGTGGCTGCCGTGTGTATGCCCTTGCCTGCCTGTCCAGCACGACTGAAGCCGTCTGACAGACGGTTAGCCAGCTTGGGCAGACTGGTAGCTATGTCAACGTCGGGCTGACCCGCCCTGGGCGCACCTGTTATGACTCGTCTAAGGTGCGTGCGTCTAAGCTGGTGCAACAGTGGCTCGTTCCACTCTTCGAGGAACTCTCGTACATGCGATAGGTCAGGCTGCTCGTTCTTCATTAGAGCGTCTAACGCCTTGCCCGGCTTTTTGGGTAATTTCTTTCCACCAAAGAGCGCGGCTACGACGGTGTCGTCTATAGCCTGCGCCTTAGCCATGTCGTCTGTGTACTGCTGGGTCAACTCTTTGATAGCTTTCTTGGTCAGCTCATTGCCGCCCTTGCTATTAAGCTCGCTAGTCATTGCGCCCATTAAGGCACGTCCCATAGTGCGGTTCGAGCTAGCCGTAGCGTTCTCGAAGATGATCGTATTGCCACCTATGAGATTGTTTAGACCGCCGATTACATCAATAGCCTCTTGGCCGGTCAAGCCGCCGAATTCTGAGTTAATTTCAAGCATCTTGGCCTGGGCCTGACGCTTGGTACCCTCGAACCTCATAGCTGTCCCGTTCTTGCGGTCGAATAAAACAAAGCGCAGCTTGCCGGTACGGGATTTGACTGTACGAACCACAACCGGGTTCACGGCTATGTCTACCAAGTTGCGGTAGGCTATTAGCGCCTGCGAAGGCTTGGCCCCGACAGTTAGGAGCTTGTTGGCCTGCTCGGCGACGAGCTTGTCTACTTTGGCGAGGAATAGATCGCCTTGTACGGCTACGTCGTCACCAAACTCGCCTGCGATATTGTTGACCTTGGCTTGCCACCGAGTAGAGGCTGCTTTGTAGATGCTGTCTCGTGCGGTCTTAAGTGTCGTGCGTAGAGACTTGGCTATGTCGTTAGCCGTAGCGCCCTTAGACGACTGCGCCCGCGACAGCTTGAGTATGTTCTTGACGAGTGCCCATATGTTCTTGTTCTGCGCTGCCTTCGTCTTCTGTGAAGCTGCACCTATCTCTAGGCCAAGCGCAAACCGTCCGCCGGAAACCTGAGCTAGACTTAGCTGAAACTCCGGGTTGTCGGTCATTTCCTGCACGAGCATCTGCACAAGCTCTCGTTGCTTGCCGTCTGTCTCGTTGAACGCTTTCACGAAACTCTTACCGGCCTGCTTAGCTATAGCATCCTTGATAGACAGCGTAGTAGACGCTAGACCTATGCTTGCGCCTAGTACCGAGTTGAACGCCCGGTCTATGAGAGTTTTCCCCGCTTCCTGTTCGGTAGCGGCTCCTAAGAAGCCGCCCTGTATCACGCGCTTAACCACGAGCGTCGTCATGTTCTCGGCAGCCGCCGGGAGTGCAGCTAGGAACACGCCTATAGTGCCCAGCATTTCGGAGGCCGGGCTAGGCAGTTGTCCGAACTCTTCCATATTATTTATAGCGTTCTTTAGATGGAACTCTTTTAAGCCAGCCTTCCACTGTACGCGATGTTCCTCGCTCTGCCCGTGTAGGACGACGGCTATGTCTTCGGCCAGGTCTAAGGCTCCGATAGCCGCCTCTTGTGCGCCTTGCTTTATGCCGCGTGCTTGTAGCTTGGTTACGGGGGAGAAGCCTGGGCCGCCAGTGTTTTTCGTGACGCCCTCTTTAGCACGGTCTAAGGTAGCGATGTCCTTGTCGGTGAAGCCTTTGTCTACGAGCCTCTGGCGAAACTCCGCCTGCTCTGCCTCGTACTCTTGTATAAGAGCGCCGGTCTGCTTAAGCTGCTCAAGCGACAGGTTGACTGCCTGCTCGGGATCAGACAAAATCTTGTTGAGACTCTCGTACTCAAGATCGGTGATAGCCACGATTACTGCTGTCCGGCTTCGCGTGCTTCGGCGTCGATTATTAGCTGCTGTACTAGAGCCGACGTTTCTTGCGCCTTCTGAAGCTGGCTCTTGAAGCCGTCGTCCGCTGTTTTTGGCCTGTTAGCCGCTTTGCGGTTCTCGTTGAACGCAGTCTTGTGACCCTTAAGGAACTGTCCGAGAGTCTTGCTCATAATTAGGTTCCGGCGCATTTCAGCGGTCTGCTGAGTGTACGCCTCGACTGCGGCGATCTTAGCTAGAACTGTCTGCTTGCTGTCGTTCGGTGCCGGTAGGAACGGTTCGAGAAACTTAATCTCGAACTCGGACATCTGTGCGCCGGTCAGGCTATGCCTGATCTTGGCAGCTACCAACGTGGGTATGCCCTGCGATTTGATGACGCGGTCCATAAAGTCTTTGCTCGACTCGCTAGGCTCGATAGCAAACTTGTGTTCCAAGAAGCCTCGGAACCGTGCTTCGGCTTGACCGAGGAACGATGCTTCGTACGCATTTATGTCGTTCATCGCGAGCTTGGCTAGGCTTAAGCCTTCGAGTAGTACTATGTCTGTGGTAAAGGCTTCAAACAGTTTGCGCATGGCGACAGGGTCGTTGCCCACGTCGAACTGCGACCGGCCTACGATAGTCTTGTCCTTGAGTATCTTCGAGTCGAGGTCGCCGATCTGTACTGAGAGACGCTCTTTCTCTTCGTCCGTCTTGTCAGGCAGGGCTAGCTGCCCGAGAAGTAACTCGCGCTGTAGCTGGTTCTGTCTGAATCCAGTAGTGCCTGCGAGGCCGACGTTCTTCTCTGCTAGATCAGCCACAGCCTTGAGCTTACGCTTCTCGACCAGACGAGCGTCGTCAGTCATAAGTAGCACCGCAGCCTCTTGGGACATTACGGCGGCTTCTGTCTTCTTGCCTACCTTCCTGAGAGACTCGGCTACCATTAGCTTGCCCACGGCTTGCGTACGCAAAGGGCCAACGATAGGAGCGATTTTAGCCATGACCTCTTGAGCCGAGGTCATAATCTTTTGCATGGTTTCAGCTTTGCGCACACTTGAGAACCCAAAGCTTACGTTCTTTTTAGCTTGCGCCTTGGCCTGGTCTTGGGTTAGACCCTGCTCTGTCATAAGGCGCTTGGCCTCAGTCTGCCGATCCTTGTGGGTTTGCAGGCCCTTGCTTATCGTGCCCCCAAAGATAGCACCCAAGGATGTGCCCGCCTGTCCACCCGCTGATTGTCCGGCGGCTGTTTTGGAGAACGCCGCACGACTGTCCCGCGACGCTAAGCGGACTTTCGCTAGTGCTTCTGCTGGGGTTTCCTGTCCGAAAACGTCAGGCATTATATCATCCTGTCAAGTATTGCGTAGTTGATGCAAAGGTATCCGTTGTCCATGACATTGACTGCCTCTGGATAGTTCTCTTGAACTTCCTGCGCGATTAGACCAGTTGTTGGGGCGTCGATGCTAAGCTCCGCAGCCAGGTCATTCCACGTCCACTGGTACCAACGTAGCCCGTCGCCTTCACCTAAGCGTACGATGTTGTCCTTGAGTCTCTTATCAGAGGCTAAGCCTCCGGTGGTGAACGATGATGCGATACCCGCGCCCATGTTGATAGCTTCAAGTAACGGCGACTTCGCCATCGCGGAGGCTTCCAAGTCGATACCTGCGGCACTAAATCTCGTGTTAGACGAGCGCGTAGCTTCCGCGCCGCCTGCTGCTAAGAAGTCCAGCGGCATTCGCGCTAGGCCCGTTGCGGCTGCTGTGCCGCCGAAGGCTATGTTAGCTCCCTGCGCTTGATTGCGAAGGAACGCATCACCGATAGAGGTGCGGCCTTGCGAAGCGCCTTGGACACGTCCGAAGGCGTCGGCCTGTAGAGACTGGCCCGCTTGTAGACCGGCCAGGTCAAACTTCATGCCTTGTTCCATGATGTTACGTTCCAGGTCGCCTGCGCGTCTAACGCCTGCGCTGCTGCCCAGGTTACCGCCCGCCTGTAGACGGTTGAAGGTACGGTTGACCTGACGGTTGTTACGCCGTTCGCTCAAAGCACGTAGACGGGAGCTTATGTCAGCGCCCAGGTCAAAGGGGTCAGCCTGCGCGGTGGCTAGGGAGCTTTGGAAGATGTCTCCAAGGCCCTGAAAGTCGCCGTGCTGCTGGCCCTCTTGGAAGGTCTGTCCGGCCTGGTCTATGCCGCCTTGTGCAAGGCCCTGTAGACCGCCAAGCAGAGGATCGAACGAGCCTAAGCTAAGGTCAGTCGATTGCTGGCCGTCTACGTTCGACGTACTCGCAGAAATGCCGCCGGGGCCTGTAGTCGAGGTACCCTCGATTATGCCTCGGTCGGCTTCAGCCTGCGCTTCTTCGCGGTCGTCTTTACCCGGATCGAATACTGCACTCATGGTCTGTTTATTCCGTAGTGTATTTGGTCGTACAACTTGCCGTCTCGTTTCCACGAGAGCGTCTGTACGCCTTCCCTCTCAAATCCTATAGCTTCCGCCATCTGTTGAACGTGCGGAAAGCAGTCGGCTATAAGCGCTATCATCTTTAGACCGCCAGTGTCCTCGAACATGAGGTCTATGGCTGCTTGACAGTGCTTAGTGCCGTTTTTGTCACCCCAAAACTTGGGGCGTATGTTTGCGTGTGCTTCCCAGGTCACGAGGTTTACTCTGCGACACCAGAAAGCTCCTACGACTTCGAAGTCGTCAGCTACACTGACGTACCAGCGAGAGTCGTCGTCTATGCGCGGCTCGTAGTCCTCGAACTTTAGACCGCTATCGTCTGTCAGGTAGTCCCATACCTCGCCCATGACCAGACTCGGTAAAGATGCCTCACTCACCCTCCCAATGTTAATCATTACAGGGCTATGACCAGCGTAGCCGTGAAACTTGAGACGGAGACTGTGTTGCTCGTGTCTGCTATCTCGCGTATCTCTAGCGATAGATTCCACTCCACTGAGCCGAGGTTGACATTGTCCTTGAAGAATATCCACGACTTATTTACGGTGAGTGCGAGGAACGATCCGAAGGTGCTAGAGCCAGTCGTGCTACCGCCCGAGCCGCCGGAGTTAATCGTAAGTTTGACCTCGTACAGAGCGGCGTCGTTGCCTCCCGCCAGGAAGTCATTCCCGACGTTCGAATATACAAGAGCCGCAGACGTGTTGCCCTGGGCTAGTTGCAATCTGCCGTCGCTTCGCACACGTATGGCTATCTGCGGCTTGTATGGAGACGCTGGGTAGCCCTGGTCAAGCTCTTCGAGCAGGTTGACTTCGTCGCCGAAGCTGCCCAGAGTCAGAAACTCCGGGGCCGAGTTCCCGCCGTAAGATTTCATTATCGGGAGCATTACGCCTTCACGTCGCCAGTGACGACCCATTCGGTCGCTGCTATCTTGGTGATCTGCAATACAGAGTACCGCGCTCGGTTACTTTTTCCGACCGGCGCACGTACGGTGTCAGTCGTGACAGCTACGTCTACCTCGCCCGCGCCTAAGCGCAGTACGATTATCATAGTGCCGACCGGGTAGGCTACGACACTGTTGGCAGGTATTGTGATTACCTTGGCTGCGGCGTTGCTAAGCGTTATCATGCGGTTACCGTCAGCCAGCACAGTCGTGTAGTTGTCCGTCTTGTTGTCGATAGGGATACCGAAGTCCATGTACTGCAAGGACTTACCAGTACCACCGGCACCGTCGTCTATGTAGAGCTGGTCTACGCCAGCTATGCCAGCACCAGTGATCGCCGTTAGACCGGAGATATTGAACGTGATGTCAGGCGTGCTGGTAATGACGAGCGGCTGTGAGGATGCGATAGGCGTAGACTTGATTGCGTTAGCGCTGTCGTCCCACATCAGTATGCTATCAGCGGCAGGGTCGGCGAGTGCTTGTATGTCTACTATCATGCCGCCGTTTTCTCCGCCCCATGTCACTATATGCTCTTCGGCACGCAGCGGAGTAATCAGTACGGTGTTATCCGTACCGGCCTGCGCTTGCGCCTGAGACGCAATGTCGCCGCTGTCGTACTTGGTAGCCGATGCCACCGCTAGATCGTCGAACTCTTGATCCATGTCCGAACCAAGGATCAGCTTCTCAGCGTCACCTGTGGAGAGGGAATCCTTAGCCGTGAAATTTGTAGTCTTTACGTAGTCACTCATTTACGTTACCATTCGTCCTATCTTGGGGGAGAGGCTGGTCTGTTGTACGACTACCTCGAATCCTTTAATTGTGGCCTTGACGCCTACTCGTATAAACTGCCCCTCGCCGTGACCGGGTACAGTAGAGCGCGTAAGTCGAGAGCCTCCTGAAAATTCGCCTACTCCCCACTCGCCTCGGTTAGTGCCCGTGCCGAGTAGGTTGTACTGTGCTGTTGCTAAGGTCGTGTACGTGACCGTGCGTGTAGATACGGTGCCGGAGAAGTCCCACTCCCACTGGAACAGTACGTCGCCTTGGCCTGCGGTAATCACACCGACTATTTCTTTCAGTAGCTTAAGCCTGTGGTTAAGCTGTTGAAAATCTAGCCACCCCGTCATAAAATCGAACTCATACGTAGAGGCGTTGTCGATGAAGCCTGCGTACTTGCCGAGGACTCCCGTGCTGCCGAATAGTATCCTACCGTCGCGTAAGCTGACGATGCCGCCAGGTGTGCCGCCCATTTGCCATAGCGTGACGGGGACTGCCGGTTCGTCCTGGTCATCTTTGAACGGGTGAACCGTGTCCAGCACGTACATCTTCTTCGCGTGCGGAAAGTTGATGATGTAGAAACCGCGCTCGGGATTGTACGTAGCGCGAACACCGTCTAAGAACTCGTCGCCACGCGACTGTTCTAAAACAACGTCTTGGAACTCTTTCCTGATGTTCTTTGTTACGCTTACAATCGGGTTAGACTTAGACTGAATGACGCGGCCAAGGGACTGTAGTCCGTGGCGTGACAAGAAGACTAGGTCGCCTTCGCCTGTAGCGTGGACGGAGTCACGGGATATACAGCCCGTGCCTTCGATGGTGTCTACGACCTCTAGGGAGGCCGGGTCTAAGCCAAGCTCGGTGCCCTGCTGGTCGCCCCACATGACGATGTGATTCTTACCGAAGACGATTAGGTTAGCGCCGAGTGCCACGAGTGCGACAACCTCGTCTATGCCTGTCGTCCATACGGATGTCATGTTGACGAACTCTGCGCCGTCTGCCTCGGTGTGGATCGTCTCGTCTAACAGCGCTGATATGCGTATGGTCTGCCTGTCTTGGTCTACGAACCACAGTCTGCCGAAGGCTGCTAAGCACTCGTACGGCTTTACCGGGGCGTCGCCCGTGAACACTATATCAGCGAAGATGCCGCTCTGGCGGACGATTGGGTCATGTCCGCGCTGTACGCCTATGCACTTGCCTGCGAAGTTGACAAATTTCCAGTTGTCGCCCGTGGGTGCAGTCGTCGGTGTAAGTAGGTTGGCCGCAGCCGTGAAGTCTGCGGTACCCTTGTAAATCTTGTTGTCGGCGACACTGATTATAGTGGTGTCGTCTACGCCCGTGTAGTGTTCGAAGATCGTATCTATCTGCTTGCTGCCAGTAATTTTCGTCTTCGTAACAAGCGAGAAACCCTCGCGTGAAGCTATGCGCCCGGCGCGATTGATGACAGCGTTCTTAGCCTTTGTAGCCCACTGGGGCCGAAGCAACGCGAAACCTTTCTCGCTGTTTAGACCGAATGAGCCGGGAGCGACTATGTCAATAGGTTGAATCTGGGGCATTACTTTTCCAAGTGTACGGTTTGATCCGCTGGGGTCTGTTCCTTTCCTACGGCTACGCCATGTGCGTCGAGCATCGCCAGGTACAGGCTAGAGCCTTGCTTACCTAGCTCGCTGCCGCGCTCTTCGTTCGCCTTGAACAGCGCACGAGTCCACACGGGACGGGAGGGTAGCAACAGCGAAGTCGTCAGCACAGAGGCCGATAGCTCGTCCTGGGGGTCGAATATCCGCAGCTTGAGCGTGTATGTACCGTCAGACGTAGGCCACACGCGCATTATCAGAGACGTGCCGTCGCTGTAGAGCGTGAAGTAGACCGGCTTGCCCGTCTGGTCGTTGTCCGTGAAGTGAAGGCGCTCGATAGCCTCTTGCGTGCGTTCCTGTAGACGTACCTCTGTACCTGTGGTCACGTCGAACACCATAGGAAGGGAGCTAGACGTAGAGTAGAAGCCTTCGCTACGTGAGCCGCTCGATACGTTCTCATACAAAAGCCGGGAACGGTCATTGGTATCAATGTCCGCAGGCCCGGCTGCTGTGATTGCATATACTGATGTGGCAGACGACAGAGTTAAGGTGATAGTCTGACGTAGCGCCTGCCATGCCCACCCGCTCTCTTCTACCTCTTCCTTCGCCTCGTTGACGAATTGCAAGAGCATGAGGATGTACGTGTCGGTCGTGGAGGTTCCTGTGATAATAAGGTCGAACTGACGTAGTCCCCGTAGTACCTTATTCAACAGATCGCGGGTGTTCGCCATTACTTACCTCGTGGTTTACGTTTCGGTTTGGGCGGCGACTTGGGAGCCTTCGGCTTCTCTGCGTCGTCCTTCTTAGGTGGTGTTGGTTCTACCAGAGCTTTGTACTCTGCCTCAAGCGCCTGGATGGTCACCGCTACTGCCAGCGATTCCTCACCGGAGCAGGTCGCACGCTTGCACATGATGATTGCTGTCTTCAGTTCGTTCGGGGCGATACTCATATACTCTCTCCATTTCGAAAAGTGAAAAATCTTAAAAAATCGCGCGTGAATCTGCGTTAGGCGGAAGGGCTGTGGGCAGTCGCGCCTGCGCCGTCTACCCAAATATCGGCAGCGGCGTTACCAGCAGCGTACACTGGATTGTCTGTGTCTGTGTTATACAGCATCGAACCCTGAACCTTACCGGCATCGGTGTTGACGGCGTTGCCGACTGCGTCCAAAGCTGCGCTAGTAATGAGTCCTACCTGAAAGTACGTGACGGCAATCAGCGGAGGCGTGATAGTAACCTTATTGAACGTCAGACCCACACGGTTAGCCGTAATTGCGGGGTTTACAATAGTCTGCGGTGCTGCGTCACTCGCGGAGTAAACGCCCCACAGGCCGCCGTTTATTCGGTAAAGCCAGTTGCCCTCGTCCGACGCTGCCCCGGTCTCAGCGAAGAAGAACTTGGGTTGGGCATGTTCGATTATTATGGGTATTGAATCCGTGTACTTGTAAGTCTTGCTGATAGTCTCGTCGGCTGCTTTGTCAAGCAGGTTCGCTTCGGTAATTCCGCCGTAGCTCGTAGCCACCATCGGTGCCGTTACGGTAAAAAGATCGGAGTCTATCGTGACGTTAGTAACTTGTATGTCGGTGCGTGCTACCGTTAAGATTACCTCCGACGTGTTGTAGTCGTCGGCCATAGTGCGAAGGGTGAAGGCGTCTGCATTTGCGCGTAGCTCCCAATTACCTTCGTCGGTAGTAGCTCCTGTTTCTTCGAAGCGTATCCTAGCGCTAGCCCCGTTAAACGAATATAGGCCGGTTATAATTTCCACCGCCGACTTGTCCAGCAGGAGAGCCTCTGTGATGCCGCCGATGGTCGTGCCGCCAAGATCGCCGGTTATATCTATGCCGTCAGTCGCAGTCGCTATAGTAGCGACACCGGCGTAGTAGATTGTGGTAGCACCGTCAGGGTCACCGAGTAAGATGGCCTTAAATGACCCGCCGTCGTCTTCCCCGGATAGCTCTACAGGCCCGCCGTGTATCTGATTCTGAAGCAGCAGCTTGGAGCCGTCGTTTACGTCGAAGCCAATCTCGGCCTTCACGCCGAGTTGTGAGTTGTTCAACTCTAAACGATTTGTCTCTGTCTCGGTATCGCCGTCTGCGAGTATGCGGAAGACGCCGCTAGCGCTAGTAGCTGCGCGCTTGACTCCGTTGTAGTACGTGTCTAGCGCTCCGTTTACATTGACTTTCTGAAATATGTCAATGTTGACTGCGCTCGTGTCGGTCGTGAACCACTCTGCCGAGGCTCCGTTCATCTTGATACGGATGCCGCCAGAGCCGGTATTGAACACTTCGACTTGATCTTCGAACTGCCAAGCGCCAGTGATTAGCTCTGCCTTCTGGGCCTGCGCTAAGCGTGACGTAACATCAACTTCGTCTGTGAATTGTGGAGACTGACTGATAGTATCAGTAGCAGCGTCCATGACCCAGAACGTGGCCTCGCCTGCGGCGACGGGTAGCGGTGAGGAGATATGCGCTCGCTGGCGCAAGCCGCCGACGTTGAACAGGCCGAAGCCTAGCGCGTCTACGGTAGCTCCCAATTCGGGAGTCGTATCCTCTACGATGTTCTTTAAGCCAGCCTCAGTCTCGGCAAAGTCGCTGATCTGACTCGTGGTTATGCTGATTTCAGCCTGGGTAAAATGCTCAAGCTGTGTGAAGTTCTTCAGAGCGTCGTGGTCAATAGCGGCCTCGTGGGCCGTGACCGTAGCTGCCGGGATTGTCAGCGTTCCGCTGAATGTCCAGTCGCTAGTTATCGTTGCGGCGGCGGAGGCACTAAGGCCAACATCACCACGACGAGCGGGGTGTCTAACAGTCATGTACTACCCCTGAATAGGAGGGGGTGCCCCGAAGGACACCACCCAAAGGTTGCTTACGCAGCCGGTACCATTACAGCACGCGAACCACGACCAGCTTCACCAGAGACATCGCCTCTGAGAGTCTGGACGCCGTAGATAGCATCAGCGACCATTAAGGTGCCGAGTGCTTCCAGCTTGTACTGTTCTTGTACACGCGGCGTCAACTGCTCAACCAGCACGAGCGAATCGCGTTGGAAGAAAAGAGCCGGGCGGTACGAGGTACAGTTTGAGCTGTCCACGGTTTCGAGGTTGCTTGAGACGAAAATCTCAAAGCCATAAAGGTCGCCAACCAAACCATTTCTGATCGAGTTAGCCTGACCGACTTCGCCGACGAACGCTTGCTCTGTGTAACGAGTGTTACCTAGCATACGCTTTTTCTCGACGGGCGGGATGACCAAAAAGCGGTCACGTCCGGGAACGTCTTCGTCGTCAAAGTCCTGCACGATTTCTCGTACGCCAGCGTCGGAAATGGCGGAGCCATTACCCGAGCCGGTATTCAGCCAGGTCGTAGTGCCGTCGCCGACTAAAGCGGCAGCGTACTGGTCTGTGGCGGAACCCCAGCTATTCGCAAGCTGAATCAGGTCAGTATCGGCCTGTTTAGCGAGCGCGTAACCAGCGTCGTCGGTGAAGAACCGACGCAGGGAAGGAATTGCTTGAATCTCTACGATGTCATCCATGATGCGAGCATAGTGAAAGTGCTTGTCGATCACG
>SDBT01012714.1_pt1 | contig 13518 bp, 11 predicted proteins | sample 2277101 | NCBI WGS metagenome assembly SDBT01 (sample SAMN10404973, study PRJNA504765) | marine sediment metagenome | isolation source: marine sediment core GS10_PC15, 103 cmbsf | place: Arctic Ocean: Southern Knipovich Ridge | collected 2010
CAGATTCATTGATGGTGAAGTTGATACAAAATTTATCGATAATACTCCTGAACTCATGGTTTACAAGGAAGCTGTACCTGAAGAGATAAGGCTTTCATATCTAATGGCTGAAATTACAGCAAAGGGATACAACCCTTATTTAGGCCTGGGAAAATACAGAAAATACGGCGATACCATAGTTGGTCCAATGGCAGTTGATGTTTCTTCTGTTTCAAAAAAAGCTGCTAACGACCGTTCATATTCTCCACCTTTTGAACCAAATGATCACAGAGACAAAGTCCTTGATACACTTCGAAACTCAGAATACGTTGAGTTCTGCAATACTACTCCCAGAGACATTACCCAGTCGGAAACCGGGAATAGATTCAGGCTTTATTCAGACCGTTTGATAGGTCCGCTTATTGACAGATGCAGATATGTATCTATTGAAAACGGTGGTGGTGCACATTATCACGTTGGAATGCTTGGCTGTATGACAGATCCATGGGAAGAAGCTGAAGACTGGAATGATTTTGCACCGAATACACAAAAGCTTATACTAATAAGATCAACAAATATCCTTGGCTATGCTCCACAATGCCGGGAGATTATGCAGCGAACAGGTGAATTGATAAATAAGCATTATCATGTAATACGATGTTTTGACTTTCTTAATCATATAGAAAATATGGTGCCATTCGCAGAAATCGCCCTAAAAGCTGAAAATCGTATTTTTCAGCCAGCTATAAGTCTGAGCTGGGCAGAGGGATTTGATGTGCCTCATTATCTCGGCGTGCTTGATGAGATACTTTCAATGACAGGGCGAATTCTCGAATGCAGTAAAGATGAAGCATCCAAAAAAATAATTTTCTGCCTTAAAGATATGGCAGGAGTATGTCCTCCAAGATTTATAAAAAGTCTTGTATCTGAAATACTTGACAAGTATCCAGACCTGATTATTCAATATCACCGGCATACTACAGACGGACTTGCCGTACCTGCACTTGGCGCTGCTGCTAAGGCAGGAGCAAAAATTCTGGATGTCGCAGACGGCCCAAGTGTAAGATTTTACGGTCAGGCTGCTGTTATGCCTGTTTTGGCGTATATAGAGGGTGAACTAGGCTTAAAGACACGTCTTGACAAAGAAAGAATCAGAGAAACAGCATTTGTATTAAAACAGATTATGCCTGTTTATGATCATTACTGCAGGCCGACATTTCTTGGGGTTGATCACGATGTAACACTGCACGGGCTGCCGGGCGGTGCAACTTCAAGCAGCCAGGAAGGAGCCCTGAAACAAGGCTATGCATTCCTGCTTCCCAACATATTGCAAGTCCTTGAACTTTACAGAAAGCTGATCAGATACCATGACGTTACACCTGGCTCTCAGGTTACCTGGACCAACGGATATTTAATGGTTGTTAATGCCTATGAACGGGGCGGAATGACGGAGGTACAAAGGATCATAGATCTTTTAAAGAAAGTTACTTCTGTTCCGGAAGATGAACTTGACGAAAAAACAAAAGAAGATCGCCAGATTATATTTATCAACGCAAACGATGCTCTGAAAAATCTTCTTTTGGGAAAATTCGGCAAACTTCCTCTTGGATGGCCTCCGGTATGGGTTTATCAGTCAGTTTTCGGAGATAAATATGAGGAAGCTGTTGCCAACAGAACAGAGGAAAGTCCTCTTAATTTCCTGCCGTCTGTTGATATTGATGAATTAAAGAAAGAACTTACTACTCACATCGGAAGAGAACCGAACGAAAATGAGCTGGTTAATTATCTTAATCATCCAGGAGATGCATTAAAACTGATAAAAAATCTTGAGAAATTCAGTGATCCGAACGTACTTCCGGATGATATATGGTTTGAGGGTCTTGAAACAGGTGTTGAACGTGAATTTTATGCCTCTGATGGAAAGGTCCATACCATAGAAGCAATGCACATCGGAAATATCAGTAATAATGGTACCAGGCGAATTCGCTACAAACTGGATCATGAAGTTTTTGTACAGGAAATACAAGTTGAAAAAGGGGCTGCAGAAAAACGCGGAGTTGAAATGGCGAACGAAGACAACCCCTATCACATTGGTGCTCCATTTGATGCGGACCTCTGGCTTGTCCACAAAAAAGTCGGCGATAACGTTGAAGCAGGGGAAGAAATATTTAACCTCGCGCTAATGAAAGTTGAATATGGAGTTACCTCACCTGTTGGAGGTGTTGTAAAACGTGTTCTTGTATTCGCCGACTACAAGGCCGACAAAAAGATGATTCCGGTTAAAAAGGGACAGCTTCTCATTGAGCTTGCACCGCCTCGTGAACGCTGTCAGAACTGTAGCGCCCAGATAAATAAAGAAGATAAATTCTGTCCAAACTGCGGAAACAAGCTTTAAACTTATTAAACAAAACATTTCATATAACCCCGCCATTACGGCGGGGTTTTTTTATGTCATATAGTGTTTGTCAGAATAATGTTCCGTTTAAATATAGTAGCAATATTCTCTCTCTCAGGTTTGATTATTTTTCAAAATTATCAAAATGGTTCGTTCGAATACAGCTAATATATTTATAAACAATCGGAACATATTTTTGATAACTGCTATAAACTTTGAGAATTAATAGTTTATAAAAAAATCTTGCTATAATTTTTATTTATTTCTATATAAATGACCGCACGGTCACAACAATACTTTTTGAAATTATCATGAAATATTCTTTTTTAGATAAAAGTTTATATGAAATAAAAGACAAGGTTGTTTCAGGAGAACGTCTTGGCTTTAAAGATGGTATTGCCCTTTATAAAAGCAACGATCTGATTGGCGTAGGACATTTGGCGGATTATGTTCGCCGCAAACTTCACGGCAACAGAGCTTTTTATGTTTACAATCAGCATTTAAACTTCACAAATATCTGTTCAAACCGATGTCTGTTCTGCGCATTTTCAAGAAAAGATGGCGAAAAGGACGCCTTCACTCTCTCCATTGATGATGTTCGATCAAGGCTTATGGAACGTATCAAAGAACCTGTTCGTGAATTACATGTTGTTGGAGGACTCAACCCTTCCCTTTCGTTTGACTATTATATCGAATTGCTCAATACCATCAAAGAAGTACGTCCTGACTCAACTATTAAAGCTTTTACAGCAGTAGAAATAGACTATATTGCCAGAATCGGCGGCTTATCAATAGAAGAGACAATTATTAGATTAAAGGAGGCCGGACTTGAAATGATCCCGGGCGGAGGCGCTGAGGTCATGAGCGATAGAGTCAGAAAAAAGCTTTTCCCCAGAAAAATCGACAGCAACAGATGGCTTGAAATAATGGAAGCTTTACACAGCGCAGGATTAACATCAAATGCAACAATGCTTTATGGTCATATAGAAACCATCGAGGAACGGGTTGATCACCTTATAAAATTAAGAGAACTTCAGGATAAAACAGGAGGGTTTACAGCTTTTATCCCGCTTGCCTTTCATTCAAAAAATACAAAATTACCCCATATTCCAAGCACAACAGCATTTGACGATTTAAAAAATATAGCCATAGCGCGTCTTATGCTTGATAATTTCAGCCATATAAAAGCCTACTGGGTAATGATAGGAGAAAGGCTGGCACAGGTGGCTCTTTCATTTGGAGCTGATGATCTGGATGGCACAATAATTGAAGAAAAGATCACGCATATGGCGGGAGCAAAATCAGCAAAAGGTTTAACTCGCAGTCAGATGGAACATCTTATATCTTCTGCCGGCTTCATACCGGTTGAACGCGATTCCTTCTATAAAAAGATAGGCTGAAGGTGAAAGGTATAAGGCTGAAGACTGAAGTATATCAAGCATCTCGCAATGCTTGGATTTAAGCCATTCAAAATCTTTTGCATAAGAAGCTTAAACAAGCGCTTTTACAAATTTAGCTGAAGTTCCCTTCGGTCTTCAGCCTTCAGCCTTTAACCTATTCACCTTAGTAGTTACAAAGTATGAGTAAGTTAGATAAAATAATAGAAAAAGCAGCATTAAACGAGCGTATAGACTCATCAGAAGCGCTTACATTGCTTAACAAGGCTGAACTTCTTACGCTGGCCGATCTGGCAAATAAGAAAAGACAAACCCTGAATCCCGAACCCGTTGTTACCTTTGTGGTTGATAGAAATATAAACTATACAAATGTCTGTATTTCAGGATGCCTGTTCTGCGCATTTTACTGTCCTCCGGGCCATGCCGATGCTTATGTAATATCAAAAGAAGAATTGAAAGAAAAAATCGAAGAAACTCTGTCTCTCGGAGGAACTCAGATTCTTCTTCAGGGTGGACTCAATCCTTCACTCTCGCTTGATTACTACATTGATCTTTTAAAATTTATAAAAGACAATTTCCCTATTCATATACATGGATTCTCTCCACCTGAGATAGCCTTTATAGCGGGAGAATCATCTCTATCCATAGAAGATACCATAAATAGACTCATCGACGCTGGGCTGGGCTCCATCCCCGGCGGCGGCGCTGAAATACTTGTAGATGAAATCAGGGAAAAAACATCTCCAAATAAATGCCCGGCTGATAAATGGATAGAGGTCATGAAGACAGCTCACAATTGCGGACTTAGAACCACTGCCACAATGATGTTCGGACATATAGAAAAGTCTGAACACATAATTGAACATCTTATGAAAATCCGCAATCTGCAGGATAATACAGGCGGTTTTACCGCATTTATCCCCTGGACATTTCAGCCTGACAATACTCGTATAGAAGTAGAAAAAGCCACGTCTGCAGAGTATCTTAGGGTGCTTGCTGTAAGCAGATTGTTTCTGGACAACATACAGAATATACAGGCTTCATGGGTAACACAGGGAGACAAGATCGCCCAGATAGCGCTTGCATTTGGAGCAAACGATCTCGGAAGCACAATGATAGAAGAAAATGTTGTAGCCGCGGCAGGAGTAAAGTTCAGGCTGCCAAAAGAAGAAATGATCCGCCTTATTCAGGAAGCCGGCTACACAGCAGCTCAAAGGGATTGCTTTTATAATATTATTAAAAGTTGTTAGGCCGCATTTATCATGAACTCTCCTGTAATACACAAAGCCAAATGGGTTGTTATCGACCCGTGGACAATTATTAATGACGGATATATCAGGGTTGAATCGGGACTAATTAGAGACATTGGCAAAGGTTCATGTAGCGGAAATATTATTGATCACGGCCCGGGCGCGCTTTTGCCTGTTCTTGTAAATGCACATACACATCTCGAACTCTGCGCTTTAAAGGACAAAGTTTTACCTGAAAAAGGATTCAGGAACTGGGTTGAAAATTTAATTAACTTGCGCAATTCAGCCGGCACAGACACTCTTAAAGCCGGTGCAATAAATGGTGTCAAAGAGCTTATTGAATCCGGCTGCGGAGTTATAGGGGAAATATCCACACTCAATTTGACGCGGGAAATAATGTCAAAATCAGGTCTTGCAGGGGTATGGTTCAGGGAATTTTTAGGTGATGTTTTACTTGAAGATATTATATGTAACACAAATAAATCATTAACGATATCCATCGCAGCGCATGCTCCACACACCCTGGCTCCAAACCGTATTGTAGAGTTAAAGAACATTACGCGAAAAAGTAATCTTCCCTTTTCCATCCACCTGGCTGAGTCTGAAGATGAAATAGAGTTTCTGCAAAAAGGAAAAGGCAGATGGGCGGATTTCATGTCCGAAAGAGGGATTGATTTTTCAGGTTGGAATTTGCCGGTTGAAACCCCGGTCAGATATCTTGAACATCTTGAAGTACTTGATAACAAAACTATAGCTGTCCATCTTTTGCAAGCCTCCGGAAAGGATTTTGAAACACTTGCCAGTCATGATGTCTGTGCGTGCCTTTGTCCGAGAAGCAACCGGAATCTTCATGATAGACTTCCTGACATAAAAGGGATGTTAGAGGCTGGATTAAAAATTTGTCTTGGGACCGACAGCCTTGCAAGTGTGGATTCATTAAGCATGTTTGATGAGATGACTTTTGTATCAAAATCCTTTCCCTCCATACCGCCGGCTGAAATCCTTGCGATGGCGACAGTTAACGGTGCAAGGGCTTTGGGATTTGAAGACATGTTTGGTTCTTTATCTCAGGGAAAACGAGCTGCTTTTGTTTATGCGCCGGTTGATGTATCGAGCAAGTCAGAACTTCTGCAGGCTCTTGTAAATGCGGATTTCAAAGAGCCTTGCAAAACAATATTACAATAAATGAAACGTCAATTTAAAAATAACATAGCCATTCCCCCAGTCAATTTGGGTCGCATAAGTTATATGAACGTAGCTCCGGTATATTATGGCATAGATAACGGTCTGAAACCTGACTGGCTGAATATAGTAAGCGCACCGCCTTCAATTTTAAATACTATGATGGAAAAAGAAGAGCTTGATATAAGCCCTGTATCATCTGTTGCTTATGCAAAACACCAGAATGAATGGCTGCTTCTTCCCGACCTGTCAATAGCCTGTCATGGAAGAGTTATGAGTGTCATCCTTGTAAGCAAAAAGCCTTTTGAAAATCTAACCAACAGCAAAGTAATAATTACAGACAAGTCTGCGGCTGCCGCAGAGCTGGTTAAACTTCTTTTTATAACAAAAAAAGTAAAACCTGTATTCGAGACTATGCCGATTCAATGCCCGGATGAAGTTAAAAAACATGCTGAAGCAGCTCTTATTATCGGTGACAAAGCCCTAAAAGAACAATGGCATGTTCACTTTGATCATGTTTATGATCTTGGTCAGATGTGGCTGGAATTAACAGGTCTGCCGTTTGTTTTTGCATTATGGGCGGTAAGAAAATCATTCGCAGATAAAAGACCTGATACAGTATCATCAATAATAAAAATATTTGGTCTCTCAAAAGAAGAAGGAAAGAAGAATTTAGAAACTATTGCTGCAAAAGCTTCAGAAATTCTTAGAATAGATATAGACATCTGCAGAAAATACTACAGACTATTGAACTACAATCTTGACCCACTGCAATTGAAAGGGCTAAGAACTTTCTTTGAGAAACTCTGTCAGGAAAAAATCCTTCCTCAAAAAGTACAGCTTAGATTTTTTGACAGTAAAAAATAATATCCAACTAAACTTTAAAGATTAAATTGCGATTTGAACAACAGCCCGTTGAATTATGAATAAGGGAAAAAATATGAAGAGTTTTAGAATCGTTCGTTTCATTGTCGTGACCGCGCTTCTGGCCTTTTCCTGGGGGTGTCTCGGCAACCGCGCCATCACAGTGCGGGACAGCTCGGGTGCCGGAGTTGCCCTGAAGGAATCCGCATGCAGGATAGTTTCAACGGTGCCATCCAACACCGAGATCCTATACGCTCTGGGCCTGAAAGATCAGGTCGTTGGTCTCACAAAGTATTGCGCAAAGACCTGCGACACGAGGGGAAAGGTTGTCATCGGGGGGTGGATCACCCCTGATTGCCAAAAGATTGTCGATCTGAAACCCGACCTCATCTTTGCATTCGGCGGGATACAAAAAAAATGGAATGATAAATTTCGTGAGATTGCGCCAACGTACTGTTTTGAGCCGAACACAGTAGAAGACACGCTCCAGACTGTTATAGACATAGGCAGACTGACCAAAAGCGACCAGAAAGCAAAAGAAATCGTCAGAGAACAGCGGGAAGTGCTTGCGCGCATCCAAGCCAAAATTTCGTCGGTCGCACCAGACCAGAGGCTGCGCGTAGCACGCGTATTCGGAACAAACACCATGATCAGGACGGTAGGCGGGAGGTCTTTTTTAACCGACGTCATAAAACTCGCCGGCGGAGTGAATGTCTTCGGCGATGTGGACGACTACTATTTCCAAGTCACGTTCGAGCGATTGGCTTCTCTAGACCCCGATGTCCTCATCGTCCACGGTGAGAAAAAGGAGGAAAAAGAGAAGATGGCTGCTTTCGTGAAAAGTCCCGAGTTCAGCAAACTGAAGGCGGTGAAGAACAGTAGAGTGCTCGTTTACTCATGTGATTACATTTGTCATCCAAATGCTGCCATCGCCGACACCGTCGAAATGGTCGCCGGGGGCCTCTACCCGAACATCTTCCAAAGGCACAAGCAAGGGGAATAAGGGACATAAGGGACGGGGACGTAGTTGACAAGCTTGAATAAATAGAGAGCCTATGGGTAGAACTTTGGCACACTTTGTCTAATTATGATATTCACATCCTCAGGTTTTTCATATTCTACAACTTTAAAATGCGGCAATTCTTGTTCTGTAATGCCCTTAATCATTGATGACAGTTTGTTGGGCCAGTAATTCTTTTGATAAAGCGCCAGAACAGGAATTTGTTTTAAACCGATACGAGGCCGCAAATACGCATGGGCAATCTCAATACCTGTTCCAAGGCTAGGAGTAGACACTTCAAATATTGCTGCATCAATATCGCTTTCTAATAATTCTATCATCTTTCTGCGAACATACACTGTTCTCTCCTCACCTGCTGGTGGAAGCGGCCCAATAAAATTTTCCAGCAAAATAGCTGTTTCATCAAAGCTTTCACCTGCTGTGTGCTCACTTATAACCCGATAGCCATTGTTTTTTATTGCATTAATTATAGCTCTGTGAACATGAGCCCGTTCTTTTCGGTCATGAGCGCCCTGAATTGCCGCGCCATAAAATATTTTCATTATAATTTCCTTTCTTATGACGGCTTCGTAAAAAGTCCATCTGCGACCTTGATAATATAAAAATATAACTTACTGATAAACCTTAATCAATATTAACTTATTGAAAAATGATGACTTATAAATTATTAATGATCTCTTAAAAAGGCTTATTTTTTACCTGAAACCTGCATAAACAATTTTGAAGAAATTTAAATTAGTAGCGCCTGCTGCAAACGGTTTTTTCATGATGGTCTCTTTCATGGCCAGATCGGTAATTGTCGTCATAGTGGGTTTAATCTGATCAGTGCCGTACTGGGTCTGCTGGGCATTCCCTTTATTCTAATGCTGCCTGACTCGGATAAAAGTGAGGCTTGATATAATGGTTATATGTATGATAAGCGTTCTGCATAACCTTTAAATATATTTCGAATTTGACGGATTAAAAAGGATACACTTTTATGAAAGGAATAATACTTGCCGGAGGTTCAGGCTCAAGACTCTACCCGATTACCAAGGTTGTAAGCAAACAGCTCTTGCCTCTTTATGACAAACCCATGATCTACTATCCTCTGTCTGTTCTCATGCTTGCTGAAATAAGGGATATACTGGTCATATCAACCCCTCAGGATCTTCCGCTTTTCAAAAAGCTTTTAGGTGACGGATCTCTGTGGGGTTTATCTTTTTCCTATGCCGAGCAACCCCGCCCTGAAGGACTTGCACAGGCATTTATCATTGGTCGTAAATTCGTAGGAAACGGCGCTGTGTGTATGGTACTGGGTGACAACGTATTTTACGGTCAGGGTCTTTCCGGGCAGCTAACAAGCGCCAGACACAGGAATAACGGCGCAACCGTCTTCGGATACTGGGTAAAAGATCCTCAAAGGTACGGAGTGGTAGAATTTGACGATACCGGCAAGGCAGTCAACATAGAAGAAAAACCTGATAAACCCAAATCAAACTATGCGGTCACAGGACTTTATTTTTATGACAACCAGGTCGTTGATATCGCTGCCAACCTTAAGCCTTCAGCAAGGGGTGAGCTGGAAATTACGGACGTAAACATGGCTTATCTTAAAATGGGAAAGCTTCACGTTGAAAGGCTTGGGAGGGGAATAGCATGGCTCGACACCGGAACTCATAAAACGCTTATGCAGGCATCCAACTTTATTGAAGCGATCGAAAACCGGCAGGGACTCAAGGTGGCTTGCGTTGAAGAAATAGCTTACAGAAAGGGCTATATAGATGAAAGCCAGGTGAAAAAACTTGCTCAGCCTCTGCTAAAAAACACTTACGGTAAATATTTGATAGAAATGCTTAAATACGATACAGTCTAAATTCAAAAAAGCTATGAATATTATTACTACATCTTTAGAAGGCGTGTTAATAATTGAGTCCAGGGTCTTTGAAGACAATAGGGGCTTTTTCATGGAGACCTATAATCAAAACAAATATCAAAAATCGGGAATTAACCGGTTTTTCGTCCAGGACAACCTTTCTTATTCAGTACGCGGCACTTTAAGAGGCCTTCACTTTCAGATCAAGCATCCCCAGGCAAAACTTGTTCAGGTTATTACAGGTGAAATATTTGACGTGGCAGTTGATATCAGAAAGGGTTCGCCGACATTCGGCAAGTGGACAGGTGTTGTTCTTTCGGATCAGAACAAACGTCAGATGTTTATACCTGAAGGCTTCGCTCATGGCTTCTGCGTACTCAGCAAGACAGCACATTTTTTATATAAATGCTCGGATTTTTATGCACCTGATGACGAAGGGGGAATAATATGGTCTGACCCGGAGATAGGTATCGACTGGCCTGTTAAAGATCCTATAATCTCAGAAAAGGATAAGCATTATCCGCGTCTTTGCGAACAACTTTCAGCCCTTGAAAAAAAATCATGAAAATTCTTGTAATCGGCTCAAAAGGTCAGCTTGGACATGAACTTTTAATTCAGGGCAATAATTCTGGTTATGAAATATTACCCGTTGATCTTCCCGATTTAGACATAACCGATAAGACTCAGGTTAAAAACTGGCTGGAAAAATTTCAACCCTCATTTGTTGTTAATGCCGCCGCATATACAAATGTTGACAAAGCGGAAACAGAGCAAAATCTTGCTTTTGCGGTAAACAGAGACGGCCCTGCCAATCTGGCTGAAATCTGTGCGTTGTTTGAAGTCCCTTTAATCCACATGTCAACCGATTTTGTCTTTGATGGCAAAAAAAGTTCTCCTTATATAGAGTCGGATCCAATATCTCCATTAAGTATCTACGGTATAAGCAAACAAGAAGGAGAAAATGAGGTCCGGTCACGGTTAAAAAATCATATTATATTGCGGACTGCATGGTTGTATGGGGTACACGGACAAAACTTTGTGAAAACAATGCTGAGATTGGGTAAAGAAAAAGAAGTCATAAATGTTGTCGCCGACCAGTTCGGTTCTCCAACCAGTGCGGCTGATCTGGCTGAGGCCATACTGAATATTATTTCAAAAATAAAACGCAGTTCTGATATAAAATGGGGAGCTTATCACTATTGCGGCCTTGGAATAACAACATGGCACAAGTTTGCCGAAGAAATACTTAACCTGGCAAGCCGGTATATCTCAATTAAGACAAAAAATGTTAAGCCGATTTCGACTGCCGAGTATCCGACAGAGGCGATAAGACCTCCTTTTTCCGCACTTGACTGCAGCCTTATAAAAAAGAACTTTGGGATAAGCCTCAAGCCATGGCAGGACAGCCTGAAAACTGTAATTCGCCAATTATGTCAAAAAGAAACAGAAAAATAGAGCTTCTTGCGCCAGCAGGTAATTTTGAAAAACTCGAAACAGCAATACACTATGGTGCAGATGCTGTTTACCTTGCAGGCAAGGATTTCAGCCTCAGGAACTTCTCCGGAAATTTTACCATAGATGAAATGCACAGAGCAGTTAAATTTGCCCACAATCAAGGCATTAAAGTTTATGTGGCATGCAATACATATTCAAGAAATCCACAGCTGAAAGCAATTGGGAAGTATTTGAAAGAACTGGGCGAGATTGGTCCTGATGCCGTCATAATCGCTGATCCCGGGATATTGATGGAAGCAAGTAAAATCATACCGCAAATACCTCTACATCTCAGCACTCAGGCAAATACAACCAATTATAAAACCGTAATGTTCTGGGAAAAATTCGGCATTAAAAGAATAAACATAGCCAGAGAACTATCTTTAAAAGAAATAAAAGAAATAGCCTCACGCAGTTCTATAGAAATTGAAGCATTTGTACACGGTGCAATGTGTATCTCTTATTCCGGACGGTGTCTTCTCAGCAGTTTTATGACAAATCGCAGCAGCAATCTCGGCGAGTGTTCCCATCCATGCAGGTGGAAGTATGCTGTTGTGGAAGAAAAAAGGCCGAATGAATACTTTCCTATAGCAGAAAATAAAAAAGGCACATATATTTTCAACTCAAAGGATCTTTGTATGATTGAACATATCCCTGAAATGATAGAAGCGGGTCTTTTTTCGCTTAAAATAGAGGGCCGCATGAAGGGGATTAACTACGTCGCTTCTGCGGTTAAAGTTTACAGAGAAGCAATCGACTCATATTACGAAAATCCAGCCGGCTATAAAATACAAAAATACTGGATTGATGAGTTAAACAAAATCAGCCACAGAGGTTACTGTACTGGTTTTTATCTTGGTGATATAGAGCAGGTAATACCGAATTATGAATATAACTTAAACTCAGGGCAGGTATTTATCGGAACGGTAATTGACGGAAACGGCCATCAAAGCATAAATATTGATATACGCAACAAGGTTTTTAAAGGGGATTCTGTCGAAATTCTTACTAGAAAAGGCCCTTCACGGAAAGATGAAATAATACAAATTATAGACCAAAATGGAGAGTCTGTATCATTTGCGCAGCCTGGAAGCAGGGTAACTATTATTCTAAATAATAACTGTCAGTCGAATGACATGATAAGAAGAATATAATTTCACCAGAAAGAATGAAAATATTATGAAAGGTTATGTACAGGTTTATACGGGAGATGGAAAAGGGAAAACCACTGCTGCTTTTGGTCTGTCAATAAGAGCTGCGGGCGCAGGGCTGAAAGTCTTTATAGCTCAGTTCCTTAAAAAGGGAAATTACAGTGAAATTAAAGCTCTGGAAAGATTTTCCGACCTCATCACTATTGAGCAGTTTGGAACCGGCTGCTTACTTAAAGGTAAACCAAACCCTGAAGATATAGAATGCGCGCAAAAAGGAATTGAAAAGGTAAAATCTATTATTTCTTCAGGTAATTATAAGATAGTCATCCTTGATGAAGCAAATATCGCGGTTAATCTCGGACTTTTTTCGGTTGAAGAGCTTCTAAATATAATTGCTGATAAGCCAGAGGATGTTGAGATAGTAGTCACAGGAAGAAATGCAGATCAAAAGGTTATTGAAAAAGCAGATCTGGTTACTGAAATGAAAGAAATAAAACATTATTTCCAAAAAGGAGTAAAAGCCAGAGTTGGAATTGAAAAGTAATTTCTCAAGTTTCGCACTCCCTTTTTATTATAAACTCAAGTTTCGCACCCTTTTTATTTATCAAATGTTTTAAATAGGCATGGAGGATGAGAATAAATGTTTTTTAAAAATAGCAAAATATAGTTACTCAGGCTTGCGTTAGAGCAGGCATCAGATATTTTTTTGAAAGAGCAAAATAATATGTATGTCATTCTAAACCACTATGCTTTGGGATCTGGTCAGAAACAGGCACATAGAAGGTTTTTCGCCGGTGATAAAATGCTGTGCATGTCTCGCTCCGTACAGATTGAGCGGGTATGGTGCCGTGGCAGAAATCGAGTGTTCATATTTAGCTTTTCAAAAAAATATCTGATACCTGCTCTTGTCAGTAGCGCTTTAAGGCACTT
>SDBT01012715.1_pt1 | contig 13518 bp, 4 predicted proteins | sample 2277101 | NCBI WGS metagenome assembly SDBT01 (sample SAMN10404973, study PRJNA504765) | marine sediment metagenome | isolation source: marine sediment core GS10_PC15, 103 cmbsf | place: Arctic Ocean: Southern Knipovich Ridge | collected 2010
TTTTGAGTGAAGTTGGGAAGAAGTGAGAACTGTGAATTTGTGGCGTTGTTCAAGAGGTCAAAAATGCGCGCGCAGTTCGGCCGGTATTCGCGCAAGGTGAGGGACAAAAATGAAAAATTATTTCTCCCGGCTAGCCGGTGACTTGCCGATTTTCAAAACCGCGTTCGGTGCCGTTTGCGCGCGCAAAACAGGTACACATCCAGTAAGGGTAGAGAGGTCGCGCTACGCGCGAGCCTTTTCGTAATATCGACAGCGAAAGGGCCCGCCCGCGATTTTCGTGTAAAAGACGCGTAAAAAATATGTGTCGTCTGACTTCCTCAGACGCTGACCACCGAAAACGTGCCGTCAACGAAAGGAAGGTCCGCGGGCAGCAGGTCCATGTCGGCCAGGCGGAGTTTTTCAATCGCGTCGACGACGATTCCGCTGAGTCCCGCGCCGCCATCGGTCTGGTATTGGCCGATCCGTAGCGAGGTCATCATCCCGCCTGTGCCCGATTCGTCTCCGTCGAAATAGCCCCCGTCGCCCGGGTCCACGCCGATGGCGATGATCGAACCGTTGAACGAGCCCTTGATGGTGATTTTCTCGGCAGAGTCGCCTTGCAGGATCGATTGCTTCCAGACGTTTTCCCCGAGCTGCATCGCCTCAAAATCACCACCCACGTCGAATTTCGTGACTGTGTCGAAATCGAAACTGCTCCCGATCACGCTGCCGCCGATCTTGATATTGAACGCCCCGGTTTCGACCGTCACGTCGCAGTCGATTACCCCTTCCTTGACCTTCCACGATTTGCCGGCCGAGCCTACCGTTAGCTGAGACTCCTGAATAGTCAATGCACTCAAGCCGGCCAGCACCCCTTCTGCGTCCAGATTCACTCGAAGAATCTCGTTTTTGACTTTCCACTTGCCGGCGTCCGCATTGAGATCGATCTGGCTGTCGCGAATCGCAAAGGCGATCAATCCTTGCAGCACCCCGTCAATCGTGATCTGTGACTGGTCGATATCCTCTTTGACTTTCCACTTGCCGGCCGCCGCGGAAAGATAGATTTGCGAATTGCGTATCGCATAGACGCCGAGCCCCTTAAGCGCTCCGTCAATCGAAATATCCGAATTTTTGATATCCTCCTTGATGCGCCATTTGCCGCCGTCCGACGCAATGAACATTCCAGAATCGCTGATCGACATGACCTTCATGCTTCCCAGATATCCCGTGATGTCAACCGAGGCGCCCTCGATCTTATTGATGGCGAGTTTCTTGAGGTTGACGAGGTTCGTCGTGCCGACCAGCACCACCTGTTTTCCGCTGAGGCTGCCCAGGTCGCCGCCTACCACTCCGCCTACAGGGATCAATACGCCCTTTCCCTTGGCTTTGAAGGACAGTTTGGTTTTCATGGTCGAACCGACCAGATTGACCTTCGCTATTACGATATTCTCGCCCACGCAGGTGATTTTGCCTTTCTTGATGATCGGCACGATGTTCCCGCCACGAAGCGTCACCTGGCCAAGACCATCGCCTCCCATCTTGACGGTAACCATAGCATTCTGAGCGTTTTGGAAGCTGATCGACTTGGCCTGTCCTTTGCCCAGCACCAGCGTTATCGTGTTTTCGGTGGTGTACGGCCCGTCTGAGGTGGGGAGGTCGACGTCGGGCGGCTGCTGATGATCGTCGCTCACCACCGGCGTCTCGTAGGCCCCCATATCCACCTGGCCGCCCTGTTGACGATCATCGCCAGCATAGTCCGCGCCGATATCCGCATCGTAGTATCCCCTGAACAGGGTCAGCAGGCTCTGCAGACTCGCCCCGGCGTCAATGGCCGGGCTGTCAACCATTAAGCGAACGTCGTTTTCGGACCAGTCCACGAAATCCGGCCGGGCGACCAGGCTGTTCTCGCCCTCGCCCGTATCCTGGAAATCATCCAGCCCGGAATATGTATCACCATCCCAGTAGAACCTCGGCGTGCCATTATTTTCATAGTGGAGATTATTGTAGACCTCCGTGTTGTCGGGACTGTCCACATAGATATGGTAACTCATGTTTGCGAATATATTATTGAAGATATGGTAGTCCGCAAGACCGCTTGAACCGTCAAAACCCCGACCAACGTCGTAAATGACGTTGTTCACAACGTAGACCGTGCTTTCAAGGCGCGTGTAAATGGCGGCGCCGGAAATATCGTGGATGATGTTTCCGATGATATATTCTCGCGCAGAAAATTCGCTTTCGTTAATCCGAATACCTCGCGAACTATCGAATATTTCGTTGAACAGATACCAGGCAATGTCTGATCCTTCGTGCGCGCCGACCACGGCCGTGCCGTCCGAGCCTTCCCCGTCGGTCGGGTCATAATCGTACATGACATTCTGCGATATGACGACGTGTCGGCCGGCTTTGATGTCGATGGCGTTCTCTCTGTCGCCATGGATGACATTTCGCCCGATGTAGATATACTGCGCGTCGTCGGCGTTGTTGTTTTTGCCGTTGACCTGGACCCCATCTCCGCCGTTGCGGTAAATATGACTGTCGACGACCCAGATATTCTCGCCGCGCGCCTTCGTGCCGTGAATATCCTGCTCGAAGTCGGCCTCGGAGTCGCCATTGTTATAGATGTTACAGTTATAAATGACGATATCCGTTCCGGCGATACTGATGGCGTTCTTGTCGCCCACCGGATTAAAGTCGTGGACATCGACATTGCGGACCGCGATATGGTTGGGCCTGTCGTCGCGTGCGTCTATCTGATGGCCGACGACTTCGAAGTTCTCGATGATCAGATATTGGCCCTCGAGCTGCAGTTCGGTATTGAGCACGGTCGGCTGCGAGCGGGGTCCGCGCAGGAACACGGGCTTGGCGGCCGTGCCGTTAGCCTCGATTTCAATCCCGCGGCGGCTCTCGTACCCTCCGCCGTGAACTTCGATGACACTGCCGGCTGAAACGTAAGAGGGGATCGTCAGGCGGGGCATGTCGGGCGAGCCGAACGGATTGCCCGCATCGGTCGCGCCGGGGTGCGTATTATCTACGTAATGCGTGTACGGACCGTCGCTACCGATTTTATATTTGCTCGAACTTCCTGCCTCGGCGTACATCCAGTGCGTTTCGTCGATACCAAAATCGGGACTGGGGATGCCGATCGGCGCGACCCATTTACCGACTCGTTCAATGCGAATGGCGTCGGCGACCAGGCGATCGCCGGAGGGCGCATCCAATATCACCGAAAGCGTCGTCCCGCGTGCCAGGAAAGGTCCGCCCAGATCCTCCCATAGAATGCCCGCAAACGTAAAATCGCCCGGGTCCGCGCTCTGGTCGATGCTCGCCTTGGCCAGCGTCCACTCATTATCGATATCGACCGCCGAAATCACCGTATAATGCGCGTCGGTCGTATTGCTCGCATCGGCGACCCACGAAGCCGACAGGCGATACAGATAGCCTGGATTCAGATCGCTGAAAGTCCATGTCGCCACGGCCGAGTCGTTCGACGCTTGAAGGTAATCGTCTTCAAACCCTGCGTCATCGACCTGGGACCATGACCCGGCGGTAGTAAAGTCTGCGTGACCATCGTCGAGGATGGTGGGCCAGGCCAACGGGTCGCTACTCAGCAGCAGCCTCGGTTCCAGTCTTTCGAATGTCGCGTTCATGTCTTGTCCCCCGATTGCCGACTCGCGCCGTCAAATCGTCTGTCTACCCGATATCAATATCCCCGGATTCACGCCTCGTAGCATGAAGGCGGAATATCAAAAAACTCACAGAAACGAAGCTCCGACGTGCCGAAACGATCCCCGAATGCGGCCGACGTCTTCTCTCGACCAGGATTGCAGGCCAAGGCCTGCGAGCGAGTATGTGAAATCATTCCCCTGGCTTACCTGAGCAGCCCACTGGAGGCCTGCATCATTTTTGCCGGCTGCGCCTGCCGTTTACTGTTTCAGAATTCAGAAAACCTTCGGCATATCAAAAATACCCGTAAGGGTCATCTGCAACATAAGGCAGCCGACGCTTTCATTATTGGCACGGCCTGAACCATCTTCAAATTCCTACACAGCCGCATCGCTTATTCATGGCCGGCACCACTTCTTTATCCCTACAAAATAGTAGGGTTGCGCCATCGCCTTATTTGATTATTTTGCCCCACTTTGCGGACATTGCGGCAAATGCGGGCCTCCATGCGTGCAAGGGTGATGAAAATGAGTGTCATCCGCCCCACCACAGTCGGCTGCGAGCATCTACTGACCGGGCGTCGGGCGAGTTGCCACTCCGCCGCCGAACGCACCCAGGTCATTCGCATCGGTCGCACCCTCATATGCCCCTATGTCCACCTTGTCGCCTTGCGGGCGAGGCCGGCCGAGAAAATCCACCCCGATATCCAGGCCGTATTGGCTCTTGAATAATTCCCCCAGGTCCTCAACGTCCGCCCCGGCGTCGATTGCCGGACTACCCTCGGCCAATCGCACGTCATTGCCGCCAGGGTCAACAAGCTGCGGATCTCGGGCCAGGCTTCCATTGCCCTGCCCGGTCGCGGCCACAAACAGAGCCAGGCCGTAATAGGTCTTCTTCCCCCATTGAATTTTGACCCTTCCACCCGGCCGATAGTAAATATTGTGATGCGACTCGCTCCGATCGGGACGCTCGACGGCCACGTGAAAATTCAGATCGTGAAAAATGTTATTGAACAGGTAACAGTCCACGTCCGAATCTGCGGCGCGAAATCCGCGATTCGATTTATAGACCACATTATTCACCACGTACACGCTGCATCGGCGGCGAGCGTAGATGGCCACGTCGTCGATGTCGTGAAAGATATTCCCGATCACATAGGCCCGCGTTTTGACCTTCTTTTCATTGAAGCGTATTCCGCGATTGCAGTCGTAGATTTCGTTAAACAGGAACCAGCCAAGCTCGGCCTTTTCGTGCGCGCCGACCACGGCCGATCCGTCCGACCCTTCGCCCCGCGTCGGGCGGTATCCGTACATCACGTTCTGCGAGACGAACACGTTTCGGCTGCCCTTGATGTCGACCGCATTTTCGCGATCGTCGTGCATGACATTGCGGCCAATATAGATGTACTGGGCGTCGTTTGCATCGTTGCGTGCGCCTTTGACCTGAACCGAATCCCCGCCGTTGTGATGCATGTGATTATCGACGATCCAGATGTGATCGCCTCTCGCCTTGGCGCCGTGTACGTCATGCTCGACCCCGCCGCGAGCGTCGCCGTTGTGATGGATGCGGCAGCGGTACACCACCAGATAACTGCCTATCGTGTTGACTGCATTGTTGTTCCCGCTCGGATCGAAGTTGCGAACCTCCAGATTCCGCAGCGAAACATGATCGGGTCGGCCGCTCAGGTTCACCTGATATCCGTCGAATTGGAGATTCTCGACGATGACGTATCGGCCGGCGATGCTGAAGGTCGTCTGAATAATCGGCCTGTTCGCCGACGTGCCGCGAACGTACACTGGCCTGTCGGCACTAGCGTCTGCGGTGAACGACAAGCCGCCCGCGTTGTGGGTGTAAGGCCCGCCGTGGATTTCCGCAACACTGCCGGGGGGGATAATGAAAGGCAGCGTTTTTCGCGGCCGATCCGGCGAGCCGAAATCGTTGTTGATGTCCGTCGCCTGCGGATGTGTGTTGTCGACGTAGTGCGTATAGGGGCCGTCCGGTCCGATCCGATATGGCTCGGGGCCGGAGCCATAATCGTACTCGATTTCCCGGTCCGCATACGCCCAATGCGACTCGTCGACGCCGAACGGGGGCGCCGCAATGCCGATCGGCGGCTGCCAACGTCCGATTCGCTCGATGCGAACCGCGTCGGCGACGATGGTTTCGTCACTGCTGCCGAAAAGCCGGACCGACAAGGTCGTGCCGCGCGCCAAGACCGGCTCGCCAATATCCTGCCAAACCGCGCCAGCATGCTTACTGCCTTTCGGTGCCAGCGTCTGGTCGACACTCGCCCCACCCACCAGCCAACGGGTATTCGCATCGGCCTCGGCTGAGATGGAATATCTCGCTGCCGTCGCCTGGTTCGCACCGGCCGGCCAGGTCGCCGATACTCGATACCGATAGCCGGGCGTGATGTTGTTGAACGTCCACCTAGCCGCGTTGAACTGACCGCTCTTGGCGGCCAGGGCGTCATCATGGAAGCCAGCTTTTGGCGAGTGAGACCATTCGCCGGTCGTCGAAAATCCAACATCGCCGTCATCCAGAATGCGAGGCGACGCCAACGGGTCGCTGCGGCTATGTGATTTGACATTTGCTTGGCGCGGCTGGGCTCCTGTCCCGGCGGCGATGAAGCCCACGATCACGGCCGCACTGAATGCCTGAAAGAGCATCCACTGAAGTTTGCCCCTCTTGGAAGCGGCCCGGATTGCCTCTCGCGACGGGTTACGCATGGCTTATCTCCCTTTCTCTCGACGGGACTGAAGACCCGCCGCCCTGTTCATAAGGTCGCTTAATTATTGCCCTCGTACAGACGGGCTTCAAATGGTCATGACGGAAAACGCACCGTCGAAATATGGCAACTCGTCGCCGTAAATTGTCTGTCGGCCGATGCGAACCCGGCCCAATGCATCCGCGATCACGCCGTAATGCGCCTTCCCGTCATTCCGCAGATACCCGCCGATCTGGAGCAATCCCAGGGCGCCACCGACGGCCGTTTCGTCCCCGTCGAAGTAACCCCCGCTGCCAGGGTCCACACCGATGGCGATGACGGAATCCGTCAGCCAACCATTGATGGAAATTTTTCCTGCGACCCGCCCCACAATCTGCGACAGTACCGTAATTGTCTGCTGGCCTTGTTGAACCTGCAACCCACCCATGGCGCCACGAACAAAAATAAGATTGGATTCATCGAAGTTGAACGTGCTGCAAACCACGCTGCCGTCGATTCGGATATCGAAAATACCGGTATCGACAGTCAGGCCGCTATTGACGATCCCGCCGCTGACTCGCCACTTGCGGCCGGCCGCGAGAGAGTGAATCTGCGAATTTATAATCGAATACGTTCGCACATAGCCCAGCGTCCCGTCCACGTCCAGGCTGGCGCCGTCTATCTGGCCCACTCGAAGCTCGCCCAGACTTTCGAGGTGATTGGCCCCGATTAATTTGGCCCACTTGGCGTCGATGCGGCCGAGCTGCCCGCCCTGGATGCCTTGCAGCACAACCTGCTCATCCCCGCCCCAGGCTTTGATGATCAACTCACTTCTCTCGTTCGTGTTCTGGAGGATAATCTCCGATATTTCCAGGTTATCACCCGTGCAGACAACGCCCCGTCCGCTGGCTGTCTGCTCGATATTTTCCCCGGCAAATAGGACCGTAGCCGAGCCGGCCCCCTCCAGGCTTAGCGTCACGTTAGTGCGCTGCGAATCCGTGAAGCGTATCCACTGGTTTTGCTCGCGGCCAATCTGCACGGACAGGGAAGTTGCGCCTCCATCATCAGGCGGGTCGGGTTCGCCTCCCATCAGCGGCGGGAGGTTTTGGGCAATGGCAGCGCCCTCATGCGTGCCGATATCTACCCGCGAGCCTTGCGTGCGAGTGGCGCCGAGGAAATCCACGTCGAGCTTTCTGCCGTATCTTTGGAAGAATATGTTCTGCAGATGTCGGATACTCGCCCCGGCGTCGATTGCCGGGCTGCCTTCGCCGATGCGGACGTCGCCACCGGCCGGGTTCAGGAGGAGCGGGTCGGCTTCGATACTGCCTTCGCCCTGGCCGGTCGTCTGGAACGAGGCCAGCCCGCTATACACCTCGCCCAGCCATTCGACTGTAGGTGTTCCGCCAGGCTGATAGAGGATGTTGTGGTGCGTTTCGGAACGCTCGGATCGTTCGACCACGATATGGGAGTTCAAGTCATAGAAGATATTGTTGTATAGGTGATAGTCCGAATCGCGATTGTCGCCGTGAAACCCAATACTCGAATCATAAATGACGTTGTTCGCGGCGTGCATCGTGCTCTCGTAGCGGGCATAGATGGCGGCGTCTTCGATGCCGTGTATGACATTGCCGATCATATACGCCCTGGTTTTCGATTTGCTCTCATTGATGCGAATCCCGCGAGTGGAATCGTAGATTTCGTTGTAAAGGAACCACCCGATTTTGGCCCCTTCGTGCGCTCCGATAAGGGCCGTGCCATCCGAGCCCTCTCCGATGGTCGGCTCGTACCCGTACATCACGTTCTGCGAGACGAAAACGTTCTGGCTGGCCTTGATGTCTACCGCATTTTCGCGATCGTCGTGCAGCACGTTGCGAGCAATGTAAATATATTGCGCGTTATATGAAATATTCCTGGCGCCCTTGATCTGTATCGAATCGCCACCGTTGTCATGCATGAGATTATCGACCAGCCACACGCGAACGCCCCTGACTTTCACGCCGTGTACGTCGACTTCATCGAGGCTCAGTGGGTCCCCGTTTTGATAAATGTGAGAGTTGTACAGCACGAGATCGCGGCCATCCATATAGATCGCATTGTTGTTTCCGCTGGGGTTGAAATCGTGAATTGTGAGATTCCGCAATGCGACATGATGGGGCTTGTCGTCCAGCACCAAACGCTCGCCGACGAACTCCAGATTCTCGACGATAACGTATTTCCCGCTGATTTCGACTTCCATCTGGAAGATCGGGATCTCTGCGGACGTACCACGCAGGTAAACGGGGCGGGCGGGTGTGCCGTTGGCGAAAAACGACAAGCTGCCGGCGTAATTATACGGGCCACCATGGACTTCGACGACGCTGCCGGCCTGGACGCTCTTGGGAAGCGTCTCTCGTGGCCGATCGGGGCGGCCGAACGGGTTGTCGTCGTCGGTCGCCTGCGGGTGGGTATTGTCCACGTAGTGCGTGTAGGGTCCGTCCGGGCCGATGCGATATGGTTCGGGCCCGGCGCCGAAGGGATACCTCTTGCCAGCGTCTGCGTACTGCCAGTGCGATTCGTCGATGCCGAATTTCGGAGTCGCCACGCCGATCGGCGCGACCCACTCGCCGATTCGCTCGATACTGACCGCGTCGGCGACTAGCTTTTCGCCCAGGGCGCCATAAAGAACGATCGAAAGCGTCGTGCCCCGCACCAGCAGCGGCTCGGATAAATCTTCCCAGCTTACGCCCAGATGAGAACCACCCTTCGGCGATTGAGTCTGATCGACGCTCCCCGCGTCCAGCACCCACCTGGTAGCCGCATTGGCCGAGGCGAAGACGGCGAATCTCGCCTGGTCGGTATTGCTATCGTCGGCAACCCAGGTGGTCGAAACCCGATAGCGGTAGCCGGGCGAAATGCCGTCAAACGACCACGTAGCCAGTGTATCCTGGGCCGCAACCGCGCTGCGGGTATCGCCCGCCAAACCTTCGCCAGCCGCCTCGGACCAGATACCGTTCGTAAAAAACCCCGCGCCGCCGTCATCTATAATCCGCAGCGCCGTCGATGGATCTCCGCTGAACATGACTCGGGGCTCCAGCGGTTCCAATAGCAATCCCATGATCCGTTCTCGCCTACTTTGTATCAGGAAGGTTTTTCGTGATGAAAATCGCTGCAACCTACCCCTCAATCACACCACATCGAATCAATGAACGAGCACTGCCTGTACACATCGGTAAATCATTATTGTCGGCCGATGAGCGAGCTTCAAATCCCCATCAAAAGGAAAGCCGAGCAACTGGCGCCTTGCCCGGCTGGGTCTTTACCTTGGCGCAACTTACGCGCAGGCCCGATTCGATAAAATTGGAACATTATTACGCTCTGCGAGAGCGTTTTCAGGTTTTTGTAAAAAGATGTCACAGAACCGCTCGCTTGGGGGCGCGCGGCTAGCGAAAATGGGAGCGCCAGTTGAGGCACTCATTAGAAAAACCGCTCGCTTGGGGGCGCGCGCCTAGCTTGCCAGTGGCAAATCGTGCGCGTAGGCACTCATTATAAAAACCGCTCGCGGCTAGTAGGTGGGTGCCATGGCCCACGCTTGCGTGGCCATGATAATCTTTCCAAACAAAAGCGATCGCGGCAAATTATATGCGCTGGTTATTCGGGCATGCCGCGATCGACGCTGCTGGCTCGCCACTCGCCGCCGTCGTCGGTCGTCAGTTCCGGGCCGGCCGCCGTCACCTTGGTAGCCGACTCGATAATCGTATGACCCGCCACTTTCAGAATGGTCGCCTCGGCCGCTGCATAGGCGATCACCTCGCCTGCCTCGTCTCTGGACACATACACCAGCCGAGCGTCGGTTTCCACATCGCCGAATTTCCAGACACCTTCCCGCCGGCTGAACAGTACAAGATCGCCTTGCATTTTAGCGCCCCACAGATCCTTCTCGGAAATTCGCTCGATAGCGGGCATCGCGGTGCGTTTACGCTGATTTTCCGGGTAAAGGATGGTGAAGAACGTCGCTTCGGTGGCCTTCTGCGTCACTTGCAGGTGGTCTGGGATGGCCATCATCTTGCCGCGATCTTTGCCGCGATAGGTGATTTTGTGCGAAAACTCCTGCGGCGAGACGAACGCCAGCCGGAGGTTAACGTCAGTCTGCTTTACCCATGGGTACATTTTCGACGGGCCGGGCCAACCGCTGCCGTAGCTGAAACGGGACGGCTTGCCGCGGAAATCTCCAACGCGATAGCTCGCTCGCTCGTCGCCGCGCTTGGCCCATAAATCGCGGAATTCCTTCGCAGTCAGCGACGCCGCCACAAAGTCGCCCTTACCGTCGGGACGAATCTGATGATTCGCCGTCGTGTGGAAATTCCACGTGTAATCGTGCGGGCGCCCATCCTTATCAATGTCGTCGACAATGACAAAGTAGCCTTGTTTTTGCGGCTTGCGTACAAACAGAACGTAGCGAAGCGATCGTCGCACCGCGTTATTGCCATTGTCGTAGGCGGGCTTGTTGTTGGCGATGCAAAGGTCCGCACCGGCCGAGTGCACGAATCGCTCGATATGCCCGTCGTTTTCCTTTCGACCGTCGGCCAGCGAATGATCGCTCACCTGGCCCTTGCCGTCGATCGTGATCAGATTGTAAGCCTTCGTGTTATGACGCCCCCACTTCGTGTAACCGGGCGGCTGACTGAGGTAGTCGCCGCTCGCGTCCAGCGTGAACGAGCCCTGGGCAGGATGCCCGTGCCCGCCCTGGGCGTTGCCAGCCTTCAGCACGAACACGATGTCATCCGCCGAGTCGAAACCTGTCCGCATGACCACGTAGCCGTGATCCTTCAATTCATCGGTGCCCGGCCGAGCGTGCCAACCCAGCGGGAAACTCTCTCCAACCTGCGGCGCCTTTTCCGGCCCCGGCTGGAACAACAAATAGCCCAGCGCCCTGGCACCCTGATTGGCGTTGATCGTTCGCGTTTCGCCACCAGCCGATCGAGAACGCCGCATGCCCCGCCTAGCCGCCCAGCGAGCGTAATCGCCCATCGAGCCGTGGCTGAGCCCCAGTAACATCGTCATCACGTTGCCGGGCATCCCGCTGTGGGCGCGAACCTGCATGGACCGGCTGGTGTCGCCGAAGTCGCGCGTGTCCTGGCCGGTGGGCGCGGTCAGATAGATAATCGATCGCACCAGTTTGCTCATTCGCCCGTCCATCACTTCGAAGATATTCTTGCCCCCCTGACGCTCCAGCGCCACGCCAGCCAGTATGAACGGACTCATCCCAAAGCCCAGATAGCGAATCGTCTCGGCATGGACGCCGTGCGAATCCAGCGATTCCTCGATGTACCCTTCCATGCAGTCGGAGTAGCGGTCGACCCAGTCCTGGGCGTAGCGGCTCTCGCCTCGCAACGCCATGCCCGCCAAGCCGATTGCGCCCTGGAGGTGCCCCGACCAGTTATCGTGGTAAAAACACGCCCACGGGTTCAGCAGGCTCTCGACGTACAACACTTGAGCGTAGTGATCCAACGCCCGGCGGTATGTTTCGCGATCCTTTTTCGCCATGCCGTCAGCCGACAGGTCATATCCGACCGCCATGGCGGTAACGACAATCGCAGTTTCCAGTTTTTGATACCGCTCGCTCGTACGAGACTTCTGCCGGCCTGCCACCATCTCCGGCGGCACGTGCCATTCGGTCGGATAGCCCCACGTAGCCCAGCCGGCCATTTTCGCGCCCTTTCGCCCCGCCATCAGCGCGAACTTCTTACCCTTGCCGGTCTGGTATTTCAAACCGTCGACCGCTAGCGACCAGGCCAGCGTCTGCGCACTTATGTAGTTGCCCGGAATCTTCTCGTACTCGGCCAGCTTCTTCGGCCCCCTGCCGTTCCAGATACTCTTGACCACCGCCCGGCCGAGTTCGGTCTTGTTCAACTGGGCCGGCTTGTAGACCTCGAACATCGGGTGCTCGCCGTCCGACCCGCCTTCGAACGGATCGACTCGCGGCTCGGCCACCAGCGCAGCCTGCACTCCAGGAGGCCCGATCGGGTCATCCTCTTCAAACGCCTGTCCGCCGATTTTGCGCATCGTGATCTCGAAGGCCGTCTCAGTCTGGCCGGCCGGAATATCGATCCAGTAACAGAACTTCCGCACTTGCCAGCTTCGCGGGTAACTAGGCTGCACCTTGCCCACCGGCAGAGCGGTCCATTTGTCGCCCGTGCGATAGCGAGCGAGCACTTCATGGTCCTTGCCTGTCAACACGCCGGCTGCGAATACATGCCTGCCCGGCCGTGGCGTTTTCAGCACGAAGCTTGCCGTGTCACCCTCCTGCTTGCCCTGATGGGCGTCGTAGGTCTTTTCCAGATCGTAGGGAGGCATTGCAATGCGATCGAGAACGCTGCCGATGTCGCCCATCTCGGCCGTGCCATACCATGTGAAGGGTTCTCCTGGCACGTTCACCTTCGCCGCAGCGACCGCCGGCTCGTCTGCGAACGATTGCCCGCAAGATGCAACCACAAGCACCCCAAGAGATACCAAAACGAACCGAATCCAACTGAACCCACCGATAGTGCAACGTATGGTATGAGGCAAGGTAGTGTTCCTTTCTTCAAGAGTTTGTCAGGCTTGTGAAAGAATTTTAACTCTTTTTATCTGCTGCTACAATCCTTCACTCATTTCGGATGAGTTTTCTCGCAACGTCATAGCGGACGCAAACATGCAGGCCGAGTAAATATTATCCTGCACCTTCCACCTTGGACGGGCGGAGCGAACCAATCATACCGCTGTCACGGTTTTGCATTAAATCGCCGCCGACAATATCCCACTCCTCCGCTCCGTAGACATACTGCCGCTAAATTCCCTCAAGGCCCCTCAAAGCCAACCTCAGCAACGCCAGCTATATCCAGAATTTTTTAACTTCTGTAAATTTTCTAAAACTCTTAATAATCCCGCGATTGGTTTAGCCCGATCATCAGCTTGGGCGACAGCGATGGTCTGAACACCGACCTTTGAGTAGGAGGGAATCAACTCGCTTCGGGTGCGGCTTTGACAAGTGAGAAATATAGCTAGCATGTTGGCCCAATAAATGGATAGAAGGAGCATTCAGATGAGCGACAGCACCACGCAAACGAGCGCCAGACTGGACACCAAAACCAGCACTGCCGCACTTGCCCATGCGGGCAAGTATTTGACGTTTTCGCTGGCATGCGAGG
>SDBT01012716.1_pt1 | contig 13518 bp, 26 predicted proteins | sample 2277101 | NCBI WGS metagenome assembly SDBT01 (sample SAMN10404973, study PRJNA504765) | marine sediment metagenome | isolation source: marine sediment core GS10_PC15, 103 cmbsf | place: Arctic Ocean: Southern Knipovich Ridge | collected 2010
GTCATGGACTTCACTGGTGTGCTGCTCACAGAACGGTTCCTCGCAGAACGGACAAGTTTTGAACGCCTCAACAATCATCCCCTCGACATAACAAGTAGGGCAAAGATCTCGGATCCCACCCTGAATCGCATTCGCAAAAATTGCTCCCTTCATTCTGTGTCTCCCTTCTGACATTCTTTGCAGTCGCAGCGAACGATGTACTTCAGTACCGCGAGTGCTTCACGCCTGGTATCTTCATGGATGCCGTGGCAGATGCCAACCGGGTCATCACCGTTCTTCCATCCATACTTCAACTCAATCCACCACCCATCCGAATCGTGGTACATAAGGTGACCACCCGGTTTCTCTATCTTGCCGACTCTCAAACCTTTTACGGTCCACATCGTCATTGTGTGTCTCCCTTCCTTAATAGGCTGGTAAACTCCAGCCGGGTGTGCGATCATTCGCGCATGACTGAAATTAGACATCCTGGTGGGCATATTCCTACCAAGAAAAAACCACGACCAACTAAGAAGTAGATTTACCGAATCCTGCTGCTTCTGTGGTTTGTTTGCAGATTTGACATTTCACGATGCACTTCTCTTCGACTATATAGTAGAGGGTAACTTCGTGAGGTTGATCCTTGCGGCATTTGCCACACCACAATTTGTGATAAGAAATTCTTTTCATTGTATCTCCTTTTTTGTTTTTGAATTTTTGTTTTCGATTTGAGCTACTCGCCTACGCTTTCCCCCTGGTTCCTGAACCCGCTGCTGATTCCCTGTTAGGTTTTCTCAGCAGCTCTTGTTTTGCATTCATCTCATAAGAGCCTCATGGTACAGGGTTGGTACAAGGTTGTCAACCCCCTCAGGTAAAGTATTTTCCTTCACGATCGTGAAATCGAGGATAACCCCGTGATATTAAAGGTGAATAAAAATACTTGAAAAGAGGTTCTTTTCAGTGATAGACTTCCGCTTCTATGGATGCCGCTACATCCAAAACACCAACAGGACATAGCTCGGGGTCGTTGCTGCTCTTCCTATCTATGGGGGGAGTGCGCCTTGCGACGAGTGGCGGCTCGTTTGCGACGGCCTCGAGGTGTGTCTCAACAATAGGAGGTTCTATGTGGACACAGTATCGATGCGAGTGGCAGTTCATAACTAAGTTGTGTTCTTCAGTCCCGGCCAATCCCAATGTTAGGGATGCGTGGTTGAAAGCGAGACAGCCGCGAGTGAAACCACCTGGGGGGAAAACCATCGATGAGATTAATGAGGAGGTCGCCGCGAGTCTCGAGGAGCAAAAGGATGAGTTGGCAACTGCATCTCTTCTCGTGTTTCAACGCGAGCGCGGATCTCTTGTGATGAGAGCTGAAACTGTTAGGGCGCATTTGAAAGATTGCGCCCGAGTACTGTCGCGGCTCTACATTGGTAAGATCGAAGGTGAGAAGTCATTGGCCGTGAGAGTAAAGGACGGCCTGTATATGGATCCAAAGTCTTACTGGATCCCGATCACCGGGGTGGATAACGTCGCCTATACAGAGGCTGACGGCAGGATGGAAAGATTCGTGCATACGATTGGACCGAGGGGAATGCCGATCAATGCGATCAAGTGTTTTGAATTTATCGAATGCCCGAGGATGTCATTCGTTATTAAGGTGCTAGGTGACTGCGTGAAGGAAGTCGATCTCAACACGGTGATGGAATACGGTGGTGTGCATGGGTATGCGGGGGAGAGGTCGGCAGGGGAGGGGAAGTATACGTTCCAGGTTGTTCAAATAAAGGAGGAGACACATGAAACCAAAAACAGAAGTCGTAAAGTTTCGAAGTCTACGGTCAGTGGGTGATCTGACAGACGCGCACGAGCGCCTGTACAATCAGCAGATCAATAGAGAGATCGATTCCAAGGCGGCAGGGAGTATCAATAACACTCTCAAGGGAAGTGTCTATTTAAAGGTGAAACTCCCACTTGAAGTCGCCAAGCTGATTATCCAGGCACGGGCGAAGGGGATTAATCTACCGGACAAGATTCCCCAACTGCCGTAAGTCGAGACACGACGCGCACTGGATCGCTCTGAACTGAAGTCGAGCCATGCAATGTCCTGACGCGCTCCGTACTGTTTTGATATGAAGTCGAGTCCTGTGCTGCCGTGGCCTGTGGCCCCCTGCTTTGAAGTCGAGTGGTGCCGTGAAGTGCAGTGGATGGGATCGCTCTGCTATGAAGTCGAGATGCGATTTGCGAAGTGGTGGATCGCTGCGAAATGAAGTCGAGGGTTGGAGTGCTGTGCTATTGGCGAGCTGTGAATTGTGATGAAGTCGAGCTTTGATACGATTTGTCGTGCGGTGAGCTGTCCTGCCGTGAAGTCGAGTGGTGCCGTGGTGTGGTCTGTTCTGATATGGCCTGACCTGAAGTCGAGTCGCGCACTGCTGTGGCTTGACCTGGAGCGTTGTGCCGTGAAGTCGAGATATGCGGTGATCTTTAATGACGAGAAACGATGTGAAGTCGAGCCGTGAATCGCCGTGAATTGAGGTGTCCTGTGGTGCGGTGATGTGAAGTCGAGCATTGCTTGGGTGTGATTTGCACCGATCTGGCCTGAAGTCGAGAAAAGGGAGGCACAATGCCAAAAATTAGAAGATGGTTCCCGGTGTCCCATGACATCAATGGGGATGAAGAAGTCTGGACGTTGACCGAGAAGTTTGGGGATCGATCCTTGAGGATCTGGCTCGAATGCCTGTCCATCGCAGACCGCAACGAAGGGGTCGTTGGACCCACCTGGGAGGGTACCAGAAACGTGGTCGCAGCCAGGTCGCGTAGCAGTCGGACCAAGGTCGGACTGGTGTTGGACTACTGTCGGACCATGAAATGGTTGACGTCCGACCTACCTGTCAGAGTAGTTAAGTACTCGGAATATCACAGGACTCGGGAACCTAATAAGTCCCTATTAGTTCCCTCCGAACCTTCCGAACCTTCCGAACCTCTTAAAGATCCTAAGAAGGAGCCTCAGAAGGCTGTTGATAAGTCCAAGGAACCGGAGGTGGATCCAGAGAAGAATGGACTCACCAAAGAGGTCAAGGAGGCTGGCACCAGGATCTACAAACTCGACCCGGTGAAATTCCGCCGTCTATGGATCTGGATGCAGAAGAACAGGACGTACCCTCCAGAGGTTCTCCTCGATGCCTTCCAGAAGTTTGGTCCTTATGCAAAGCAGATCGATGACTATTGGCCCTACCTGGACAAGTGTTTGAAGAAAGCCTGGGCTGAATACCAACAGGGTGGATCGAAGAGAGAGGCAGCTGGCGATCTCGAGTTCCTCCAGACCGTGGTGAAGGGATTGGAGCATTGATGATTGATCTAGCCGAGGAGTTCCGGTTGCTAGCAGAGGATGGGCTATGGGAAGTATGCTCATGTTCTGCCTGTTGTGAGCGGAGAAAAGTTGCTGCTTTAGCGTTGATGGTGGTGGAGGAACGTCGAGCCTATTTGTTTGCCTACGAAGAAGATTGGACAATGGATACCTGTTTAGAAGGCGCATTAGCATATTTAGGCATCAACCCCTCCCACTACGCCAACGTCAAGGAGAGGGTGAAGGCAGCGAATGGGTGAGACACTAGGCAAGCAGAATATTGCGGGTGATCCGTATGATCTACACTGTGCCAAATGTAAGACCACGGACAATTTGAGGATGCACCCACAACGGATTGAAGGCTTGATGGTTGGGTGGTTGTTTCTGTGTCAAGGGTGCAGCCGTGAGGGAGTCTATAAGATTATGGCTGAAATGCAGGAGGCAGCGAAATGACCAACGAACAAGAGAAGCGACTGGAGGAGATACGGCAGATGTCCGAACAGCACCACGACGAAGTCCTAGGATGCTGCGGGGATGAATTGTTAATGGCCATTGACGAGCAGCGGGGGGAGATTGAGCAATCACAGAAGGAAAGGGGTGCTTGGAAACTTGCTGCTAATGAGTATAAATCCCAACTCACCGCCAAGGATGAGGAGATTAAGAAGCTGACTAAAATAGTGGAGAAGGTGAAATGACCGACAACGAGAAGCGTTTGGAGGAGTTGAGGGACAAGACCTTTTCTGAGTGGATGCCAACCGATAAATATTGGCTCCTCACCCTCATTGACGAGCAGCGGGAGGAGATTAAGGGAGTAAATGCGGAAGCAGATGATGTTCACGAACGATTGATTCTTGCTCATCACGAACTCACCGCCAAGGATGCTGAGATCGAAAGGCTGAGTGCCATAATGAGTACGTGCGCTTATTGTGGAATGTTTTTGACTCTATGACTGACAACCACCTTCAAGAAGCAGCTCGTGCATGGCGAGCAGCTGGATTAAAAGTTTCCATGAAGAAAATCGAACAACACAATGAGGTGATAGATGAATGGAAAACAAGATGGAACGAACGATCAGTTCGATCTATTCAAAGAAGTGAAGAGCCGGGCAGATCAGATCTTTGAGAGGTTCGTGACATTTCATCTTGCCAATCCAGAGTTCTGGCGTTTGTTCTGCCAGTACGCTGATGCTATGCGACAGAGACTGCCCCGTTATTCTGCTCAAGGTATCTTCGAGAGAGCGCGATTCGAACACGCTTTTAGTGCCACCAACACCGATGATGATTCCCTGAGACTCAACAACGATTACGTCGCGTACTACGCTCGAATGTATCTCTCGATTCACCTGGATGCAGTTGATTTCTTTGAAATTAGAAAGCGCACCAGCGAGAATCGCAGTGCTTTTAAAAACGATATCTCTTTCTTTCACAATGGCGCTCCTGTCGGCGAAGAAGAGCTGATTGAAAAGCTCCGAGCGCTCGCCTCGCTTGACAAATGAAACTCCGCACACAAACGCAAAGAGTTGTTAATGTCACTGCGGTTTTCATGGGTCGCCGTGTTCAGGTGCGACCCGATTTGGCCTATGCAATTCAGGTGTGTGATCGGTTTAATCTAATGCCCGAGCGTTGCGATTTCGATATGGCTGTGTTGGTGAGTAAGGCCAGCGAATTTGCGATCCCGTATACCATCGCGTATTCGTTTCCCTACGCTCGCTCGCCTCGATCTCAAATTCGCTGGCCGGTTGCCTCTGCTCGGGTGACCATCCCTATTGCCGATATCAAGATACAGACTTGACAATCCTGCCTGATCAGCGTATCTGCTGACTTTGAGTCTCCGTTTATTTGCCTGGGGCGGGTGAAGGTCATTTCATCCGCCTCGCCTTATTAATTGTTTAACCATTTCAGAGCAGTATGTGGAGCAAAGGACAAAGCGGTAACCCTGGTGGACGCGCAAAACGTCCAATGCTTCCCGAGTCGCGCCGACGCGCTGAAGGTAAACTCTCTTGGGATCGACTACTTGAAATCAGAGATGGCTATATCCTCGAGCGGAAGTATGATGACAAAGGTCATGCCGTCGACATCGTTCCATCCATCGCAGATCAAATCAAAGTTAACACTCTCATCCTCGCATACTGCTGGGGGATCCCAACGCAGCGACTCGAGCTGGCCGATGAATCGAAAGCTCTGTTCGCAATGAACGTCATTCTATCTCAAGCAAAAGAGGTTAATGGAAGTCAACCTACAACCGGGCGTGATAGCATCTCGCTTGATTTCAGCGATAGCAAAGGGTGAGGCGAGAGAGATCGCAGTCTTTGGACCTCGCGGTGAGTCCAAAACGATCAGCGCTCTAACTGCGATGGGAGTCCATGCGATGATGCACCAGGCTGCAGGATACCCCCTCCCGGTTCCCTGGATCGGCGTCACAGATACTTTCAACAGTCATAAGGAGAAGACAGTTGAGAGTTTAACCAAACCATTCTGGCAAGGAGCCTGGACGCTCTATGACAACGATCACAAAGCGGTTCTCAAGGTGCAGAAGGAAGCTGTTATTCTTTCTCTATTTGGTGTCGAGGACGAAGGAGCAGTCGATAGGATGCGTCGTGAAACCTGTTGTATGTGGATCGAAGAGCCAGCTCCATCCACTACAGGACATGGTGTCTCGTCAACTGCGTGGCTCACTGGCATCACTTCGCAGCGTGTACCAACTCATGCGAAGGTGGCGCTCTTCACCTCCAACTATCCAGACGACGATCACTGGACCTGGACGCGATTCAACCCCCGTGCAGATTCGGATTACGGCATCACCGTTGACCATCCAGATCGAATGTGGTTCAGGATCCCAAGAGGTGACAACCCGTACGTTAGTGATACCGACAGGCAAGAGTGGGAGGCAGCGCTTCAGGAGCGTCCTGATTTACTGCGACGGTTGGTCGAAGGTCGACCTGGTGTCGTCCAGCTCGGACAGCAAGTCGCCGAGGGATGGGACGAAGCCGTCCACGTTGCGAAGGATCGTATCAGACTTATAGAAGGCGAGGCTGTGATCGTAGGTGCCGACTTTGGTCACACACCAACTCTCGTCATTGGCCAGCCGTGGCGTGGCAAGATCAGAGTGGCAGCTGCGCTCGCTTGCAAGCACGGCGGCATGAAGCAACTCCTCCAGGACACTGTCCTCCCTTGGCTCTCACAGAACGCACCGTGGCTGCTCCACAACCGCTCCCTGATCAACGGAGTCTATGACCCGAGTGGTATCAAGGGCAGTGAGGGCGACATCGAGGACAGCGGGTATCAGCAGCTGGTTGATCGCCTGGGCGGCAATTGGGACACCGGTCCTGAGGCATGGGATGGGCGGCGCGGTTTGCTTCTCCGCGCTATGAACCTCCATGCGGCAGCGGGTGTGCCAGCGCTCGAACTGGATCCGGTTGACTGTAAACACCTCATTCAGGCACTAAACGGGCGCTGGTACTATCCCCAGGACAGGCTCGGCAACATCGGCAGGGATCTACCCAAGAAACCGAATCACCCATGGGAGGATCTGGGTGATGCCCTGATTTACTTCCTGGCCGGGATGATGGACAGCGGCAACCGCAACGAGGTGATCAGAACAGAGACAGACTTCGATGTGCTAGCAAGGCACAGTGACCGGGACGAGGCCATCAGGGTCGAGTCCACGTTCGACGTATGGAAGGAATGATGGCTCACGAAATACTCATGCGAATGCCCAAGAAGGCACGGATCGATACTGAATGGTTCGAGCGACTCGCTCAAGTGTACGATACCTTGAACCTCGTGACCGGGCAGTTGGCCAAGAGCGGCGCAATGAATGACACGCAACAGAACGTGGCTGGTATGAGCATCAAGGAGTTCTATCGTCTACTGGTTAACAGCGGCGTGATCGATGAGGCACGATCCCCTGAATGGGAAGATAGCTTCTAGGAGGTAAACTATGGCAGGACTATTCGGAGGCGGCGCACCCAAGGTCGTTAAACCAGCTGAGAAGGATGATGCCGAGGTACAAGAGGCTGCACGGCTCGCGCAACGCAAGGCAAGGAACAGGCGCGGCCTGGCGTCCACCGTGGTGTCGCGCAATGTGGCGGCTCAAGGTGGCCTGAAGACGACACTAGGCGCATGACATTCGATGAGAGATTCAGAGCGCTGACAGGTGCGTTCGCTTGCAGTGTCACATCGGGCAAGCGGAGTCCAAAGCGCAATGCGGATCCATCAATCGGTGGTGTATCCAACAGTCTCCACCTGGTCGATCTCGCCCGTGACGTTGTGCTGGACAATACAGGTGACGTAATTCAGTTCGAGCAGATGGCCAAGCGCCTGGGTATGTGGGTGCTAATTGAAGTCGATCACGTTCATGTACAGGAGAATCTATGACGGTTGAATTGCTGCGTCGAATGCACGAGTGGTTACACTCTAGATGTCAACACCCTAACTGCGAACAGGAATATTGTTGTCTTATCCAAGGCGTTCGTTACTGTGAAGCCCACATGAAAGAAGTAGGTGGCCCGTAATGCCAGCTAGTGGACCTGAAACAATTAGACGATACAAGCGGCTGCGCGATGTGCGCCGCAACCACGAGGAGCGATGGGATATCCTTGCACCGTTCACTGCACCGTCGAGGCTCGGGGTTCGCACCAAGATGACAGAGGGGCAGTCGAAGACAGACCGGGTGTTCGACTCCACCGCGATGTTCGCAGCTGACATCCTGGCCAAATTTATTGTTGGCAACATCAACAACCCGGCGGCGAAGTGGTTCAACTTAAAGATGCGCGACAGTGACTTGAACACCATCGACTCGGTGAAGGAGTGGCTCGAAGAAACCCGTGACCGTATGCTCGCGGATCTCAGCTCGAGTAATTTTTACGCAGAAGTTTACGAGATGTACATTGACTATTCAGCATTCGGTACCGGGTCGATGTTCGCAGTGGAGAAACCACAACCCGTAAATGAAACCATTCTGGGGTATCGAGGCACCCGGTTCAAGACTCACATGATCGGGCGCTACGTCATCGCAGAAAATGACATTGGCATGGTCGATACGCACATGGTGGAGTTTCCGATCTCAGCTCGAGCTGCCGTGATGAAGTGGGGCCTAGACAAATTACCTGCACTGATGACGAAGGCGGCAAGCAAGCCTGAAACCCAGGACAATATGTTCACCGTCGTTCATGCGGTGTACCCAAGGCCAGAGGGTGACCGAGGCGGCGCACCGACGGCACTCGGTATGCCGTTCATCTCGCAGTACGTTGAGATGGAAACGCAATTCCAGATTGACGAAGGCGGGTTCGATGAGTTCCCGTTCTTCAACCCGCGGTGGACGGTACCACCCGAGGAGATCTACGGCATGGGACCGGGTGAGCTGTCGCTACCTGATGTCAGGACGCTCAACAAGGCGAAGGAAATGGGATTAGAAGACTTCGCATTGAAGCTACGGCCTCCAACCCTGGCAGCGCATGGATCGGTGCTTGGCGGCACCATACGGCTACGACCAGGGGCAACTACAATCATCCGTACAGCTGGCAAGCGCATTGACGATCTTATCAGGCCATACGAAACAGGGTCGCATCCCGAGATCACCATGATCAAGGAAGAGGAGCTGCGGAAGAGTATCCGCCAGGCGTACTTTGTTGATCAGATCGTTGCCATGCTCGAGGTCGACAAACCGCAAATGACTGCGTTTGAGTTCGCCAAGAAGATAGAGTTGTTGAACCGGATCCTTGGGCCGGTCTATGGCCGGTTGAGTTCAGAGTTCCTGGTGCCGCACAACGAGCGCCAGTTCAACATGATGTTCAGGCAAGGCGCGTTCTCTGATCCACCTGACGAGCTATTCGATGAGCAGGGGCAGGGGCGCGAGGTGGACGTCGAGTTCGAGTCACCGTTGGCCAGAGCGCAGCGGTCCGGTGAGATTGATGCGCTCACCCAGGCATTGGAGGATCTCAAGTCCATCGCGGAGATTAAACCGGGTGCCATCGATATCCTGAACGAGGACAAGGCTGCGCGTTTGATCTTTGATGTGCGTGGCGTCCCGGCGAGCGTGGCCAACAGTGAGGACGAGATCGCAGAGATCCGTAAGGCCAAGGCGGAAGAGACAGCGCGTCAGAAGCAGCTCGAGGAGGTCCAGGTGGCAGCTGAAGCAATCGGCAAGGCGGCACCGGCGCTCAGTGCAGTGCAGCAGCAGACAGGGGTCGGCGGATGATAACAGTGCCAGCGATGCCGAGCAGCGGCAAGTTCAAATGATCAACACCAACCTCATAGAATGGGAAACTTACGAGTCTCCAGATCTAGGCACCACCGAGTTGCGTATGCGATATCCGTTTAATGGCGGCTGGCATGAGACTCGGAAACGCATCACCCGATGGGAAATGTTAAACATCAGGTTTAACTTCCTGCGCCACATGGAACAGGAGATGATTAACGAGATCGATGCAAGGGTTGCCGGTCCAATCTATGAATGGGACGCAATCGGTAACCTGACTCCATGAACACTCAGTTCTCATTATGGTTGAGAGACAAATGGACAGAAGGCGATCAGACGACAGAGCAGCTGGCCAGCGATTACCGGGCGACGTTCACGACCCAGGCGGGTCACAGGGTGCTGATGCATATGCTGAGTGAAATCTATTGCACTGTGGTGGAACCATCGAGCAGCGCTTCGTTGGATCCCCTGGTGCTGGCAACTGCGAACGGTCGGCGCATTGCCATCCACGAGATACTAGACAACATCGCACTAGCAGAACAAATCGAAACCAAATCAAAGGAGGACGAAGATGGAAGTTGATCCCGCGCTATGGCGCGATCTAGCACCTGACGATGTCAAAGGAGATGAGGATCTCATGCGGGTGATCACCAACTCGCAGGAGCCTGACCTCCACGCAGTGATCAAGTCGTTCGCGCATTACGAACGGAACAAAGGCAGCTCGGTGAAGATGCCCGGCAAGGACGCACTGCCCGAGGAACTGATGCAGTTCAAGGGGAAGATGGCCGAGGCCGGTATCATTGCGCTAGCACCGCAGAGCGGGGCGCATTACACCGTCGCATCGATGGATGGCCTCGACGCCGATGTCCTGACTGCATTCAGAGAAGTGGCGCACTCCACCGGCATCACGCAAAAACAATTTGAGAAGCTACTCGAATTCGATATCAAACGCATGGACGGCATTAACAAGTCCCTCAAGACAGACTCCGATGCCACAACGGCAGCGCTCAAGACAGAGTGGGGCGACAAGTTCGACGCTAACAGCGAGCTGGCCGGTAGAGCTGGCGCTGCGATCTTCAAGACAGAAGAGGAGATGGCATTCTTTGACAGCAGTGGGATCAACAATCATCCGACATTCGTCAAGGTAATGGCGCGAATGGGTGCCATGATGCAGGAGGATCCGACGTTACTGCCAAAGACAGAGGGCGGGGTCGGTGAAGAGTTTATGAAAGAAGCGCTCGACATCATGCAGAACGCACAGAATCCAAAGAACGAGCGCTACCTGCGTGGCGAAGGCAACATCCTCGCCGAGGTGACCGAGCTGTTCAGGAAAGCGAAAGGAACAAAGCCAGTGGACTTCGCTTGATGGCGCGAATAAAGATATCCATTGATGAAGGAGCAAAAAGAGTTTTTCATTGGGAAAGCAACGAAATGGAGCAATTTTCTGCTGCGGTCCTGATACGCTCCATGGCGTCTGCGATTAACGATACGGTTGACGATTCGGTCATGGATAATATCATTGCGAAGCTACAGCATCAAGAACAGCGTAACATGAGGAAGGTAGCAAAACACGCAGGAATATCACCCGCAACATTGTACAGAAAGTTGCCACCGGCAAAAAAAAAGAAATTGGAGGAACGATGAAGTATTTAGTATTCGTAGGTGTGTTGTTGTTATCCATTCTATCAATTGCCAGAGCCGCAGAGCAGGTCACACCGATCCATACTGCGGTGAACGTCACAACGACAACCACTGCAGTGGTTACTACAACGGTGATCTTTCGCAGATTATTAATCCTGATTAACGATTCCGACGAAACGATGTATTGTAACCTCGCCGGTGCAGCTGCGGTGCTGAACCAGGGCATACGGTTGAACTCTGCTGGTGGAAACATCCTGATGGATGTGGCGGTCACCAAGAGTGCGGTCAATTGCATTCATGGTGGAACTGGGAACAAAGTCATTTTAGTTACAACAGGGTAGCGGGAGGACAGTTATGAAAAAATATCTAGCGTTAGCTCTGTGTCTGTTTCTTTTCCCGCTTACGGGTTGGGCCGGTAAGATCGACAATCCAGGTGCAGCTGGTGGTGGTGGCACCATCAACTCTGGCACCATCAACGTCCTGCAAATGAACACGGACGGTGCCACGACTATCGGGGATTCAGATCCGGTGGTCACGACTGACGGCAATAGTGTAATTTTGACCGCTGGCACCTATACAAGCACCACAGGTTTTGACCGTCCTATTCGCAGCAGTAGCACTTTTGCGCCGACTAGTGGATCGGCAGCTTTTGCAGTATGGGAAATGGAACCGACAATCAATCAGACAGGTGGGGCGAGTGGTGCAACCAGGGGCCTATTTATTAATCCTAGTCTCACAGCGGCTACCGATTGGCGAGCTATCGAGGCTAGTGGTGGATCCGGTGGGGTCGCTGCCTTCTTTACTGGTAATGTGGGTATCGGTTCAACTATTTTTGGCACGGATGCAAACAGTGTATTGTTACTTAACATCGGTACACCACCAACCACAAGTCCAGCGAACACTGTTCAACTCTACGCCCATAATTCCAGTGACGCCCCGGCAGATGCGACTTTCGGACTCAGAACAGAACAAGTTGCCGAGTCCACTGCTACATTCACCCAGTCTCACAGATTGAAAATTTTTGTTAATGGTACGGAATATTGGCTCTCGCTGGATGATACCGGCCTCTAATGCCTCTAACAAAAAAGGGTAAGACTATCATGCGCTCGATGATCGAGCAGCATGGGCCTAAAAAGGGTAAATCGGTTTTCTTTGCATCACGCAACAAAGGTGTGATAAAAGGAGTTGAGAAATAAGAGCAGGGGGTTCTTCGCATGGGCGATGCCCCCGTAGTACCGGGTGGCTCCTCTTTGGAGTCCGGTGAGTGCGACTAAAGTCGCCGTCTGATTCAACGTATTGGATCAGATGAGTCCAGCTTCGCTGGGTGGCTCGTCGGGCGTCACGGTTCTCGCCTACAACCGTGAAACAAAATCCAAGGGGGAGGAGTCACCAAATGTTCAAAAACATTTTAGCGAATCTCTTCTCGTTCATATGGCGTACGCTATCGAACGAGGTGGGAACAGTTACCGTAGACGAGGCATGGGTCTACCAGTTCGATACGGTACTCAAGCAGACCTATCAGCAGGAATCCACTCTAGTGCAGCAGCGCATTCAACCTGGGATGATCCATCGAGGTGTGAAGGCTGCTATCGATCACCACGAGAGGCTCGGCCTGGCAGTGGCCAATGATGTGATTAGCCGACACGGCCAGACGAAGCTCCTCAATCCACCGCACTCAAAACGGGCCACGACCCTGCAGACTTCCGACGGTGCGGTGCTGCTGGACAATGTCGATCAATTGAGGATGCTCGTGCAACCTCAGAATCAGTACATGATGACAATCGCCTCCGCTCTTGCTAGGCGAGCGGATCTTCACGTTATCACGGCGGCAACAGGTGCAGCCTCAGTGGCTACCGTTGCGTCCAATGGTGTCATTACCTTTTCGACTCAGGGGCTGACAACGGCGCATCAGATCGGTGGCGCGACTGCCATGGACCTGGATCGGATCATCGAGGCAAACGAGTTGCTCTCCAAGGCGAGCGCACCATCAGGCGCCGGTGAGAGGCTCATGCTTTATTCTCCTGGACAGCTGCGCGACATCCTGGCGATCACTCAGGCATCCAGCAGCGACTTCACCAAGAACCAGATCCACGATGTCGGAACCATCAACGGTGTTACCTGGCAGGGATTCACCTGGATCGAGATCCCCGATGTTGTCAATGAGGATCTTACCCTGGCCCAAAGGATGCTGGCACTCTCAGGAACGACCCGGTCCTGCATCGCGATGCACCGGGGGGCCATCGGGCTATCGATCGGTGAGGAGATCAAACGGCACATCAACGAGAGGGCCGATCTGAATAACTCCATTCAGGTGCGAGCTGAGATGACGATGAGCGCCGTGCGGGTATGGGAAGGTGGCGGAG
>SDBT01012717.1_pt1 | contig 13517 bp, 10 predicted proteins | sample 2277101 | NCBI WGS metagenome assembly SDBT01 (sample SAMN10404973, study PRJNA504765) | marine sediment metagenome | isolation source: marine sediment core GS10_PC15, 103 cmbsf | place: Arctic Ocean: Southern Knipovich Ridge | collected 2010
CCATTGGTGGAGTTATTCCGCACGACTCTATCCAGAACAAGGTTTGATTGAAGGAATTTTGGTCGACATTTCTGAAAGGAAGAAAGCAGAACAGAAATTAATGGAATCCGAAGAAAAGTATAGATTGATTGTTAACAATCAGACTGATCTAGTTTGTAAAGTTGATTCTGAAGGTGTAATTCTTTTTGCTAGTCCATCATATTGCCAAATTTTTGGTAAAACTGAAGAAGAAATGCTAGGAAAAAAGTTCATGCCATTAGTTCATGAGGATGATCTCGAATTAACGTTAAAAGAGATGGAGAAACTTTATAGTCCTCCATATACTGCTTCTATAGAACAACGTGCGTTGACTAAGGATGGATGGCGCTGGTTATCTTGGGTAGATACGGCAGTATTAGATTCGAATAATAAAGTTTTGGAAATTATTGGTGTTGGGAGAGATATAACCGAGCGCAAGAAAGCAGAAGAAGAGTTGAAGAAATTCAAAAGTATATCGGATAATGCGAATTATGGGATTGGAATTAGTGGTATCAAAGGAAAACTTGTATATTCCAATGATTATTTTGCTACAATTCATGGATACAAAACAAGTGATCTCATTGGTAAGGATCTTTCCATATTTCATAATGATAAACAAATTGAGAGGGTTATGAAACTCAAGCAGAAATTACTAGATGAGGGGAGCTACAATGCTGAAGAAGTGTGGCATACTCATAAAAATGGCACTACATTTCCTATGCTAATGAATGGAATAACTATTAATGATGATAAAGGTAAACTCCTATTTATGGCGACTACTGCAATTGATATCAGTAATCGCGAAAAAGCAGACCAAAAGTTAAAAGAAAGTGAAGCAAAACTCAGTACTGCAATTGAAAGTTTACCATTTCCATTTTTTATGCTTGATGAAAGTGGAAGATATATAATGCAAAATACTAATGCTAAAAAAATTTGGGGGGATCTTATTGGAAAAACTCCTAAAGACATCGCAAAAGATGAAGAAACCTTATCATTATGGTTAAGTAACAATTCATGTGTTTTTTCTGGGGAAACTATCGTTAATGAAGCAGAATATGATATTAATGGAGAATCTCGATATTTTTATGATATAATGGCCCCAGTTTATGTTGATGATAAAATACAAAACATTCTAGGAGTTAATATTGATATTACCGAGCGCAAGAAAGCAGAACAAAACTTAAAAGGTTCAGAAGAAAAGTGGAAAGCTCTAAGTGAGAACTCGCCTGCTCACATTATGTTGCTAGATAGAGAACATAATATTTTCTTTATTAACCGCACAGTTCCCGATCTTTCAAAAGAAGAAGTTATTGGTGCTTCTTTATATACCTTCATGCCACAAGAATTTCGCCAAATAGCGAGAGAGGCACTTAATTCAGTATGGGAAACAGGTGAACCAGCCACATATTCCACAAATTATATAACTAAAGAAGCTGATGTTCGATTTTTTAATGTTTGGGTTGGTCCTGTATTTCAATCTGGTAAAATTGTTGCTTTGGTGAGCCATTCTATGGATGTAACCGAAAATCAAGAAGCAGAACAAAAATTAAAGGATTCAGAAGAAAAATATAGGTCGTTATTTGAACACGCACCCGATTCGATTATACTCATTGATACAAAAACAGGAGACATTGTTGATTTTAATGATCAAATGAATGAAACTCTTGGTTACACACGTGAGGAATTTAAAAACTTGAAAATACCCGATTTCGATCTAATGGAAAACTCTGATGAATATATAGGTCACATCGAGAAGGTTATTAGAGAGGGCTCTGATATTTTTGAATCAAAATATTTAACAAAAAGTGGTGAAATTAGAGATATATTAGTAAATGTCAACTTAATAAAAATTAGTGGTAAGAATTACCTTCAATCGATATTACGTGATATTACTGATCGAAAGAATGCTGAAAGAAAATTAGAGGAATCAGAGGACGAACTGAGAAAATTAAATAGAGAATTAGAACAACAGGTTGAGGAAAGAACTAGGGAGATTAGAGAATTGGCAAAATTTCCTTCGGAAAATCCGAGTTCCGTCCTGAGAGTATCAGAAAAAAGAGTTTTGTACACTAACGATGTGGCGAAGAAATTATTTAACATTCAGAAGGGTAGTATTATTCCAGATTTGCTACAAAAGTACGTTAAAGATGCTCTTTCAAACAACACAGAACAATTGATAGATTTAGAAATTGGTAGTAGAATTCATTCATTTTCCCTAAATCCAATCGGAGATACAGGCTATGTAAATCTATACGGAAGAGATATCACCGAACACGTGGATAAAGAGGAGGAATTACGATTACATAGTGAAATTATGACAAATATGAGTGAAGGGGTGTATCTCGTGCGGTTGGACGATTTAATTATTGTTTATACTAACCCGAGATTTGAAGAAATGTTTGGCTATGATCCTGGTGAAATGATTGGGAAATATGTCGAAATTGTAAATGCTCCAACTGATAAGACTCCTGAGGAAACAAAAAATGATATTGTGGGGATCTTGAAAGACACAGGGGAATGGCATGGGGAAGTATTAAATATCAAAAAAGATGGGACGCTATTTTGGTGCTATGCGAATGTTTCACTTTTCGATCATCCTGATCATGGAACAGTTATGGTCTCATTACATAATGACATCACCGAGCGCAAGAATGTGGAAACAGAACTCAGTAATATAAAATGGCTTCTGAATAAAAGGAAAGACTCTCTAAAATCTCAATTACCAATTTATGGAGATCTATCTGAAAATAATACATCTAGAGAAATATTGGAATCTGTTGGAAAAGAAATGCTTACGGAAATAGCTGGAGATTATCTTGATTTACTCGATACTTCGGCTGCAATTTATGAAAAAAATGGAGATTATGCTCTAGGAATATTCTCTTCAAATTGGTGTCAATTCCTTGACAAATCATCACGCAAGTTATGTAATACTAATGATAATATTGAGGCATTGAATTGTGGAAGATGGAATTGCCACGAATCTTGTTGGACAAAGACTTCTAAGATTTCTATAGAAACAGGTAAACCTTTTGATAAAGAATGTGAGGGAGGTCTCCATATATATGCAATTCCAATTTGGGCTGAAGGTGATGTTGTTGGATCAATAAATGTCGGATATGGTGATCCTCCAAAAGAAATTAAAGAGTTAACTGAAATCGCAGAGAAATATGAAGTTCGTTTTGACCAATTATTGGAATATTCAAATTCTTATAAGACAAGACCACAATTTATTATAGACATAGCAAAAAAGCGCCTACACACCTCAGCAATGGTGATAGGAGCTATGATAGAACGAAAAAGAATTGAACACAAACTAAAAAAATCCGAAAATAATCTTAAAGAGCGAGTTAAGGAGCTAATTTGTTTATACCGTCTGTCAAAACTATTTGAAGAGCCTAACATTTCACTGACTATTTTAATTCAGAACACTCTTGATATTATTCGGATTGGATATCAATCTCCTAGTTTAATTCATGTGAAAATCGAATACGACAAAGATATGTTTATAACAAATAATTTTAAAAAAACAGAATGGAAGTTATCAACTGAAGTTAATATGAAAGATCACTTTATGAGAATTACTGTATGCTATAATGAAAATAAAGATTTTCTTGAAGAAGAAGTTGGTTTATTAAATGAAATTGGGAGGCGCCTAAAAGAAATTTTAGAGCGAAGAGAAGCAGAATTCAAATTAATTGAAGCTCAAGAACAATTAATCCGGAATGAAAAACTCGCAACTATAGGAACGCTTATTGGAAGCATTGGGCATGAACTACGGAATCCACTAGGAGTTATAAGTAATTCAGTTTATTTCCTAAACCATATAATAAATGATAAGGATGAAAAAGTAAGCAAACATTTAAATATCCTTCAAGAAGAAGTGGATAAAGCAAGTAAATTTATATCTGGCCTCCTTGATTTCATAAGAATTAAAACTCCAAGCTTTAAGGAAGGCGACATAAACAAAACCATTGAAAATGAAGTGAATGAGATAATATTCCCGGAAAAAATTTCTCTTGAAAGAAATTTAGATTTTGAATTACCAAGGATTCATTTTGATTTAAGTCAAATGAGGCAGGTTTTTCAAAACTTGTTTTTAAATGCTATTCAAGCAATGCCAGATGGAGGGATATTAGAGATTCAGACATTAAGAGGAGAACATTTTATAGAAATAAGAATAAAAGACTCGGGGATTGGTATTTCAGAGGGAGATTTTGATAAAATATTTGAACCCCTTTTCACAACAAAGGTTATTGGTATTGGTTTGGGTTTAACGATTGTAAAAGATATCATAGAAAAACATAACGGATCTGTTGAAGTTGTGGGCAATATTGGAGGAGGTACAATATTTATTCTTAAATTACCATTAAAAGGGAGTGAATTGTAAAGTGGAAGTTCAAAATAGAATACTCATTGTTGATGATGACATTGGCATGACTGAAACATTATCTGATATTTTAAGTGATATGGATTATAATACCGACACAGTAAATGAAGGATATAAAGCAATTGACATGATTCGCAAGAACTCATATGATTTAGTCTTATTGGATATTAAAATGCCAGTAATTAACGGGGTAGAGACATATAAGAAAATTAAAGACACTATACCCTCATTAAAAGTCATTATGATGACAGCTTATTCTGTAGAAGAACTTGTGGAAGAAGCGATAAATGAAGGAGCTTTTGGAATAATCTATAAACCTATAAACATTAAGAATCTTCTTGCAATCATCGAAAAGTTATTGAAAAATATCCGTATACTAATTGTGGATGATAATTCAAATTTTTGTGAAATATTCAAAGATGAATTGGAAGGAATGAATTATCCCACTATTGTGAAATATAATGGTAAACAAGCTATGGATTATATTAAAGAAAATAGTATTGATATAATTTTTGTTGATGTCAAGATGCCAGGATTAAATGGTTTGGAATTATACCTTGCTATCAAAAAATTAAAACCAAATCTTGATACAATTATTATAACGGGATACCAAAATGAGACAACAGTGCTTCACCAGATTAAAATGGCATTTAAAAAAGATTTATATGCATGTTTTTATAAACCAATAAAATTTCAGGAAGTTTTAAGCACAATAAAGGAAATAATAAGAAGAAAATTAAGAATTGTAAAATAAGGTGATCAGAATAGATATTAGTGGTTCTAGGTTATTGATTATTGAAGATAATGAGAATGATGGCGAAGTACTCTCAGATATTTTCAAGGAAATGGGTTGTTTTGTTCTCATGGCAAGAACTGGATTCGATGCATTAAAATTGGCTAAGGATTCATCTTTTGATATTTCTTTAATAGACTTAGAACTTCCCGATATGAATGGTATAACTATTTTAAGAAAGCTTAAAAAAGAAAGCCCTGAAAAATTACATTATATAATTACTGGTTATGGTTCGCTTCAAACAGCTATCAAAGCGTTAAATGACGGGGCTAACGGATACTTCTTGAAACCTATAATTATCGAAGATTTGATGCAACACATTCAAAATGACTTTGAAAAAAAACTATTGAAACAACAATTAAAAGAATCAGAAAAAAATTATCGCATTATATCAGAGAACGCTAATGATTTAATAAGTATTACTGATGATAAGTGGAAATTTCAATATTGTAATGAGGCTTATGAAAGGATTTTAGGATATAACCCCCAAGATTTAATTGGTACTTCAACATTTAATCTTATTCACCACGAAGATCGAAATGTAGCCTATACAGATTTTAAAGATTCATTTCACACGGGGATAGGAAGAGTTGAAGCAAGACTTTTATGTAAAGATGGTACTTATAAATCGATGGAATCATTTGGTAAAATCATCTTTGATGAAGACGGTAAATTCAAACAATCAATCGGTATTTCTCGTGATATAACAGAACGTAAGATAGTGGAACAAAGATTAAAGAATTCAGAAGAAAAGTATAGGTCGTTATTTGAGCACGCACCCGATTCAATTATGCTCACTGACACACAAACAGGAGAAATTTTAGATTTTAACAGTAAAATGAATGAAACTCTTGGTTATACACGTGAGGAATTTAAAAATTTGAAAATACCAGATTTTGATTTAATGGAAAACTCTGAAGAATATAAAGTTCATATCGAGAAAGTAATAAGAGAGGGCTCGGATATTTTTGAAACAAAGTATAAAACGAAAAGTGGTGAGACGAGAGACATATTAATAAATCCCAACTTAATAAAAATTAGTGGCAAAAATTATATTCAATCAATATTGCGTGATATTACTGATCGTAAGAATGCTGAGCGAAAATTAAAGGAATCAGAAGAAAAATATAAAGAAGCATACAACAAGGCTGAGTTTTATAAAGATATATTTACTCACGACATTAATAATATTATCTCGAATATAAAATCGGCAATTGAGCTTAGTGCGATGTATTTAAAAGACCCTGAACGAATGACTGATGTGGAAGAGCTTTATGAAGTCATCCGAGGACAATTTACAAAAGGCTCGAGTCTTGTTTCAAACATCCGAAAACTGTCAAAAATCGAAAAATCTGTTTCATTAGTGAAACCTGTTGAGATTAATGATGTATTAAAAAAAGAAATAGAGTTCATGCTTAACAGTTACCAAACTCTAGAGTTAAAGATTCGCACACATGGTTTTGAAAAAAAAATCTTTGTTTATGCTAATGATCTTCTGATAGACTTATTTGATAATCTATTCAATAATTCCATTAAGTATAATGATAGTCAAGTTGTAGAGATAGATGTAAAAATATCTAGAAAAAAGAAGAATAAAACAAAATATGTTAAACTTGAGTTTGTAGATAATGGAATAGGAATTTTAGATAAGCAGAAAGACAATTTATTTGAACAGGAGTATGTTAAAGATATATCTTCGAAAGGATTAGGTATTGGCTTAACTCTCGTAAAAAAAATTGTGGAGAGTTATAAAGGGGAAATTTGGGTTGAAAATAGAATCAAAGGAGATTATACCCAGGGAAGTAATTTTATTGTTTTAATCCCAGAGGCTCTATGAAGTCTACTTATCACTAATGATTTCTTTCATTTTGTCAATGATTCCGACTTTTTCAAGAAATATTGATGGATCGCTCAAAACAAGGTCAAATAATTCATGAAATGCCAATCCAATCAATATGTCCATACTCACATTTAATATTTTGCATAATTTATCTAACTTCTCAAATATAGCTTTTTGAATTTGAATAGAATTTTTCTCACTCAATATTGCCACCCTAATTTCTATATTAATCTATAATAATATTATTATAGGCATTTATATAGCCAACAAATTAATATCCTATTTATTTTAGAGTAGGATAAATATAAAACTTTACTTTATTGTAAAATTGCTATATAGCGATATTTTTTCTATCAAAAAAGTCTATTTATAATTTATGATTAACACAGCGACCAAGACAATTACACCACCGAGAATATTCCATAATACAATTGTTTCACTTCTTTGAAGGAGGAAAGAAAATATTAGAGTTATAAATGGTTCAATATAAAGGAAAGAAGCAGCCTTTGAAGATTTAAGTTTAGACTGCGAATTTTGCCAAATATAATAGCCTAAAATATAACAAATAATCCCTGTATACATAGCACATAATAATAAAATGAGATTTAGGAAGTTTAAACTAAATATAACGAGTTCATTATTTATCAAAACAAAAAAAAAGAGCTCAATCGTTCCAAGATATGCGAGATATTTTAAAATTTTTATATTCGAGTGATTTTTCACTATTTTTTTTGTTATTGTAGAGTATATTGCCCAGAGAAAGGGTGTAATAAGAGCAAGTACATATCCAATAAAGCGTGGAGAGACTGGAGCAAGGGTGGTTAAATCTCCTCCGGTCACCAAAAGGAATCCCCCAATTGAGGCAATAAAAAATCCAACTATTTTAAGAATGCTCAATTTTTCCTTGAAAAATATTAAAGCTAATATCGTAATTACTAATGGTGCCAACAGACATACAAATAAAGCGGGAAGAGATGGGCCTAATAAATCAATTGCAGTATACTGAGCAAAAAAGAAGAATGAAACACCTGTGAAACTAGCACAAATTAATAAAATCCAATCATGTTTTGAAAATTTTTGATTGTTTTCTCTTTTCTCTTTAATTTTTGATTCTTCCTTACTTCTAAATTTCAAAAATATATCGATGAGTAAAAAAGTAAGAGAGGCAATTAAGAATCGATAGAAGGCGATCGATAACGGTGGGATGAATTCAACGGCGATGTCTACAAAAATGAATGAAAAACTCCAGATAATAACCATAAAAATTAATTCTAAATAAACAACTAACATTTAATTCTCCAGTTCTGGCAGAATGAGGTTCAACGGTTATTCAATACGTCCTACTAAAATGATTTATTAATAATAATAAATTAAGAACAATAATAATTATTTTTGGAATGGAATCTATTGAAGAAAATTAGTTATAGTTTAAGAATTGGAATTGTTGGGAGTAAAGAATTATCTAAGAAGATATTTTTAGAAAGTCTACGTACAACTGCCATTGATTCAGATCTTTCAAATAATAAACTTGAATTTTTAATAATCCATAAAAACATTCCAATTAAGATTAAAGTTTTTTTAGCTGTAAGGCTCGAAGATTTAATTTATAATTTCGATAGGATTGAAAAACTCGACGTATTAATTCTAACTTTAAACTTATATGAACAAGACTCGATAAATTATTATAATAAAGCATTAGTTGAAGAATTTAGCGATGTTTTATCATTTCAAGGTTTATCCGTATTAGTAGGTATGAATATTGAACAAATTCTCAACAAACCACCTTCTAAAAACTTGAAGATAAGTAGATTTCATTTAGAAAAATTAACACGGGAATTAGATTTAATCTATTGTTATGAAATATATAACAACAATAAGGACGTAACTGATATTTATAATCAAATATTAAATGATTTTATATTCAGATTTCAATACTCGAGCCCAGACTTATTCGAAAAAGCAAAAATTTATGGAAAACACCTTCAAAATGAAAAAGTTTCTCTCACATAATTTTTTTCTTAAAATAAGACAAAGAATGGAAGAAAAGAGAAAACTTATAAAAGCTCTATAATACATTTTAAAATATAATCTAAAAAGCGTGTGTACGTGATGACGCGATAACATGCGAGTTGAATAAATCTAATGGGAGAAGACCCAAATGATATATTAACTATTGAGAAACTTGAGGGGCGACGGAAATGTCCGAGTTGTGGGGAAGAAAATACGAATATGATCCATGAATCTACAGATAAAACTAATATAATTTTAGATTATCCAAGAGTTTACGGTCGAAAGTTTAGATGTGGGAGATGTGGGATTGAGTGGCGCGAAAAATAACAGAACACTAATTTCAGACTAATACTTTTACATCTTTATCAGAATCATAAGAAATTATTTATTTATTAATTAATTAATATTAAATTAAGACAAACTTCATAATTCCATTTTACGCAAGAGGGAAATATAAGGATATGGATTTCGCTAGGTTTATACAGGTATACATTATACAGGGACTCTTTGCTTTATTCTATCTTATTATGGCGTCCATCGTCCTAAAGAGGGGACGAAAACAACTGAATCTCTATCTGAGTAGTTTTTATCTCACTACAACCGTTGGAGGGGTTTTAAACATGATTTATGCAAATCTCTTCAATGAGACTGTTGTTTTTATTATGCATTTTATCACATACTTTATGTTTTGCTTTTCAATGGCTTTTTTATTGATTTTTGTTTTAATTCTCGTAAAACCAATAGATCGAATTACGCGTAAACTCCAATCTATAATTCTGATAATTTTTGGATTATTGTTATTGGGAACTTTATTAATACCAAACGGAATCGTGATAAACGAGACAACAAATTGGAAACCTAATTGGAGCGAAATTTTTCTAGTTTATACAGTTGTAGTTGGCAGTTGCATGGTAATTATTCCTACATTGTATTACTCAATCAAGATCTATAAAAAATTTGAAAATGAATACTTAAAAAAAAAGTGGAAATATTTTATATTTGGAATATCTGCCTATTTCTTTCTTTTTTACGGAACAACAATTTCTAACACTTTAAACAATGATACATTTAGATTAATTTGGTCAATAGTATCATTACCCACGCTGATTAGCTTATATTTGATATATTATGGTGTGGTGCAACAGCTTGAATGATGGCTAATGTTTCTTGATTAATTTCTCCATCAATCAACTATGAAAAGCCAATTATAGGTGACTACCATTTTTTTAAAACAGTAAAATAATAAATATGTGAAATGATAAATAATTACATTGATATAATTTAATTTAAAATAAATTAACATTTAGTGAGTCCTTATGGTTTTTTTTGCTGCGATGAGTATTACAAGAATTTTAACAATATATTTAGCACAGGGTCTAGTCTGTGTTTTCTTTATCTTTTTAGCTTACAAAATTCTGAAACGGGATAGAAAACGTCTCAACATTATATTTGCTGGGTTCTATATTTCACCTGTTATTGGTTTTATTGTCAATTTCATTTATGGACCTCTTACTGACGAAACTCTTGTACTTGCTTTAAATTTCATTACTAATTTTGGAATCTATTATTCACCGATTTTTCTTGTTGTTTTCGATTTAATACTGTTGAAATCAGAAAAGGTCATCAATACCACAAAACAATTAGCTATTCTCATTCTATACGGTATAGCTTTTTTTAGCATGATTTTCTTTGTTTTCGTTGAAGGTTTTGGTGTCGAAATGGCTCTTGGTGCTACAGGTGAAGCACCTGATTGGTCACCACATTGGATGCTGCCTTTCTTTCTCTACCTGGTAATTATTGAATCGGCTTTTGCTGTTGGTCCTTCTCTTTATTTATCGTTCAAAATATACAAGAAATTTGAAGATGAAGAACTGCGCAAGAAATGGAAGCTGTTTATTATTGGCTTTATTTGTCTAATAATCTTTATGTATGGAATCGCTATATCTAATTATTTAAATAATTCAACATTTAGGTTGGTAATGGGGGCTACAGGGTTAATCTTAGCAATAGTAAGCGGATATCTTATGTACACTGGCGTCGGCCGGCAATTAGAAAAATAAAAACTAATTTTATTATCTTATTTTCTTTTATTTTTATTTTGTTATCTTAAATTTTATTTTGACTAACTTGGAATTGTTGAAGATAGTGAGTTATGGTTTTTAAATCGGTTTCGAACTCGTTTAATTCGAATGTGTCGGTTATTTTGCTACTCCAGCAGTTGCTGTAAGCGAAATTGTAACTAATATTCTCATCAAACTTCTTCATTAGGAGATATGCACTTATCTCACTTAAAACTTCATTCTTTGCATAATCTTCCCGTAAATCCCCCGCAATTTTTAATACATGAATTGTGAGAAAATGCCCGATCTCGTGGAATAACTAATGTGAGGATCTTTCATATAGAGTTATCTGGTGGGTTATTGGGTGGTAACTTCCTTTCATATCTTGGTATTTGAAATCTTCAAGGATAGGAACTTTAGGAACGTTTTGTTTGATGAACTCTAATGCGACATCGTATCCTATTTCTGAATTCTTCATAATCTTCTTGTCAATTTCTGCTCTCTTTTTAATGTAGTTTTGATGTTCTGTTGTTTGGGAAATGTCAAAAACTGAGCCTAGCTTAAAGTAGGATAGAGTTTTTTCTTGTTTTTCTTCTTCTTGGGTCGAGGTTTTTTCATCGTCTTTCTTTGTGAAAATGGGGACAAGAACTTTATAACTTTTTGAGCCTTTGAGAATTTGAATATCTTGTTTCTTCCAATTGAGAAAACTGTTTAGAACTCCAACAAATTCCTTATGCTCTCTTTGTTCGGCTTGAGTTATGGCGAGAATACGATTTCGGATTGAGTAGTTATGCAATTGTTTATAATTGGCGATGATTCCTATAAAATCTTGGATCGTTTTTTTGGCTAAAAATTTGGTGTAGAGGTCTTGAATTTCTTGTTTTTCGACTTCTTTTTTCTCTTTATACTCTTAGTTTTGCTCAACTGTGAATCATTTCTTATATCTGGATTTAGTTCTGGTTGTCATGAGTATAAGAAGTGTAGAGTTATATTTATTTCGTGAGAGGGTAAAGATTTGTTGTGAATGTGGGTATTTAAATATGAAAAAACTACCAATTTGAAATTTTCCTCGTTTTTTTTCTTTTTTTTATCTTTTTCTAAAGTTTCTTGATTTTCATTATCATCCTGTACTTACTTTTTTTCATCACTCGCTTTTTTGCTTATCGTGTAACACAAATTATAATAGATTAGGTAATAGTCTTAGTTGAAAATAATTCTGGACAAGCATGTTGCTTTCTACAATCCACTTAGTTGAATTCTAAGGTAGTCCTTAGATATTTTATAAATCGATGGTTTCCCCAATTGTTTAAGGTAAAAGATACCCTTCTCAGTAAGCATTTCTAAATAATTCTTATATATAATAAAGCATTAAAATTAACTTTTAATATACTACACTATAAAATTCTATAATAATAATTGTTTTTTTAAATAAAGAGTTAATTAGCATATCTTTCCTTTCACGTCAAATTATGGGAAGCTTGATAAGGATTCGGGGTATTGGTAAAACAGTTGCTCAGAGACTAGCAAATGCGGGTATAGAAACGGTTGAAGACGTAGCGAAAGCTACGAAAACCCAGATTGCATGGATTAAAGGAATAGGGATGGTATCTGCTAAAAAGATAATTGAAAATGCACTTGAATTAATTAATCTGGAAAAGGGTATTCAACAAGTATTAAATTCAATTAAAGTTAATTTTTCTAAGAGTTGCCCTAAATGTGGTGGGGAAATGAATGAAAAGTTTATAATTTTAGGACCCGAAAGGAGAATTAGAGCAAAGCAGTGCAAATTATGCCGGTTTTATATGCCAGTCTAATTGAAACTATTAATACAGTTAGGATTAATATCCATTGGTTTCATACCCAAATCCAAAAAGTGAAGAGAAAGATATAAGATACAAAATAAAGTGAAATAAACAGAATTCCTGCTTTTTTATCAACTTTTTTCCTAATTGCAATTGTAATGAATACGATAAGACTTGCTAACAACGTAAATAATACAGTAGGAACAGCAAGTCTAGCAGTCACAGTTTGTGGCCAAAACACTTGCCCTATACCAATAGAAAGTGTTGAATCTACTATACAAGAACCTACGATATCTCCAATGGCGATTTGATGATGCCCCAATCTAAGTGCATTAACATCAACAGCTAACTCGGGTAGTGAAGTTCCAATTGCCACAATAAAAAAACTAATAACATATTCATGAATATTTAATGAGCGTGAAAGGGTTATTACAGAATTTACAATCATGAAAGATGCTAATGTAACTCCTCCGAAACCTAAAATTGCGATTAAAAGATGTAATTTCTTACTTTTAGGAGTCTCTATTTTTTCAATCATTTCTACCCGATGCAAAATACTCTCCTTATTAGCATTATATATTAACCACATGTAAATACCCAAACT
>SDBT01012718.1_pt1 | contig 13517 bp, 10 predicted proteins | sample 2277101 | NCBI WGS metagenome assembly SDBT01 (sample SAMN10404973, study PRJNA504765) | marine sediment metagenome | isolation source: marine sediment core GS10_PC15, 103 cmbsf | place: Arctic Ocean: Southern Knipovich Ridge | collected 2010
AGCAGAATGCAGGAGCGTCATCAGCACAGCAGTGAAAGAAATAGTAAGCTGGAATGGACTATCATCACGTACACGTGAAAAGATGATCAGAGCCTTTGGAAAGCTTTGGCATCAACTTCCAGAGAGAGAGCTCGATGTTAACTGGTGTTTTGACTTTAGCATAAAAGGAGGAGTTGATGATGCCAACATTCAACCAGCACAAGAAAGACTTAGTGAAGGCACTGGAGACAGTTGTAGTTGACTTTATGAAACGTGGGTTTACGACGTTTGACACGGTGGAAGCTATTTCGTATGCAGCCAATGAAATAGTACGCTACGACCCGAAGCTGACGATCACAGTTGAATGGCTGGCTAAGGAGACACATGGTGCATAGTGAACAAGAGTATTACTATTTGAACGTTTGGATACGAGACATCAAAGCGACGGTCATTGTTACACTTGAGAACTTGAACAAGTTTATGGATGAGATGAGAGCAGTGAACGGCCAAGAGACTCTTGAGTTAGATGCCTTTAGTGACTATTGGTCGAGAGAAGCTGTAGTCGTCAGCTGGACTAAGCATGATATTTTCTCATGGACATATACAAAAGCAGATGAGGAGACACAAGGTGAGTGAGCAACAGATGTCTAGAGAATGTCCACTTTGTCATCGTCAGCTGCATGTCTCTCAGCCTCTTGAGTTTCTGGAGCTGGGACTGAGGCTTGAGTGGAAAGAATGTCCACATTGCTATCATGTCTTTGATCGACAAAAGGCGTGTATGCTTGTGGTTCAACAAGACCAAGAGCAATCAAATGACTCTCTTGGCGAGAGACAGCATAACTCAGATCAGTGCGAAATTGCTTGAGTGCGACGTCGAGTCCTCGGCACGTACGCAGCACTCTGCTGTTGGCTTCTCCGAGAGTATGGCCCCATGAAGTCGCGTATCCGATTGTACATGAGTCAGTATAGAGAGCTTTTGAGTGGCCACGAAGATCGTTGAACCAAAAGTGCTTGTCAACGCCAAACGCAACAGCAGGTACGCTCACTCGTGAGCTCTCAGCGTGAAACGGATAAGGGTAGCGAGAGAGTAGCAGGTTCACAGTCCATGACTCCATCAAAGTGTTGTCATGAGGCTGCGTAAAGAAGTCACTCATCTTTCGTGGACAGCCTTCAAGGACATTGAACAGCCCAGCAGCAGGAATCCCTGCGACGACAGAACAGGTAGACAGGTCAAACGACAAGAGCATAGAGACGAAGCCAACATACGCGACGTTTACTAAAAAGTCTCTGAGCTCAAGGTTATGGAAGAGTTTCTGTAGCTCACTCTTATCACAGTAACGTGCAGCATAGCCGCTTTTGCACACGAACCCCAAGTTGTCGTTCATGAGAGTCGGTAACTCAAAGCCAAGCAGCAGCTGCTCAAGCCACTCACGACCATCAAAGAATTTAGTGAGCACAAAATCGTATGAGAGACGACTTGATGTCTTGTATCCCATTGTTTCAAGTGCAAAGGCTGCGATGTGAAAGTCACCACCGACGACATAGTTAGCAGCATCAACATCACTCAAAAGACTTTGGTCGCTCAGCACTAACTCAGCATCACTCACAGAGTCGACAATGGTGTCACCTTCAAGGAGTAGGTGTCGTTTGAACGGTGCGGGGTTGGAGAGATTCAAGTAGACGTTCATTTGTTAGCTTCCTTTCATAGTTAGCGTTACTTTGCAAAGTTCTTCCATCGGCGAGTCAGAAGAGACTTTTTATGCTGCAGGGTCTCAAAAGTATAACGAGGCTTCAGCACAACACGACCACTAGAGGTCTTGCGTTCGACTTTCTCACGCCCGAAGGCATCTAGTACGCGGAGTGATTGACGTAGAGTATAGCCGTTCTTTCGTAAAAACTTGACGTTAGATTCACTTACGTTGTCACTTGTTGTTTCAACGGAGACTTTTTTAACTGCTCCATGCAAGTCGGTCGTGGAGACAGGGGGATTTGTGACAAACAAGGCATTTTGGATACGACGCAAGGCTGTTCTCTCTTGTATACGCGGTTCGTAGTCCAGGCCAAAGAGCTCACGCTCAAGCAGTCTTAAGTATTTTGCACGTCGATGGTCGCCCCATGAGTCAAGCACAGCGGTTGCACGTCTGTAGCCCCAGTAGTAGTAGTTGAGATATTCTTCGCCGATGTTACTCAACTCAGCTGCATTTCGCTTTACGTCTTCAAGAGCTTGCTCGTCTTTGGTGAGAGCGAATGAAATACTTGCGCCGATAAGCTGCCCAGCGTCAATCACACCTCGGGTGAAGCTTCTAGCAGCAGCCAGGATTTGCGAAGGTTGTTCGCCGTCTGCCCATTTTTTGATGATAGTCAATGGCGTCAGCAAGGTGTTAAAGCCACCGACGCCAGAATAGCTAAACGGATCAAGAGTTGCAGCAGCGGTGTTAAGTAACTTCTCTGGAAAATCCCTGCCACCATGCAGCTGGCCGACAAGGGCAGCAAAGAGTGTGCCACCGACAACAGAGATCGCTTGGTGCGTTGCGAGAGACTTCGCAGCCTCAGCCTTTAGCCATTTGTCGCCTGACTTCAAGTTACTCAACTGCACATACCATAGCTTTGTGTAGTTACGCCACCAAGTAGCGTACTGCATCGTCGGAGTTCCTATTGTTGTGTTGCTGAAAAAGTCTCTCAAGGGCTTTATGTAGATGAACTGGTTACGCTCGGTCTGGAAGCGAGCGTTCTCAAGAATCAACTCGTCAATGCGGCCCTCAGAGTATAGCTCAGCCAGGTAGTTTTGCTGAAAGTCAAACAACTTGCTGAACCCAAGTTTCTTTTTGGCTTCACTAAACGGAAGTCGCTTGACTTTAAGTGCGTCGTTGCCAGCAGTCAAAGCTATGTCCATTGTGATCAGCCTGTTGCGACCATCAAGAGCTATGTGAGCATCGGCCATGTAGTCAGCAAAAAGCGAGTTCATCCACACAATCACTGGGTTATTGCCGACAGTTCGTATCACCTTAGCAGCATTCGAAAGCTCGCTCCACGGCGTCTTTGTGAAGTCAGCATATATCTCTCTGTAAAGCGGGCGTTCCATGAGAATGCGCTTCTCGACATAGTTCATAAGGTCTTTGCCGTACTTTTTTTCAAACGCAGCTCGTGAGGCAGTAAAAAGCTTAAGTTGTTTGTCGAGAGCAAGGGTCGTGCGACCAAAAGTACCTTGAATCAACTGCTTAAGTAGTAGTTTGCCTGTCGACACAGGAACCTTAAACAGATTGGATGTTGCTTTTTGGACTTCAAGCATTGTTGTCGTCAGCGGTGAGTCATACACACCAACAAGACGGTGGAGGGACTTCTTCAGAGTCTTCGCACTGGATGCACTCAAGTGAGGACTTACTAGCTTCCACAGCTCGTTGATTGGTTGAGACATAGAGTAGTAGCGGTCTTGTAGCACATAGTGATGCAGCATCTCACTCACGAAGTTCTCAGCAGGAGCAGCAGTAGCAGTAACTCGACTCTTTAAAGCACTCACGCCAACTTCACTAGGAGCCATGTAAGCTTCAACAAACATATTAGTGCCGACGATGTTGCCCACAAAACGCTGGGCCATACGCTTTGTGTAGCTAGTGAGAACAAGGAAGTCAGTCTCAGAGCTATTACTTAGTTTTTTGAGTTCACTAGTAAGTGCTTCTCCGCTTAGGTCTTGTAAGTACTTGAGTTGCTTGAGTTTTGCTAGTCTTGCGCCTTTGAGTCCCATGGTGTCTTTTGTTTGTGCATAACGCAGCAGACGGTTGTATTTTTCTTTGTACTTGCCTCCAAGAGGCTCGTTGTCAATTGCAATCAACTCGTCAGCCACAGCCTTGGCTGCAGGGTCCATGTTCTCTGGCTCTATGCGAGTGTCGATATACTCAGCGATCTTAAGTTGCTGCTCAGGAGTTATGAGTCTTGCGCTCTCACCAGCAACAGCATCGAGGCGTTTTGTTAGCTCTGTTTGAAAGCTGCGGGAGTGCATAAAGCCGTTCTCAGCATTCTGAGAGAGTGAGTAAGCTTCAGGAAGTCCAAGCTTTGTTTCGAGCATACCAATGTTGTCGGTGAGGTCAAAGATTGTGTGGGCAGCTAGCGAGAAAGAATGCTTGCGACCTTTAGCTTCAGCAGCCTCACGTCTTTCAACAGCTTTTGTGATCTTTTTGTCATAGTCAACTTCGACCTTTGTCGACAGGACTTGAGGCTCGACGACAGCGGGTGACGTCAGTGCATCACCGAAGTCGGACTTTTGCTGTGACGTCAACGCACTAGAAGTCTCTTGCTCAGGAGTAGCAGGTACGTGAGCTTCACTCACTTTGTCTTGTAGCTTGAAGTTAGAGATAATGTCAGCAACTATCTTGCTGCCTACGCCGACGTTCAGTGCAGCTGCTATAGATTCTTTAGTAAGTGAAAGATCATCATCGGCAGCTTCGAGAGCTTTTATCGCCTTGTCATAAGCAGCGACTCTAAAGCGACGTTGAGAGGGATTTGTTTTGTCCTCAGCTCTCTTTGCTCGTTCAGCCTTTAGAAAGTTAAGTAGCTGAGGCTTGACAGGTGTGCCGGGTTCAACGATAATAGCACCAAACGTTGTCTCAGTGCGCGTCGTCACTTGTCCTGTGAGAGCTTTCTTTTGGAGAGTTGAGATATGCATTAACAGCGAATTACGAGCTGCGTTCACATCGTTAACGTTTCCACTCGCGACAGCTTTACGAAGGCCAAGAGTCAAAGAGACAGTTTTCTCATCGTCCAGCAACGCTTCAGCGTCTTTCTTAGAGATCGCAAGAACTGTCTCGAGCTCACGTATATCAGCTTCTCTCTCAAGCTCAACACGCTCACTCTCAGGTATACGCTCAATAGCATCGTCAAGCTCGCTTACGACTTTTGCTTTTGCTTGCGAAGCATCAAGTCCACTTCGTAGTATCTCATTATATAACTCTGTCTCTTGTTCTTGTGTGATGTCTTTGCCAATGACAGCCTTAGCGCTTTCAAGTTCAATAAGGGTGTTCGTGGCAATGTCTCTCGCTTGAGCTTCAGTCAGCTCAAAGCGAGCACGTAGGTCTTTCACAGCTTTCTCAACGTTAACTCCGCGAGTTATATCATTGACTTCTTGTTGCGTGAACCTTATGCCACGTGTGCCAGCAGCGAAGTTCGGAACACCAAAAAGCAACGTTGCACCGGCTGCACTTATAGCTTCATTCAACCGAGAGTTTATCCACGTAGACCACGATGTTTCTTGGTCATACAAAACCTTGGCAGCATAGTCACCGACTGTGCCTTGCAGCATTTCTTCAACAGCCTCACGAGCAACTGTCGACAGTAAACGTCGAGAAGCATAGCCAACGGCAGTGTAGTTTAGTTTTTTCATCGCAACTTTGCTTGCACGTGATGCAAAAAGCTTTGCGCCAGCAGCATTCAGCTTAAGTAACTGGCTTACTTGGATAAGCTCAATCACTGCATTCACACTTCCAACGACATTCGCAGCGATCTCAGCAGTTCTTGTATCAGCTCCACCGTCAATAGCTCTGTCATATGCTTCTTGGCCTTCAACAAGATAAGCTATGCTGCCTGCTGCCGCGAGTCCAAGGCTTCCGCCGCCTGTCGCGACAGCTGCTCCCATAGTAAAGATCATATACGGCGCATTGCCGAAGACACCAGCATAAAAAGACTTTGAGTTTGGTAAGTTGTCGTACCACATCTCAGCCTGGAGCTGAGACTTTTCTGGGTGAGCAGCAAAATAAGTAGCTTCGCCAGCAGCAAAAAGGTCAAAAGACGTTGACGTCTCACCTGTTACATAGCTTTGCAGAGTGTTAAGTCGTCGTGCCATTGCTCCTATTGTCTTGTAACCTCCACGCCAGAGTGCACGTCCAGTAGCATCCCAAACAGAAGCGTCTTCGTCAGGTGAATACAGTTGAGGAATCTTATCAAGGTTCATGAACGTCATCTCGTTGTATTCGTCAAGCTGTTCACGAGCATAACGGTCTCTTTTGGACATTTGCTCAACAGCCCAGGTTTGTTCGTCAGTTGCTACCATGAACCCTGGTACTTGGGCGTTGTATAAAAGCGCTTGCTCAAAGCTCATATCACCGCCCAAGAAAAGCGACGATTTGTAAATGTCTTCGGGCTCCAGGTGTCGACGTTGTGGAGAGGCATTCACAACACCAGCGTCAGCACGAGCATTCACAGAGTCTTTCACTAAGACCTCAGCCAAAGGATCACTTGTCTCTGGAAGACTCTGGCTTTTGCTCATAACAGCATCTAAGATGTTTGGCTGTGGCATTTTAAAGTCCTCCACCTTCCAGAAAACGCAGGCTTTTCCCGAGGCTTTCAAGTCTTTTGGCTGCATCAGAAGACTCAAAGGCTCTCTCAGCATCTCGACGATCAAGGGCTTTTGTGGATTCTTTCGTTCGCTTTTTGAGTCGACCTATGCGTTCTTCGTTCACACGGTTGATTGTCGAGAGGCCTGGGTGTCGTTTGCCAGGTTCAAAGATAAAGCTCAAGACTTCTTTTACTTTGTCAACTTGCTCTTGTTTGAACGCCCAGTGTTCTTTTGGCTTTCCACTCACGTCGTTAACGTCAGGAAAAGCATACGCAGCAGCAATAGCTTGTCTAGCGGTTGTTGTTTGCTGAGTCTTCGTCGTTGGATCTGTCCATTCAACTGTCGACGTTGGTGAGAGTGACCATAGCATCTGGGGCTCAGTCAAGCGAAGTGATTGGCCAGCAGCCCACATAGACTCACCGACACCAGTATTGATCCAGTTAAACGCATCGTTTCTCATCTCACGCAAGACACCAGACCAGTTTTTATTACTCCACGAAAGACCGTGAGAAGTAACGTCGTTGGCAGCACCAACAAGAGCACTTCCTATGAGCTTGTTGATGTTAAGTATCTCTTCATCACCCACACCTCTGTCGTGGAGAAGCTGAGAGCGTCCTGAGATAGTTCTCAAGTAGTCAGTCATGTCAGCGACTTTGTTGGAGTCACCGTGTTTTGTGTAATAGTCAAGTGCCTTTCGTGCGTTCTCTGCTTCAAGCTGCAGCAGCGCAACCTCTGGCTTTTGGCGGCCTTTGTAAGGGTTGTTGACGAGAGCTTTGTAGTTGTCTTGCATGTATTCTGGTATGAGCTTTTGGTCAATAGCGTCTTGAGCAGCTAAGGACTGTTGCTCAGGAGGCATGGTTATTATGTTAGCAAGCAAAGTTGAGGCTGCGTCGTGTTCAGTTCTTTGCTGAGTTTTCATTGCTCTGTCTTTTACTAAGTTGAACTCGTACTCACGAGCATCAGCAAGAACTTTGGATGACCTCGCAGCATTCTTTGACTGAGCAACGTCAGCTCCAAAAGTCAAAAGATCACGAGTATTACGCAAGGCTTGACCAAGATTTGCTTGAAAGCCTGAGGTAACATCCAGCTCAGCTTTGGTAGCAGCAGCTTTTACTCGTCGAGCTTCAAAAGGCCTGTCAACTTCGAGTGCTTCAGCAGCAAGATCGTTTTGAGTAATGAGCTGAGTGTTGCGTTTTGTTCGTTGGTCAAAGAGCTGGATCTCGCGAGCTTCAGCTCTAAGAGACTGCTCTTGACGGAAGTTTCGTGCGCTCTCTTGTGCAGCAAGTTGACGCATTTGAATGCCCATCTGGAGCATGGAGTTAATGTCAAAGGCGTTGCTTGAGCTGCTACGACGTGGGGTTGAGCTTACTGATCCAGGCATAGTTCACGCTCCTTTCTATGTCCACCAGTTTTGCATAAAAGACCCAGGAAGAGGTGGAGCATTAGTAGAACCTCCTGTTGAAGAAGAATTTGCTGTTGGGTTCATGAAGTTAGCAAAAGGACCTATTCCAGCAGCACCAGCCGTTAAGCCGACACTTGTGCCAAAGCCTGCAACGTCTTTGACAATGTCAAAAGCACCTCGTGGTTGTTGGAAGTTTGTAGCAGTTTGGGCAATACCAAGAAAGCTCAAGGCTTGGTTGATGTTAGCGTTAGGTTGTTGGAAAGCTTGGTTGGCTTCCGAGAGCGCAAGGTCTCGGCGTTGTTGAAATGGAAACTGTAGGTTCATTTGAGCGCCAATTCGGTTCGCTCGCAGCTCAGGCAGAGACAGAGCAAGGGGTGCAATTTGCGACTTTAGTTGATTGGCGCTAAGCTCAGCCTGGAGATTGGCCATCATAGTCTCCCTAGCAGTCTCAGCACGTTCACCAGCAACAGTCTGGCCAAAGTCTAGCAAGGCGTCACCATACAACTGAGCTCTACGAGAGCTGCCAACGCCTCCTTGTTGAGCGAGCAAGTCGTTGATTGCTGGCAAGAACGTTGTCTCCAGGCTACGTAAGCCAGGAAGCTCAACTTGCTGGGTGATCGCTTCTTGCGCAACAGCAGGATCAATGCGTGGAGTCCATCCAAAGACTTCTGCCATCCACTTTAACGTCGCGTTGTCGAGTGGACCAACAGACGAGAGTCCTGCTGCTTGCTCACGCAGCGACGTAAGCTCAGGAGTCAATGGAGCTAGGAAGTCTTCCTTTTGTAGTCTTGGCTCATTCAGCCCAGCAATGAGGTTTGGTGCAAGCGCACGTTCAACTTGTTGCTGGAGTGCTGAGCCAGTAGCGACTTGGGTAGATTTAACTTCTGGGTCAAAGAGAAAATCAAGTAGTCCCATCAGCGGAGTCCTCAGTAGTAGGCGTAGTTGGAGGGGGAGTTACCGGCGGCAGCACCGTCGTTGTTAGCTTTGGAGTTATGTCTTCGTTTGGAGGTTCAGCAGCTTTAGCGTCTTTTACGTCTCTCGACTTTAGCAGCATCTCTCGGCCTTTCAACAGCTCTTCTTCAAAGTTCTCAGGGATTTCGTAAGCAAGCACGAGTGAGTGCTTCACAAAGCCTTTAGACTTCAGCAAAGCTTTGCTGCTGTTGCGAGTGTCTGCACGTAGCTGAGAGAGACCTCGTGCTTCAGCCCACATTACAAGTCTTAGTAACATCGAGTCAAGCCACATAGACGGCACACTCACATCGTCTTTCATCCATAGTTGGTGCAGGTTACAGAACCCTGAGCCTTTTACTTCGTAGGCAAGAATAAAAGCTTTGACGTCGCTTCCGTCAAGTATAAGCGAGAGAAAGATGTTATCAGCACCAGCTCTGTAAGCGTTCTTCAAGTCATCAGCGAGTGATGCTGCGTCACCAGAGTCTCCTGCAACTAAGTAAGGAGTTATGTAGTCTACTGCTGCTGAGTTTTTTGCGATAATGATTTTCATTCTAAGGTTCCTTTCAAAGTTAACGTCGTTAAATAGTTTTGTAATGTTACCTTTTGCTTAGCCATTATTTCGCGTTCTCTGTTCTGGAACCAACCGTATCGTGTTCCATGTGAATCCCGACTTGGGTAATGAAAATCTCGCCAGAATACTCAGTGCCTCCGGTTGCTGCTATCCTCTTTGGCCTAACCCTTATTGCTGATTCTTCAACAAAAGCAGTCAAAGACAAATCGCCCATATCAAGATTGAATTGCTGGAGGGCGGCGGTGCCGTCCGGGATAGTAAGCTCGGCGGTAAAGCTGGTTTCCTGCCAAGCCTCGCCAGTGTCAGCAAAAGCAACCCATACGGTGAACTTAGCGAATCGGTCGGAGCCTGTAGCGTTCGCGGCTTTTGTGGTTATGTGCAGGTGGACATGGCCAGTGGTCCCTTGTCGCCAGCCATGCGGAGTCTCGTTGGCTTGGCTATCTATGAAATCGTCTATACCAAAGCCATATTCGTTAGTATTTGCTGTGAAGGTTTGCCAAGTAGGTGCATTTGCCGCCGGAACCTTGGCGTTGGATATAGGGAATTGCAGATCATTGAATACAACGGCGTCGCCGATAAAGACTATAGTTCCGTCTGGTTCAACCTTTAGATAGTTCGTCGGTGCGCCGGCACTGCTATTGCCCATCCGCACCGCACCATCGGCAAAGAGATCAAGAAAAGTATCGGCTTGAGAGTAGACACCGATAGAGGTGTCACCGAAGTTTATTTTATTTGTGGTAATAAGCCAATCGCCAGTGAGATCACGAGTGCCATCAGCGAGGACATACATTTTGTAGTCGTCAAACTGACCGAGAGCACCAAGGATGCTCCAAACTTGTAAGTCTTTAAAATAACGAGTAACGCCCTCAGCCCAACGAAGGAGATCATCGTCCTCGTCTGGCCGAGCAGGAATAACACTTTTGAACTGTGGTATCATTATGAAGGCTCTCCAGGGCGTACCCAGACACGGAGCCATCGAGACTTAAAAGACCCACTTAGGTCAGGATTTCGTAATCGCACAGAAAAAGTCTTAGCAATCACATCAACAAAGAACTTGTACGTCGTCCATTCACTCGTCAACGTAATGCCGTTGGCGTCACTTCCATCTGCTTCTTGGGCAAGGTAGCTCCACGTAAGACCTTCGTCAACAGAATACAGTACGTCGCATGAACTTCCTTTTAAGTCAACTTCAACTTCGTACCAGCGACCGTTCACACTCTCAAACTCATTCGGCACAGTCATAGCTGATGAGTCTTTCCAGGAGTCTATAGCGACACCAGCGTCGTCGGTCATTGTTTGTTCGTAGATGTACACATAACTGCCAGAGCCAAGCACTTTCGTCGGAGTACCTGCTGTACCTGCTGCTGAGTTCCACACATAGCTAACGTCACCAGCTGCCACGTCCCATGTGTACGCATCTCCTTTGAGCGTTTGTAAGCTTGCCCATGTCAGATCGCTTGTGCGTGAGAACCAGCCAAACGACATTGGAGGATCATTGAAGTCGAGGATTGTCCACTTAGATTGTTGGATGTTGGTGAGATTGTAGTTGAGCAAGTAAGTCTTTTTGGTTGTCTCACCCGTTGGCACAGTGAAGTACACATGCTGCAACTTCGGGTCGACAAACGCATGAGCTCTCGCGGCGAACTCAGAGCTGAAGTCTTCTCTCAAGCGTTTGCCAATAGTTCTCTCACCAAGCGTACGCACGAGAGATGTTCCATCATACATGTAAAAGTTTTGCTCACCCATAAAAACATGAAACGGCCCAAGGTTAGCGATAGCTCTCGGCGACACTGGTCCAACACCACTCACGTGCTTGTCTATTGACCACAAAGCCTCAGCACCGACGTGAGCAATTAAGTGGACGCTGCGATCAAAATAAGCGACAAGAAAGTCACCATGGCGCACAAACCGAAGTAGTTGGCCTTCGCCGTCGGTGAATAAGTTGCTGCCGCTATTGCCTGTCTCGAAGTCAAAAAAGTCACCTGTGTCAGAGTAAGCAGCTACTCGTTTGTCAGTTGACGTAGTCTGCACGTTGCCCATCCAGAGATAGCCATGCAGTTCACCCAAGGTTTTGCAAGTCACGAAGTTAAGGAGAGAAAGGGCTCCACCATTCACATCATCTATAAGTATTGTGAAGTCACCAGATCCATTCCAGTAGAGAGGAGAGTTTATGTTGTTAGTTGAGATCACATAAGTCCCTGAGTCATCAGTAGCTTGCACAACATCAATCATGTCGTTTTCGCTGCCAGTGCGTTCAAAGACAATCTCACCGTCGTCAGTTCCATCAGCGACAGCTTGGTCTGGTACAATGTCAGTCAATGGATCGTCCCAGGTGACGCTCGCACAAGTGTACGTGGCGTCGTTTCCAGTCGAGCCTTCAACGTAGATGGTGTCACCGGCTTTGAGCTCGCTGGTTATGTTTCCTGTTATCGTCAACTCACCAGCTCCAGCTCCACCTGCGGTGGCGGTGTTTATGGTCCAACGTGGAGAAATGTCTATCCAAGCTTCGTTGGTGCCGTCATAACGATACTCACGTTTGGTGGTGAATGCGAGCAAGTATTTTGTGCCTCCAGCGTCTTCAAACTCAACGTCAGCAACAACACTTCCAGCAAAAAGTGGCGTCAACGTACCATCAACAGTCGAGTCAGTTACAGTCTCATCAACAACTATCTCAGTGTTAGGATCAGCAAAGGTCACACTCGCGACAACGTAAGTGCCGTTGTTGGACGTTGAGCCTTCAGCAAGCAAGCTTTGATCAACTTCCAAGTAGCTGGTAAGATCACCTACAACCTCAAAGAGCTTGGAGCCATGTGTAACAGCTGCTATTGTCCACCTAGCCATTAAGCGTGCGTAGCCATAACGACTGCTAACGATCCCATCGTCGAACAAGACGTTCTCTACGTTTGGCGAGAACGCAGGGTTCAACAAAACAGCTGGTGTCGTGCCATCAAAGCCCATGTATTCAGCGAAAGAGTCAACGGGTAAGTGTGCGCGTCGGTCGCTTTGTGGGTTTTTCACTCTTTAACGTCTCCTATCCTGCTACAGTTCCAATTATCTCAAGATGAGCATAGACTTCTGTCTCTGCTCCAATGTTCATCGCTGTTCCTTGTGTACCATTATCAACACAATAATACTGAAGTTCGATTGTATCATTTGCTGTTGCAGCAAACTTTCCAGAGCAAGTTAGCTCATGATCATTATTTGAGGTTGTCTGCATATAGCTGTTTCCGCTTATTGCAATTGTTGCAGCAGTAGCATTGGTCTTTCTTATTCTTATCCTTGTTAAAGCAGTACTTCTAAAAACCGCATCACCCTTAAACCTATAAACACCTGTTGTTGCTATAGTGATAGTATTCGTTGCGATACTGGCGATAGAGCTTGCATCAACATCTTCTGTATTGAGAGCACACTTCCTCCAAGCGTCCTTTGTTGCTGTTCCTCCTGCGGTATTAGCAACTTGTGTGTTCGAGTACCTCGCATAGACACCGTAGTTGATTGTCTCAAGCTGATCTGAGCCATCAAGCTGGATTGTTGTGTCATCAACTTGGCCAGCAGCGAGCGCATCAGTAGCGTTTGTGCCATCAGCGAGTCCAGAGATTTTCTTAGCATTCATAAGTAGTTGGACTTGGTCTGAGCCATCAAGAGCTTCAAGGCGACAGACTTCAAGTAGTCCATCAAGGCCATTGACAGAGAGAATTATTTGTCCCTTCTCGTCGTCCCCAGTGCCAACATGGCATATCTTCATTGTCGCAAGAGAAGAACTCTCTCCGCCTGACTGCTCTCCGTTCCAGGTGTAGAGAGTTTCACGGCCTTCGTCGGTGTCTTCTTGAGTAGTGTTAGTTTGGACGACAGTAGGATCTGTGCCACTAGCACTCCAGGTCATGCCTAACATAGCTCCAATGCTTGTCCAACCATTGCCGATGGTTGGAGCAGCATAGTCAGTCAGGATATAAAGCCAGCCAGTCGTCGAGTCGTGCCAGCCCATGCCGTTGTCAGCAGCAACAAGAGCAGTCGCGTCAGGTTGAGTGTTGGGAATGCTTCCAGTTGCAAGAGAATAAAAACGACCTGAGCCTTGCATATGTTCGCCTCCAGCACTAGAAGCTGCTGCGTCAATATGCTCTTTGTCGTTGCGGATGCCAACGCCAAGTCTCAGGTCTCTTATCTCCAACGCTCCTTTATAAACCGGCTCGGTATTAGCGGGAACAGTGCCATCCCATCCAGTGCCATCACCTGAGGAAGCCATACTAGACTCCTTCCTTTTTAAGTGCTTTCATTTGTTTGCAGATCCA
>SDBT01012719.1_pt1 | contig 13516 bp, 31 predicted proteins | sample 2277101 | NCBI WGS metagenome assembly SDBT01 (sample SAMN10404973, study PRJNA504765) | marine sediment metagenome | isolation source: marine sediment core GS10_PC15, 103 cmbsf | place: Arctic Ocean: Southern Knipovich Ridge | collected 2010
TATACCATTAATTATTGCTGTTAGTTTTCTTGCTAGTATTTTTGCTTAGATTAACACTCTAACAGAAGTTTTATATAATTTAAAAGTTATGGTAACATGATGTTCGCAGTAAAATCATACTTAGGTAAAATACTACACTCATTAGATGATGACTTCTCTATTGAAGATATCACATTTGAGGACTTAGGAGATAAAGGATATGTCATATCATTTATTCAAGAAGAATATGGTGACATGATCGATGGTCAAAGAGGGGAATGGAAACGTAAAATTAAACTACATGTTGAATTAGGAGAAACAAAATTTGAATCTTATGGAGATATTAAATCAATAACTTAAGATTTCTTTGGTAGTAATTCTAAAGTAGTAAAACAATCACACTCAGTACACTTAGTCACTATTACATCAGGTTTTCCCTCTTCATTAGACTCATGCAAATTATATTCATGTATATAAAATAATAGATGATTACATTTATGACATAACCTATCTAAATCCTCATTTAATTCTGCCATTTTAATCAATATATCCCTATTGCGGTGGTGTTGGTATGGCTTTAGCAACTTTGTCCACTCCAAAGAACAGAAACGACACCAATGTTTCAATATCATTAATAACCTCATCTATTGTGTCTTTACTCAAATCAACAAGATATGTTGCCGCAACTCCCACGTTTGTTTTATTGATTGATATATTGTTCATCAAAACGGGTATGCCTTTAGCATCTGCTTTGATCTCACCATGTATATTGATAGTAAAGTCTTTTATTTTTAAAATACCTACATGAGCACTCGTATCATTACTAAACATCATAGCTACGTATTCATCTAATTCCATATTTACCTAATCATCATTAGCCTATTTTAGATTTTGTATTCAGTTATGTTTTTTACAACCCTTTGCTCCACGATTTAATATTACTCTATTGATTAATGATACCTGTTTTATCTTAGCTCCTTTTCCGCGATTACAATCAAAACACTCCATTTGTATATTGTTCACACATTTGTCTCCCCCTTTAGAATGAGGTATGACATGACCAAACTCAAGTTTAATCTCTTTTAATAAGGGATACTTTCTACGTTGTCTCTTATTACAATATACACATCTATTACCATCTCGCTTTCTAACTTCTCTGCGTACCTTACCTTCGATATAGCGATCCTTTGGTATGTATTTCTTTTTCTTCTTGCGTTTTGTCCCATTATAATTCTTTCTGCGTCTATTCTTACTTACTGATCTTCTTCCCATCATATTATACTACACACTAGAGTTATAAAAAAGTATAGACTTGTTGGCGTTTATACCAGCGTTGAACGTGTGTATTTCACCATTAACTAATCTCGTATGAAAATATATAAAAGGATGTATGGGTAATATAAACTATGGTGTTTGAAGAAAAACTAAGACACTTTTGGAAAGAACCCATGATTGAAGAAGCATTAGAATTTAGAGAAAACATTATCCCCCTAAAACCCCAAAAATGGTGTATGTATCTTTGGATACCTCAAGGTATCAAAATGAAGAAAGGTAAAATGGCAGGTCAGGTCGCCCACGCCTCTGCACGTCTAGCCCGAATGATGGATTATGAACAATGGAGCGAGTATATAAGACAAGAAGTGAAATATGTTTATAAAGTTAAAGACATAGACGATCTAATTAAATTAGAAGAACGTTTTATAGACAATCCATATAAAACACTCGTCTTTGATAATACTTGGAATATGTACACTTGTTTCGGTATTATGACCAAAGAAGATTTAATAGGTGAGTACAGATTAGCATGAATGAAGAAGAAGAAGAAATAAGATATGTAGAGATATCTCCAGGGGTATGGCAAGATCCCTTAACCGCATGGGAACGCATGAAGAGGCTTGGATTATGGGATAAACAACCCGAAAAAATGACATTTTGGCAATTTATTAAAAAATTGTTCAGGATAAAAAAATGAGTGGCGTAAAAGGAGGTATATGTAGATGGTGTGGTCAACGTTGTCTGCAAATAGGGTTTAGACCAGAACGCTTAAGTGCTTATAGAGTCATCTGTTGTAGGTGTAATATAACCCTCCAACACTCCGAAATATTCTGTGTCCTTTGTAGGGACTCCGACCGATATCTTGATCCATCGTTCATCACCTACTATTAAAAACGTCTTTAACCATTCTATAAATTTATCAAATTTTTTAAATTCAAATATTTTATTACCTTCATGTCTAGGATTTTGTATCTCAACTTTTGTTACTATCATGTCTTATCCACCATACATTGCCAATTACAATAAATGACCTTTTGACCGTTCTCTGCTGTCACCGTTAATACTTGATCTGTTGGAAATTTTGACTCAATCAAACCGCATCCAAACAAATGAGTCTGTACATCATCTATGGTTGTGAAATATTCTTTCTTAGTCCATACCTGATGACCTGAAGAAAATCTCAATAGATATAAATCCTGATGACCATCATACCCCATAAATGCCGCTCTTGTACCTTCAACAAAAGTACGTAAAGAAGGATCATTACTATATATTAATTCCTTCTTAGTTACTACGTAGTCACCCACTATCATCTTTTTCCCTCAACGCTTGTGGATAAAAATTCTTTCCTCTCAAATTATCATAAGTCTCAACTGACATAATCATACCACCAAATTCATAAAAATTATAGCGACACATATCACAATAATCTCTCTCTGAACCAGATGCCATCTGAAATAATACAATAGGATTACCTGCTCCTTTAGTTCCTACTCTAATATTATGAGTATTCATAAGAGTTTCACCCTCTGCTACCATTCTATTTCTATGAAAAAAATAATAATTAGTAAATCTAATACCCTTAGTACCTGTCTGGTATATAAGCCCACAAAAGAGTATATTAAACGCTATAAACTCTTTTGGTTTTTCTTTAGTTAAAATATGCATGTCATTCATCTTTTTCAGAAGTCCAGTATTTATTATCTCCCTCAGTTCCTATCATTGTTACCATAGCATTGCTTACTGCCGCCACTAACATCCTATCAGGAACAATATCTTTATCTAACCATATCACTCTATCATTACGTAAACCTCTCAGAGATGATGCTGAATTTGCAGAGATAAAATAGAGAACAGATCCATTCTGTAATATGATACGGTCATTTCTATAACTAATAGCATGTGGAAACATCTTCCTCACCTCATCCCTAAAATCCGCAAGTCTATTGGGATTTTTGTTCATTGAGGGTGCGATGACTGTAACTGTTCTGTTAGGCATGTATAATATTTCAAGATCCTTGAGATTAATCGCCATGTGTTAAATACATCATGATATTATTTAAGGAGTAGGATATAGTTATAGTTATAGGAACCAAGTAAGACTTCCATTGTTTGATAGGCGATTGTACTGAATAATATCTCAATGACATAGATTGCATCCCTGATAATTTCAAATTCGTATGATCCATTAAAGTTTGACCAGTACTCCTGCATTAAAGTTGTATTACCTGTGTTATAATCATGTATTCCACTTCGGAAATATATAAACGGGTTAGCGTTTGTTAAGTTAAATGTATTCCACTCTAGACGTAAAATATCTCCTTTACTGAAGTTATCAAATAATTGATGACCTATTGTACCAAATTGACCAGTATAAAGATGATCTCTTCTTTCTAATTCTATAAATTCAGTTTTATTTATACCTATTGAATATCCAAAAACTAATAAGAATGACATAAGCATCATTGCGATATATTGGTGATTGGTTATGCATAACTGCATGATTAGTATTGTGTTTGGTGTTATATAAATAATAATATTAGGGTTATGTTTATAAGCTAAAAAGCCTATATACTATATATGATAGAAATTTCTGATATGGCTTATGATCAAATTATGAATACCATAAACGGACAAGATAAGAAAGACCTCTTTTTGAGGGTGTACATTACTTCAGATATGGCTTGGGGCATGGCTCTAGATAACCGTAAAAGTGATGATGATAGTGGTTTCAAGCATAAAGAATTGTATGTGCGGATTGATCGTATAACTATGCCATACTTAAGTAATTGCAGAGTTGATTTTATAGAACAGAATGGTTCTACTGGCTTTCAAGTAATAAATGATACTGATATGCAAGCAGGAATGGGTGGCGGTGGTTGTGGCTCCTGTTCTGGGGGAGCAGGTTGCTGTTAAATAGTCTCTCCTAATATAATCGCAAAAAACACAATTACACTCTGTATAGTTATAGGACGATAATCAAATAATACATGAAATTGATCCATCTTCTCAAGTATTTTCTCATCACCATAAAACGTTACTACTGCTTTCGCAATCTGGAACCAATTATTAAAACTAATCTGATCACCAGCTTTACTGGTACTAATATCCATTATCTTTCTAATATCCTCACCTTTGAGAAAAGAATGAAGGTTCTTATTCGCTCTATCTATTTCTTTATATACTTCAGGGTTCTTATCTCTAGCTTTCATTAGCACGTACCATCCTCAAAGTGTAGAACCTCTCCCTTATAATCATCCCTAAAAACCTTATATTCTAATACATAGTCGTTCTGCTCCAGATCATCACTATATGTAGAATGAAGAATGAAACCATCTCTATCATCATATCTTAGTGTCCATCTGTCCTCACCATTAGCGTTCTTTGATGTCTGTCTGTTGAGTAGAGGGTTAATTAACTCACAAACGTTCTTTTCACTACTCGCCCGTACTACAACGGTTGGATCATGATAGTTAAAACGGTCACTCAACTGGATGACATAGGTATTATATGTTATAAGGTTAATAGTGGCATATCCAGCATATCCAATCGTAGGTTCTGAGGCTTTGTCATCATACAGTTCAAAATTCTCAACACCTGTTGTCGTTAAACCTGATGATATCCATTCATTATCCTCACACCCCGTATTACCACAATTCGCACCAAAGGATTTCTGATTAACCGATGAATAGTAATAATAGACGTTTTTACATACTTTACATATTTCCTCAAATTGACCATAGAAACCCTTATCTCGCATCGCCACCTGTTCTTTCTCAGTATCTTTTGTATATGTCATGCTTCCATCACTCCCCATTTTTCTTCCTCTGCTCAAATTCAATTACTCCTGCTACCAATAGCTCAGTAACCTCTTTGGTAAATGATGTTACCGTCCCTATTTTACCATAATCCAATTTACCATAATTAAACACGTCAAGCGATCCATCATCATAGAAGTCCAAATTATAACTCTCGTTATGAACGCCAAACACTAATTTTCTTACCATACTCTCAGTATGTGCGTTCCTACATATAAAGGTTTATATAGGTCAGATGGGGGAAAAAATATTTGCCCCACGCCCCGACACTAGTATTGTATATAGAGAGAATAGAGGATTAGTCGCTGGTAATCTCTTAAATTACGAAGGCTATTAGCTAGGTTATTAACCTAGATAGGGAGTCTATTATCAACTAGTATAGTATATATACTCGATAACGAATATGATATTAATGGAACAGTTAAACGATCCATCTATTGACCTAATAGCACTAATAGAGAATATTCAATCTCTAGATAGTGCTCAACAATATATTGAAATTGTTGATCTATTGACCTCTAATGCTTATAATTATCAAGAAGATACTTCTAGCACTAGTATAATAACAGTGATTAATACATTAAGACACGATTTAAGACCATCTAATGATACTAGGTATTCATTATATCATTCAATTATGAAATATGATACAACACCTAATGCGAATAATAAGAGATCAAGAGCCTTAATCAATCTTAAGAAGGTATTAACATTTTTATATCAATTAACTAATAAAACTAAGAAATTAACCAAAGATGAACAGATTAAAGGTTTAAATGATAAACTAGTGGTTTTAACTAATCAATTAGATCACATTCAAACATTATCGAGTATAGAAGTTAATGAAGAGTTAAGAGAGAACATAATTAAAGCTATTGTGAAAAGTAATTTAACAAATGGTTACGAAATTGATATTGTTTCAAGTACAGATCAAAGAAATAAAGATAATGACCTAGTTATCACTCGGACATTCAAATTCTCAAATTTTGCCGCTGGTTTATTAGAATATGGATTAACACTCCCTAGAGGCAGTTCAATCCTAGCAAAAGGCGGTGATGGATCTACAAGGTTTGTAAGGCTACTACAAGGAGCTAGTTATTTAATTCGAGCATCTAAAGAACTTTGGAGTCAAAATAGAGTTCAATTAGGCGTTATTAGTATGGAAGGAAAACTCCTAAGAATGGGTGTAGATACAGAAGCAAGTCAAATTATCAATGAAGGAATAACACAAACACTAACAACACTAATCAATCAAGCAAAAGTCAAGTCTAATGCACAAGTAATCACAAGTGTTCTAGGTGCATTATTGAGAGCTGGTTATCCATTAGAAGAATGTGTAAGAAAAATGTATTTAATCCTAGATACAGATAAAACAAAAACTATTACTCAAGAGCTAGTCAATAGATCAATCATGTTAATAGGTAAAAAACTTGATAAATGGAATAAATTAAGATTATGTCCAATATACACACAAGAAGAATTAACAAACGAAATAAACAAACTTGTAGGTGTTGGAAGAGGTAACGTAAATAAACAATGTAAATATCAAGATATTCACGAAGATTTAAAGGTTGATAGAAAGTGCAAGAAATGTGATTTCATTGGAATTTAATAAAACTCATGAAGAATTACTATTGGAAACACTATTTAGTTTATTAGAAGATATAGAACTTAGTGAGGATCAAAAAGAAGTATTAATAACAATGATCATTGATAACATGAAAGATGAAAGTTAAAGTTAACTCCATGATGTTAAAGTTAACTTTTATTTTATAAATTCTTCTCTATCTATTTTTGGCATTTTTAATACTTCAATCTCACCATTACGAACAGTTATCGAATTAGGAATTAATGTATATTCATTACATCTTAAACATTCTTTGAATGATCCCCACCATATTTTATCTTGTCTTACTTTACCACTCCACAAATCATATATCTTAGTCTTTCGATCTATTTCTTTTGTTATTGTATTACCACATTCTAAATCATGAGTATGATCTAACAATCTACACACAAGAGACTCTTTTGATACTTTCTTATCGTTAACTTTAATCATCCCAAATCCTTCCTAGTAAGTCTTGATGTTCATCTTTGCATTTATCACATTTAGATGGACATTGTAAATTATGTCTTTGTGAGTTATTCTTACTATCCCATATTGCCAAACTACAATATAAATACCAATCTTTGTGAGTCTTACCAATTGGCATAATATCACAACACAAATAAGGTTTATATCTCAAACGTTTATATAATAGTCTAATTGATTGAATGATGTATCTAGGTTTTGGTATCTTAATAAACCAATGTTCTTTTCTCTCAAATATATCAAATGGTCGTCTTTTCTTTTCGTATTCTTTATATAATATAAGTTTTTCTTCTAAATTGAGTATTAAGTTTTTATCTTCATACTTTTTGTCTGTTATATCCATACTATAATTGAATGGTTATATTTATTTATCCTTTTTGATTGTTGGTCGTTCAGTTGCTTTGTTTGGCATAATCTTTTTATTAAAAACAAAATAGCCTTGAATATGGTAATATATCTCTCTCTTAGTATAACCATTCTCTAGAATTATATCTGCTTCTTTTTCATTTTTCTTTCTCATTATTCCATATTGAGTTTTGTCATTATCTCCAAATTCCCAACTAGAAACAACAAATGTTTCTTTAGTGGCTTCATTAAGCTCTTGAATAGCTAATCTTAATTTTGCATTACTCATTTTATCAGTTGTTGACATTGTATTTAACTCCTGTTAATATCTATAACAACTTAGTTATATATTAATGTTTGTAATCTATGTTAGTAAATTGATTGATAGTTAACTTTAATCCCATGATGTTAAAGTTAATTATACCAGTTACTAAGTGCCATTATTATATATATGAAGCCAAAATATTTAAGTATAATTATATAATTATATATGTATGGTTAAATCCTACGAAGAAATGTTAGCAATACACCTTGAAGTTAAAGGTTTAGAAAAGAACTATTCACAAGCGATATGGAATAATATTTTACATCCTTGTAAATTTTATGAACACAATAGATACATACCTGTTACTTATGAATATAGTGTATTTCTTACAATCTATAAATATCATAATGAATATTGTAATCCTGAAAGATTAACAGAACTATTAAGTAATTGTTCAACAAGAAAACACAATATAACTAAAGATAATTTAATTCAAGAATGGGAAAGACATCAAGAATATTGTTAACTTTAACACCATGATATTAAAGTTAAGTCTCTAATGTTGGTAATCCTATTTTATCTCTGTATTCAAGTACTTGCTTCTTTAACTCTTTATCAGTACCAAAAAATGCCTTCATCCTTCTACCACAATGATACTTCTTAAGATGTTTCCAGTTAGCCTTCATAAAGCCTATCTTATCGCATACTTTACAGAACCAAGCAGTATGATTATTATTATGATAGTTAGATGTTAATCTATCATTCTTAACTAGTGTAATCTCTCTAATCTTCATAGTTGATCCACTCCTATAATGATTATAGTAACTATTATTATGATGTAAATTACATAGTGACTTATAAAGGCTATCATACTAACCTTTTTAATATTCTCTTTAGTAAGTTTCATTATATCACATCAATTGAGATAGTTATTAGAACTTGTTGTGTATCATGTTCTTTAAGTATATCTTCAAACATCCTTTCAGGTATCCACTCCTTACCACTCTTAAAATAAAACTTATTATCTCTAATAATAACTTTAACTTTTTTAGGCTTCATACTAACTCCATCTTTATACCTCTGATACCAAACCAATTAATAATGTGGTTAATATCTTTGTTATTATTCATCATTTGATCCATATGTCTTATAAGGTGTTCATCAAGTATCCTATCAGCAAGAAAGACAATATCTTTATTATCTCTCTTATAAATATAACTCATAGATTTCTTAGTATCGTTCATACTATCTCACACCACAAACTATTCATCAATCGTACATTAATACCACAATTAGTAAAACAAATTGATTTAGCATCGAAATCATGATATACTACTATGTACTTTCTAAGTAGTCTAACAATAGCCATGCTTCCATAACTTGTTAATCTCTCTCTTATTACTGTTTGATCTTCTTCTTTGAAGAATTGACCCGCTCTAGTCTTTGGGATTGGTATTCGATTATCCAATTCTATTAACATTGTATTGTCTATAAGTAAACAGTTATATAAGTTTGTTGATCTTCAATATATATGGGTGAACATAAACAACCAACTCCTAGAAAACCGAAATTTTCACTTGAATTAAAAGATGTGTGTCAAGAACAAATAGATTATGTTAAGAGTCATCCAAAGAACGCTTTGTATGTTCAAGGCGGTGGAGTGAATATAATAGTAATGATTAGAACTGATCAATACATTTGTTTCTTTTGTGGGGATAATCACAAAGATCATAGATAACTTTAACACCATGAAGTTAAAGTTAAGTTAAGCTGTTATATACTCAATAGGCTTTTTGTTTACTACTTGTTTTATAATTGCGTAAATATAATCTTTATGAAACCTCTTACCTCTATATACATTCATATAATTTCTATAAACATAAATAAAATAGTCTCTTGATATGATGTGAACTTCTGAATTATCAAAAACCTCTTTATCAAATTCCATTTTTTCTTGATACATAACAATTCTAACAAAGAAACATTGTGGACAATAGCAATATAGAGATAAAGTATGTAATGATAAACTCTTCCTTCTTTCTCTTGGAACTCTTCTAAACACTTCATTAAGATAAACTAAAAACTCACCATATTTAGAAAACGTGCTTTCTCTAATCCTCTTCTTATATTTTTTATAATAAAGTGTAGTTTCTGAATTATCTGTATAGCTCATATTGGCTTTAAACGATAACATCATTTTAATAGGGTTTAAATCGGTTGCTAACATGTAATTAAGCGAGTCTCTACCACTACCTAGACAAAGACCAGTACCAGATTGATTATAATGTAATGTTGGAATATATGATATTAAGGCATTCCCCCTAGTTGAGAATAAACCACTATTAAACATTTGATCTAATGATTTTGATTTAGAATAGGTTAAATGACACTTAGTACACATATCAGTCCTTAAGTATGTCCAATTACCACACTTACATTTTTTAGTATGATGATTATCACATAGTTTCTTATTATGTTTACCTGTTAATTCAAATATACAAGCAAATCTTAAGTTTCCTCTGTTTTCTTCACAAGTACAATCTATTTTATCAATAATCATTTGTCTATTTATTGGAATTGTAGAATAATAAGGATCGTTTATAGTTATTGTCATACCGCTTTCATTATGATTAGTATCAACAATAGTGACGTGGTTTTTAATATAATCATCTACATCAAAGTCAAATTTAGTTTCTAATTGACCTCTAATATAATAATTCTCGCTTTGTGTTCTTGTGTAAGGTTTAGTTACATCAAGATATCTAGAATTAATCTCATATTCCATTTTATATGTAAAAGATAGTGGTGTTTCTTCAAATTGTTTCATTACATCTCTAAACTCTCGATGTATTCTACCTAAATTAAATTTATCAACATTAATAGGAAAAGTATATAATCGATGCCATAAAAATCTATTTAATGATAGATCAACAATCATTACTATATAACATCTAAAGACTTTACTAGGAAATTGAATATTACTAAATGAATGGTAAATTTCATCTAATCTAGCTAGGAATACACTATCAAACACACCATTAATAAATAAATATTTTCCTTTTCTAGCACATTTTATATATTCAAAATCTAGCTTTTTAAGTTGATCTTCATCTAAACTATTAACCTTATTAATAATTTGATCAACTTGTCTCCTATATCGTATGTTAATCATAACCTTTAACCTCCCCTATATAATCCCTTCCTATCATTATATGTTTGAAATCCTGTTTCATATCTCCTTTTAAATGTTGGGTAAACATATTCATTAGTAATGAACTAGAAGTCATTGCAATACTAAAATTCATTCTATCATCTAAACAAACGTTATTAGTAACTATCTTGCTAGGCTTCGTTTTCTCATCATCATCGAAATAGATAGTTTGCATATACTTACTAGGGCTATTTGAGAAATATACTTCAAATTGATCATAAGTGCCTACCCTACAATCTAATATTATTGTGTCGGGGTGTTCTAAATGATATTTTGCCACTTCATAACGTGAGAGATTATTATCAGTAAAAACAAAGATATAATCTATTCTTTCATGAAGTACATCAAGAATACTCTTATCAACCCTAGTATTATTTGACTTAATTGTATGAAAATTAACCTCTCTAATAGGTATATTGTTACCCATACCTATTAACTGTCTTAATAACCTCTTTGAAGCAATAGCTTTAGAACCAGCGTTCCTATAATCAATTCTCATTCTACTCATAAATCCATACATACTAACAGCATTATTATGGTTCTCAATATAATCATGATCGTAAATAGTAACATGATATCTATTAGTATATTTCAATAAATGTGCTAATAATAACATAAATGATGATCCAGTCGCACCAACTCCAATAATAACAATATTAGTTTTAATAGCTTCATTATCTTTAATATCTATACCAAATTCAGTGATATCAAGAGATTTAGGAATTGATTTATCTTCCTCTTTAACAGTTTCAACAATAACTTGATTATCCATCCAGTTCTCATCTACATCTAATTCTTCTAGTTCTCCAAACTCTTCATCAATACTCATAGTAACAACTCCTTTAAAGTATCAGTGATATTCAAATCAATAGTTTCACTGTTAAGTGACTTATAAAGTTCTTCAATTTTAATGTATTTCTTGGTATCATCAAATCTCTTGAGAAGTTTCTTATAAGGTTCGTAATCATCCTTAACCGTAGTGATCATACTATTATATCTATCAGTTAAATCACTAGGCTCTTTATCAAGTTCATCACTAAATAACTCTTGTTCATTAACAAAATTAAAGTTATTAAGTTCATAACCTTCTTTCTCACTTTGAAGTATAATATCAGCGGTAATAACTCCGTTAATACTCATTGCCCAAACTATCGAAAGAACTGATTTAAAATCAACAATGTAAGTCTCGATGGTTCCATGATCTGTTGATGAATGCCACGAACCCATACTATTATGAGAGTGCATTATACCAGCGAACCGAGTCTTATTATCAATATCCTTTACAAATGCTCCTAGTTCTGATAGTTCAGAGAATATTAAAAATTCACTTTCATTAACAAACTTAACATGAGCACCGCCAACATCAACGGGCATTATGTAAATACGATCAATAATAAATGTCTTATCATCTTTGTTCATAACCCAAGTAAAAGCCACTCCCCATTCCATGTTTTTATTCTGTTCCATAAGTTTCTTAATAAAGGTACTTACTTCATGAGTTACTATTACATCATACTTTAGCTTTCTTTTAGGTCTATTAGTAACTGCGGTGGTATATACTATTTTTGATTTAGTTTCTTTCTTTAATGCCTTCGGTGTTACTCCTGAAGTTATTACTTGAGTTCCCCAGCTATTTTCCCACATATCATATAAATTCTGTTGGTAAGTCATTCGGTAACTTGCTTCTTGTTCCCATTTCTTCCATCTCTTATTAATGTCTCTACCTTGAAGTTTAACAATCATTCCTTTAACTCCGGTAAGAACAGACTTAATATCAGAGACATGAAGATCATCACCCATCTGTAACCCTATATCCTCTATTAACTCAACTACCATATACTGTAATGACTCTAGTTGCTCATCCCATTCATAATGATTAGGTTGATGACCTTGAGTAATACCATAGTTAATAGATTGGTTACGACCATAATTATAAACATCACTATCTGATTGTCTAAAGTTATTGGCTCTTCTATCATTTTGCATTTGTTTAATATTATCTCTAAGAGTAAATACTAAATCACACATTCTTAAGAAATCAAAAGATTTGATATTCTCTTGATACTGCGATTTATTGAATTTTGAATGTTTAGCTTTTAGCTTTCTTTGTTTAATTGGTTCGATTGGTGGTATTTTATTTAAGTTTGGTTGATTTATCAGACTTTTTTTTTGTCACCTAATACCCAATTGCCTACAAAGATAATCTCTGCATTCTCATTAGGAATTACGCTATCCAGACTAGCAACTTTACCATCTAGCAACAATCGAAATTTTTGAGTAGAGTCTATTTTACCCCTAATTTGGTTCAATCCATCTTGAACATTCATTTTGGGATAATAACGAACATCTAATCTTTCGCTGGCTAGAATTACTCCTATTGTTTGTTCTCCTTCTTTTATTGGATTGTCTGATACAAAGCCGTCATTAGGCTTAGGTTCAAATTCTTCATTTGTGAAGTCATCTCCGGTCATTTTTGTTTACTCCATCTCGTTAATTAACGAGTCATACTATCCTTATTCTCATTGTATAAA
>SDBT01012721.1_pt1 | contig 13513 bp, 28 predicted proteins | sample 2277101 | NCBI WGS metagenome assembly SDBT01 (sample SAMN10404973, study PRJNA504765) | marine sediment metagenome | isolation source: marine sediment core GS10_PC15, 103 cmbsf | place: Arctic Ocean: Southern Knipovich Ridge | collected 2010
GAAATATACTAAGTCTGTACAGGATTTTGCTACAAAAAATTTGCAAAGTTGATAAGATCTTCATGTTAGTATCCTAAAATTTCGATAACGGGTTAGTATCATAGAATCTGGATAACGTGATAGTATCACAGAATTTTGATAAATAGATAGTAACATAGAATTTTGATAAAAACATACAGAATTTACAAGAAATATTTTTTTTTTCACACACCCCTGGCACCAAAAAAAATTTTTTTTAATATGTGAAAACACAAAAAAATATAAAATTATGACTTGAAAAAAATACAAACTTTTTAGAAAATTAAAACTAGATTCGTTTTATTAGGGATTTTACACGCTGGCATGTATCACATTTTTTAATGTCTTTTCGACAAAATGCAAAATGATTTAATTCTAATTTTTTTAATTTTTCTTTTACCAATTTTAAACAACCTCAATTATATCTAAATCGGGGATCATCATTAATCTAGATCCAGAATCCCAATTTATAGAAATTTGAATTTTATTAATATCTGTAATAATTCCCATATCACCTTTTTTTAATTCAGTATATGGATCATTAGTGTAAATTAATTTTATACGATTTCCAATTTTTAAATTTAACTTGCAATTATCACAGACAAAACTATTATAATTTTTAAATGGTTTATTACTAAAAAAAATAATTTTACATTCTACACAAATAATTTCTTGATCAGTCATTTTTAATAATCTCCATTTTTTGAAATTCTTTTAATTTTATAATTATTTTTTCATATTCCACTTGATTAAAAAAACTTAATTTTGCATAACAATAACCATGACATAAAAAATGATTTCTAAAATCACAATTTTCATTTTTGCATTTTTCTGTTTTGTTACATACTAAACAGTAATGAATACAGTTAAACAAATTTATCATTCCTTTTTTTTATTCTTAAAATAACATCTAACTGTTTTTTTAAAATTAAATTATATTCAGTCTGTGATCTCATTTTAACTCATTCCATTTTTTAAAAAGTTCTAATGTTTTAAGATGTTTAACATTTAATTCATTTTTTGGTATTTCATTTAATGCCAAATTTAAACTTAAAATAATATCTACATATTTAACCCCCATGTCAATTAATTTTTTTATAGCATCAGATAAATTAAGATCAGCATAGACACACATTTTAAAATAATTTGCGTTTTTTTCTATTAACTCATTTTGATTATTTGAATTATACATATCTTTAACTTTTTTTGTATTTGTATCAATTAATCTCATTTTAAATCATTGATCCTTTTTGCAACTAATTTTTTTGAATTTGATATTGAAATTGGATTATGAATTAAATAGACTGGGTTAAAATCTTTTGAAAAACATTTTTCACAGTCTAAACATTGAGAATTATTTTTTCCTAATGAGCTCGGACAATTAACAATTTTTTTATTTAATGACGTACACGAATAAGAAATATTATATTTTTTGCAGAAATCTTTTAAGAATTTTGGCATATCTGATAAGGGGATCGGACACGATAATTTTATTATACAATTTGTTGGAATTTTTAAATTTTGTTTTTCAAAGTATTCTATTAAAAGATCATCTCTTGAAGTTGGAATCCAAAAATTAACACTAGGTAAATTTTCACAAATTTTAACAATATCTTTTAAATTTTCAAAATTGACAAAATCACCTTTTGAAAAAAATCTAAATAAACGCTGTTTTTTAAATCTGATTTGCTCAGTTAGAATTTTAACAAACTGATTTGATTTAGCTAGTTTTAAATTTCGTTTTAATAATTTTTTTCTACTAGGGTATGATTCATGTAAATTATTATTTTTTGAATAACAGATTCCTTTTTTAAAATATAAACATCTATTTTGACACACTGATAAGGGAAGATCAAAAGAAAAACAGCTTAATTTACTAGGAGATGATAAATGGTTTAGTCGTTTTGGAATTTTTAATTTTACAATTTCATTATCAATAATTAAAAATTTATCTAAAATTTGATTCATTTTAAATCCTCGATCCTTTTTTTAAGATGTCTTATAGTTTTAGAAAAATACAGCATTTGTCTAATCTGATCACTAGGTAAAATGTAACCTTGATCAATCAGCATGACATTAATTTTTTTAATTTCATCAATTTTCTTTTCATAAAATTCTATTTGTTCATTAAGATCCTTTGGGATAATTTCAAAAGTAATCAATTTTTACATACCTCATAATGTTTAAACATCTCACTAAGGGAATGAAAAGTTAAACCGCACATTTTAGGACAATTAATATTAATTCTATTTTCCATTTTTTTCAATCTCCTTTTTTACATCAGTTAATTTTTCAATTTCAATTTCTAAAAAATCTTTTGTTAAAGGATCTAAATCATTAAATTCACTAATCACTTTAAGAGCTTTTACAGATTCGTTTAATTCATTAATCAAATTCATTTTTAACAATCTCCTTTTTAATCTCATTTGGTAATTGATTCATAAATATTGAATCCTCACAGTTTGGATTTAATAAAAATAAAACTTTGTGTAAAATTTCCACAGTTTGAAAATTAACCTCTTGATCCCCTAAACCTAGATCCAAAAACATTTTAAATTTTTTCGAATTTTCTGCAACAATACAAAGCCTTTTCCATTCTTTTCTTTTCAAAAAATAAGCTTGTCCATTCTTATCGACTTTAAAAATTTTATTTATAATCACACCTTCATTATTAAATTTTAAAAATTTATAAAATGCTTGAAGGCTTTTAATTAAAAATTGTTGATCGATGTCTTTGGCTTTATGTTTTTGGAAAAATTCAATTAATCTTTTTTCATCATTAAATAAAATTCTTTTACATAACTCAATAGAATTATGCTCTTGAAAAGTTAATTTTTCTTTTCCATCTTTTGAAACAATAATATTAAAAATACCGTTATTATATGTTTCTTGAATATCTATATTTCCAATTTTTACAAAAATTCTTTTACCGTTATAATCCTTATATTTTAAAATATTATATTCATTCAGATTTCTAATTATTAATTTTGATTCTTGTATAATTAATAATGAATCTTGATCACTGTTAATAATCAATTTTAAACATCTCCAAATATTTCAACCATGTTTAGATATTCCTGATAACTATCAATTTTATAATCGTTGAAATAATCACAGTCAATTAATTTTCTTATCTGTTTATTTTTTGATTCAATAACATAATTTTTAAAAGGTGTAAAACTTTTGAATAAATTATTAGCATCAAAATATAATTCAATTAAAGCTCGTTCATATTTATCCATAATTCCACAAAAAGCATATTTTTCCCAAACTGGCAAATACTTTCTAAATATTTGAGATGTCGTAAAAGCATAAGATCGATCCAGTTGATCAAGCGTTTTATATCCATCTTGAGTTAAGAAAACTTTATTTTTAAAATATTTTAATTTTGGTATGTCTGCAATAACATAAAATTCATCTCCCACCTGATTCAATCTACAAAATCTTATCTCACTATGATCACTTGAATATTGACTAGGATTTTTTACACTAAAAATAATAGGTGTGGTGTCGTAATATTTTGAAGAATGAATTTTTAATTCCTTGACACTATCTGGATCATAAACATTTTTTTCTCTTGGAATTTTTTCAATATTATATTTTATGTAGATTTGTTTTTTATCAATAAATCCCTTGAAAGTATTCAGTAAATCTTTTTTGTCATTTGGTGACACTCCCAATAAAATAAAACCATGCTCGGATAACATTTTTGCCTCATCGTCTTTTAAACCACTTACCAAACTAACACCTTTTACTTTTTGATTTTCAAAACTAAACAATAATTTACTTAAATGATAAGTTAATTGTCTTTTATGTTTTTGACTTACAACTTTAACGTTGAGATATTTGTTAAAATCATAAAACCATTTTTCCTTATCATTAAAGAATTTTACAATACTAATTTTTTTATAATTATGATCTTCATTGTTAATTTTTATTTGTGGATTGTCAGCTTTGAATATTTTAAAATGTTCTGCTAACATATCAGCTAAAAGTTTATCCGCTTCACTTGTTAAATAATCCCTTGATACATGGGGTTTAAACATACGTTCATTTTTGATCTTCAAGTAAACACGAAAATTATTATATCTTACATCATTCTTTTTTAAGATTGATTCAAAATCTATTTTTACGGGTGAGCTTATCAAAAAAGATTTATTTGATTCATAGTCTTTATTTCCATAAGTATTAATAATAAATAATTCAAAATCTGCATTAATTTCTTGATACATTCTAAAACAATATTGAGGATTAATGTGATTATAGAAATCTGAATAAATAGATTTTACATATTGTTTCAAGCTTGAATATTGTTTTAATTCAATTAGTTGTTTATCAAAATAAAATTTTGTTTTTATTGGTGCTAAAATAACAAGCTCTTTAACAAAATTTGTTAAATCCTCGTCATTCACAGAATCTTTAACAGTCAAAATAATTTTTGTTCCAGTTTGTTTTAAATTCTCACAAAATTCATCAGGTAAAAATTCAAAGCTTATTCCAGATTTTGAGATAAAAGAATAAGATTCGTTTTGTGTTTTTGTATGTACGATCATTTTTTCACTAATCTTAACATGAGAAAAAAATCCTAAACCAAAATAACCAATTTGATCCCCTTGATTATTCCCACTATTACCCATGACAGACAGAATATTTTTAAAAACATCTTTTGAAATTCCAAGAGAATTTTTTCCATGAATTATTAATTCCCTTGATCCGCTTTCATAACAAATTTCTATTTCTTGAATTAAACCAGCATCTTTTGATTTAGCTTTTAGACATGCAGTAATTTCATTATTATATAATTCCCTAATTGAGCTCAAAGGATCTTTATAGATTGAATCTGATAAAATTGGGATAATAGCTTCATTGTTCATTTGGGTTTTTACAGATTTAGATAAACCGTAATTTTGATCCTTTTTAAAACTGGGTGAAAATATATCTGTCAATTTTTAACATCTCCAATAATTTTAAAAATTATTTTATTAATAGGAAAAAACAAAATATCACCTTTAACATAATTTGATTTTTGATCAGCATGGGTAATTTCAATTATAAAATAAACAATATTAGAATAAATTATTTTACCAATTTTATTATAAGTGTCATTTGGAAATAATTGAATTTCCTTACCTTGTAAATTTTGAATATTATAGTTTGTCAATTTTCTATTATCTCCACTTCAATATTTAAAAATCTAAACAATTTATTTTCACAGTCAACACAAATTTCAAAATCAAAGGTATCTTCATTACCGCCATGATAAAATCTAACTCTCCTTAGTTCGTGACATTTATCACATTTATTATAAGTCAATTTTTACATTCTCCAATTTTTAATAAAAATAATTCTAATTGTTGTAAACCTAATTTTGTTAAATCATGTTTTGCATGAAATAAAATTTCATCAATCATAAATTGATCAATGTCTTGAATATCAATAACATCAGTTTTGATATAATTGATCCAAGCTTCAAAAGTCATATTCAAATTACCGTAATGAATTTTACTCAATTTTTAAAATCTCCATACTTTGAATACCTTTTAAAATTTTAAAATCTAATCTCCAAGAATTACAAATATTTTTATCTTCATAAAAGCTCATAGGAAATTCAAGCGGATAACTACATAAAATACAGCTAGGTGTTGATCCATGATAAGTGACTTTAACTTTTAATTCACAGTTATCACAAAATACTTTTAACAATTTTTACACACTCCATATTCATCAATAAATTTTTGTCTTTTTTGTATGATAATTTTATTTTGGCAAGAATAACAAAACCCATTTTTAGATTTAAATTCTATTTTCAAAATCCACTTATGACATTTAACACAAAAATTCATTATTTTAAATCCCCATTTTTTTTATATTCATTTAATTTTGATTGAATATCTTGTTTTTGTTTTTCTAATAATTCTATATTTTTTAAGGCATCTGAAATATCAATATATTTTTCAATCGCAGATTCAATTAAATTATGTTGTTTTTTTTCTCCAAAAATATCATTTGCTATTTCCTTGTTTAATCTGATTTGTTCTTTTGTTGGTTCGATTAAATCTAAATCGTTTAGTTGTCTATTTGTTAAAGTCTGATTGTTTTCAAAATTGTCCTCGTAATACATTAAATATAATTCTAAATTTTTACCATTAAATTTTAATTGATTTGCTTGTTTTTCTAAATTATAATAAATTTCATAATATTCTTTATTTTCTTTTTTTGCTAATCTATTAATTAAATTAGATTCTGCTTTTGTAATTTTAAAAAAATAATCAGTGTGTGTTTTTAATTTCAAGTTAAATAAAAAATTGGTGTGTAACAAGTTTTATCCACCTGTCACAATAGGAAACAAACTCAATGATCCATTTATTTTATGCAAATTCCAATTACTAGGAATTTGATCAGTGAGTAACCTATATCCTTGATAACTTTGTTGCTCATCGCATACAGCTACCGTAAACAATTTTCTAGGATTAAGGTCTTTGATTTGGTCACTAGATAACAAAGTTTTAACCTCAATTTTTCTAACAGCTAAAACAGATTTTCCAGATACTAATTTTTGTTTCGTCATTGATAATTTTGATACCTAGTAGGTAATAAGTAATTTTTATATTTATAATGTATCACAATAAAAAAATTAAAACATAAAAGTTAGTCATGGGAAAATTTTCATATTGATTAAGATTATATCAATTAACCCACCTTATCAAATCAAACTCTAATGATCTTTTGGTAATCCCAGGTTTTTATTAATACATACATTATATATAAAAAACTAATATCGACTTAATACCTACTAAGTAAATTTACTAATTGTTGAAAACTACAAAATTGATTTTATCGTCAACCATGCTTAAGGGCGTTAAGGTAAATAACATAAATTCAATTTTGAGTTTTCTTAATCCCTCTGATACGAGGGTATTTCTACTTATGAGAAAATTACGAAAATCCAAAAAATTCAACTTGAAAAAAGTTGATCTCAAAGGCTCGATGTTTATGGCATCGAGTAATAGATTCATTCATTCAGCATTTTTAAATTACTGAGTGAATACCTTTTTTTATTTTTTTCATTCCACCTAAAAATTTTTTTTTCAATAGTTGTTGTGGTAACAAAAATATTTTTCTCACTTAAACGATATAGTCAATTTGTATATCTTGTTTAAATTCAATTTTACTATAATTGATTTAATGACAAAATTAGAAAATCTACAAAAAGAAAATAAGATTGATAATAAAGAGCTCGATCTTATCAATTTTAAGATCATGGTTTTAATCTCAAAAAAAGAAAAACTAAATCTAACAATCTGGAAAAAAGATTTTGAGATTGAAAATTTAAGACACGATCAAGCATATCAAGAAATTCATAATTTATGGAAATTAGGCTAAACTAATTTCTATAAATATTTTTTTTATTTTGTTACAGAAAGCTAATCTAAAAAAAACTAATCATAACTTTGTTATTTAGATTAATAACTATTGTACTAATGATCAGAACTTTGTTATTTGAATCAATAACTATTGTACTATTAATCAAACAAATCTGATCAAATAAGCTAGGGTATTTTATCAAAACATGAGTTTTGGTAAAAATCGCCAAAATCATTACTAGTGTTAAAACAGTGTAATTTGACAAAATCGCCAAAATCGTTACTAGTGATAAAACAGTGTATTGTTCATATTGTGTATATCCTCAAATCTCTAATATGGATAATAGTAATAATACCTACTAGCTAATAATTAGGCATAAAGACAATAACATATTCTTACCTAGTAGGTAAATACTAAATGCAGGTTGTAGGCATGGGCTCACTCCCTTTTATATATTAGTCGTACATACGGTTATCATGTTAGTATGTTCTTATAGGAATCCTGTGATACACTCATATGAAAGTATGAGGATTGACCATAGAATAGAACGATTCATACATCCTGTACAGGATAATATTACGCTGTACAGGAAATTAAAAAAGAGAGGTGAAAAATAATTCCACAATCTGCCCTACCTGATGTCAATACAATCATCATCACCTATAGGCGTGAAGTAATCCAAGCTATACACGTAAGAAATTATGTCAATGCTTTTGGTGCATTAGGTGGAATGAACGCCTGTCTGCCACATGAGTATCAGGTAGATGTAAGTTCAACTAGGTATAGAGAAGCAACCAAGACTAACCTTATTGTACTCTGTAAACATTGCCTTAAAGAGTTCAAGCGTACAGACCTGAAGATATTGAATGTAGCCACTAATTTCCTGGAATCTATATTTACAAGTTCTAGTAGAATCAAACGTTGGGTGTGTACAGGCTGTCATAAGGAAAACAGATTATCCAAGTCAAAGATGGTACAAGAGAAAAGTCAGAATCCACAGTTCTTTAGAGTAGTGCCTGATCCACCACAACGCCAAAATGGATTATCTGATCGTAACAGTTATCATGGTGAAACAGAAAACTGGATTTGGAAAACTCTAGCTGAGATTGATTATCAAGCAGCAAAGTATAGAACAGATAATTGGAATAAAGAAGAAACTGATCCTGATGAGGATGATGTTCAATCAAGTGAGGATCTTGATAAAGAATGATTGAAGAAAGAATAATCAATCAGTCAGGACAATCTAGTAATCAAAAAGAAACACCACCTACATTAACTAGATGGAAAGATTCAAAGATGATTCGCAGGCATAGCTTACGTTCTGCTGTACAGCAAGTGCTTGAAGGTACGATAGCATATGACTTGATTAAGATTGGTATCATTGGAGAACCTGGAACTGGAAAAACAACACTAGCTGGAACGATAGCACACCTAGCTCATAAAATGTCAAAAGAGCAAAAACTACCACCATTCGCAGTAAGATCATTTGGTAAGGAACAATTTCTAAATTTAAAAGAAACACTGAATAATCTGACACCAGCTAACTATATACTAAAATTTGAAGATTTATCTTTTCTTATGGCTTCAGCAAGCAAAAAAACTATTGACCAGGTTAAACAGGTAGTAACAGAAATTCGCCATTTAAAGAAAGATGTGAAAATAATCTTAATTTATGACTACCACTACTCTTTAGGTTTAGACAAGTATCTCAGGCAGAGCAATTTTAAATTCTTTACATCAATGGGTTCAAGTGAAAATGATAATATGTTAAAACTGGTTGGTACAAAGTATCAAGCCCGTGTAACAGAATTTACTAAGATGGTTGTAGAAATGACATTAAGACATAAGGCTACGTTCAAGCTAGGAAAAAAGAACTTTTTCATTTATCCACATATGAAACCATTTGTGCCTTGTCTGTTCTATAACAACGAAAGACTTCGATATGTAGTATTTCCTAAGCGAGAATGGCTTGATCCTATATGTTCAATCTGTGTAGAAGGAGATACCTATAGAATGAAAAGTGAGTTATCAGTACCTAAGTTTGTACAGAATTGTAAAGACAAGCTTGGAATACGGGCATTTGAAACAGCAGTTAGACTACGCTGTTTTGCCAATGGAATTAATGTTTATTCAAAATCTACCGACCGGGCCAGTAAATTCTTAGATCAGGCGTTTGAAAGAGTACCTATCTCTTTAGAGGAAGTAGTTACTGAAATGGGATTAAAAGTAGATTATACCAATTTACGCAAAAAAGTTGTAGATGAGATAATGACTAACTCGTAAACATATAGTTAGACAATACTTAAATTATTCTGCTCAGAATTGCTAGTATGCCATATGGAGTAAATACATCCTATAAAAAAAGCAAGCCAAAAAAGGTAAAATACAAATCAACAAATACTCACATTGAACCAGTCTTTTCTAAAAATGTCAAAATGGGTAGCAAGACCAAGGTGAAAATAATATGAAAGGTAAAAGACATGCAATGACAAAAGTAGCACGTAAAGGTAGCGGTACAGCCTATACAGCATTACAAAACAGACCACAGCCTATAAGAAAAAAGTCAAAAGGAATTACACATAAAGCAAAACCTGTAAAGAGATTTTACTAATGAAGAAAGGAAAGAAAGGCTACATGAAAGGTCACATGGCTAGATACGATGTAAATAATTGGATTGATAATGATTTAAAGAAAGCTTCTCAAAGTCTAAAAAAAGGTAGGAAATAATGTACGGTACTTCCAAGATATTAAAAACTAAAAAACCATACACTAATTATGATAGTACAGTAAAAATCAAAAAACCTGATCATAATAAAGCAATAAAAAAAGCTTCTAAAAAAGTACAAACTACTTGGAGAATCTAATGAACGTGTGGCTTACTTTATCCTTTCATAAAAAAGCATGGGGTTATCTTATTGAAGAACTAAAGGATTGGCGAAACTAATGGGTGGCTACAACATGGAGAAACATTTTAAAGTATTTCAAAAAGCCTCAAAAAAGAAACATAAAAACTATGAGGATGTGAAATTTACGATATGAGTTTAGTTACAGGTATAGGTATTCTAACCAGTCTTGCAGTAATAAAATCAGTCAGTGATAAATCAAAGAAACTGCCAAAGGGAAAAAAGAAATCATTTAAACTTAAAAAATCAGCAAAAAAGAAATATACACTTAGCCTCTAAAATTCATCTCTTTCGTCTTCGCCTGCACGACCTACTAATCCATCCATAAATGTTTTCTTGCCTGCACCACCAACAGTAATCTTTCTTTCACTCTTGTTCTTTCCTAGCAAATGTAATAGTGAGGATTGTGGATTATTCTTATCCCGAAGTGTTTCTGATGATTTAGCATCTATAGAATACTTGTATGCCTTTACTGAAGCCAAAATACCTTCTGCCATATTAATAGCCCTTGGTAATGTCATGTTATTTTTAGCTTCAAATGCTTTTTGTTCCAATCTCTTTAAAACTAATACAAACCTACCAAATTTATCTGAATTAATTAATCGTGTACCCCAATACAGTTTTTCAGGATCTAATTGTAAGGTCTTTGTTTCTTCACCATTTTCACCTACTCCAATAGTAATATCTTGTGAAGCCTCAGTTAAAATACCAATCAAGTCTTGAAGTCGCTTATCCGGTTCAGGCATTGACATGTTTTAGATTGATATGATAATGCTTATAGTCTTATCGTTTTTAGAATGTATATTGAGTAAATCAAAAAAATATCACAGAGATAATTCTAAAAAGAACTATGAAATAGACAAAATAATTCATAAACTATACAGAGATCCAGACCAAACCAATCTCGGTGAAACATATACTCAGTTCAAAAAACGTGTCAAAAAGAATTTAGGCTAGTAGTTTTCTATAAAAATAAGTATGTGGGAAAACTCCCTATTGCTTTGCGCCCACCTTACCTCATTGGGTGGGCGTTATCTTTTTGTATAAGAACCATACAGAATACAGTATGGCACATATTTATCTATCACACCCTAATCCTAGAAAAACACGAAAACCAAAGAAAGAAAAGAAAAAAGATTCAATGTTTGATACTAAAAAAATAAGAAAAGTAAAAAGAACAAAAACTAAATTATTCAATAAAAGAAGAAAATCCCTCAGATACTAAAATGATATAAACCAGTAATATTATCGAATCATAATGGGGGTTTTACATGGAAGGGATTTACTCAGTTCCAAATACAATACAGCCATAATTACAGATGCCTCAAATCGAGTATTCTTTGTACCAATAAAATATGTGATAGGTGATTATTTTATTGCAGAAATTGAAAAGCTAACCTATGTTTTCAAACTTGATGGAACAAGAAAATATGAATATAGAGCTGGTCTTGTTAAATCATTCAGGGTTGTATTTTATGATCTATCACATTATGCAGCAATTTCACCATCAACTAAAGAAGTAGAACTTGCATTAGTAATTAATCATTTACCAAAAGTAGATAGTATGTTATTTAATATCTTTAAAATTCTAGGAAGCAGAGAAAAAAATCCATTTAAAAAACATAAGATTAAAGATCTAAAAGAATACATCAAAAGAAAACAAGCAGAATCAGATAATCCAGATGAATTTGAAGAAGAAGCAAAAAGCATTGTAGCATATTTAGATCGTCTAAATGTTACACAAATTGTAACACCAGTTAAAAAAATATCTGAATTTCTTGAAGCTGACCTACTAACTACACAGCCTCAATTTCTTGGAAGTATTCTAACAGCAAGTTTGGAAGCTGAATCTGAACATAGAAAAGTTACAAACACACCAATCGGATCAAAATCCGCATGGCTAAAGTGGGTTGCAGTAATGTTACTCATCAGTCTGATTGGTGTTGTGATGTACATGGCATATGACGGGGGTGCTTTCGATGGTATTACTGGTGCTGTTGGTGGGTTCGGAGATTTCGATTTCAATATAGGTGGTGGTATTCCTGGTGGTGGAACGTCAGGCAGTATTATGGATAAATATCCTACACCTGAAGCATTAAAACTGGCAATAGATAGAGGGGATGTTGTTTACAATACATTGCCTGACGACATAAAAAAACTGGTTGATGGTGTAAAACCAGTTACTTCAAAACCAGTACCCTAAACATATACATAGAAAAAAGTTAAAGTGTACAGGATTGTTGATAAGATGATGATGGTAAATCCTAAATTACTAATGCCAGTCCTTTTGGGATTTATCATCTTCGCTTCTTCTTATGACTATGCGTTTGCTCAGACCATCCAAATAAATGAAACTGAACCATGTTTTCTAAATTATACCGCAGGGTACAAAGTATGGGATAATTGTGGAATGGATGAGGACTGGATGCAGGCTTCACTTATTGGATTTGAATGGGTAACTGGTGGTTACTTTTCATTGTTCTTTGTAGGTGTTATGATAATGTTTACCTATATCAAATACCATAAAGCTCTCTATCCATTAATGGTTGGACTTGCATACTTGCCAATATCATACTCAATATTTCCATCCGCATTTTGGCCCGGAGTTTTATTATTAATAGGTCTAACATTAACAGCAACAATTTACAAGATTGTCAAGAACCAAACCAGTGAATTTAATTGATACTGTATAGGTTGTTAGATTTTATAACGTGGCAGATACTAAACGTAAAGCCAAAACACCTTTACATTTGGTGTGGGTTTATTGCCACCCTTTCAGTATTTCTCATTTTCACAGGGCAATATACAATGGAATTATACTATGCAACAATGCTTGATATTGGCACTCCGATAGTTGCTTTTTTTATGGTTCAGGCGTACAAATCTAAATATGTTTAAGTAAATGCTGTACAAGAAAAAGATATGGGGTTCTTAACCAACCCAAAAGATTCGGTTGGAAAACTGGTAACATTACCAAGGTGGGAAAGAGATTGGATCGGTGCGCATAAATCAATTAATTTTTCTGGATTATGCCAAGAAATAGTATGTCAAATAATCAAAGATAATGATCCAGAATATTATGAACAGAATAAAAAGTATCTTAATCAAAAAGTTGTAAGACAGAAAGATACAATCCTAAGAATAGTTTCTCAAATCAAACAAACCTCTTAACATATACTACTATATGTTAATGAAATCATTATAAGCTCCAATTTTTTGAAGATAGC
>SDBT01012722.1_pt1 | contig 13512 bp, 32 predicted proteins | sample 2277101 | NCBI WGS metagenome assembly SDBT01 (sample SAMN10404973, study PRJNA504765) | marine sediment metagenome | isolation source: marine sediment core GS10_PC15, 103 cmbsf | place: Arctic Ocean: Southern Knipovich Ridge | collected 2010
GAAGCCGGCCGAAGAGAAGCCGACCACTACGCGAGAACGCACTGACGACGAAAAGGCCGCGCTTAGCGAGGTCAAAGTGTGGAGCCAAGCTGCGCGAGGCGACGACTGGGACACGTTCCGGCGTTTCTGCTCGAACCCGGACATCGACCCGGACACGCCCGAAACGTGGCCCCACGAGGCCGTTGACAAGGCCCTGAGCATGATCCGGGATCTGGAGAACCAGTGAGCATCAACCAGGGGAAGAAGCTCTGGCACGGCTGGGACTACATCACCCTCGTGAGAAAGGAGTCTCAAATGGGACCGAAGAAGAAGGCCGTCAAGAAGAAGCCGGTGAAGCGGAGGCGTAAGGCGGTGTTTTGGATGGCGCGCGACAGGACCACACAAGGCTGCTACGTCCTGCTTCACGGCGCCGATAAACCGACCATAGATAAGTCCAACCGGTGGGAAGGCGGATGTATGGCCGCGTTCACGCCAAAGCTTTTCCACAGTCTTTCATCCGTCCGCCTCCGCAAAGGCGAGTGCGTCGAGATCGAGTCCAGCGAGTTCAAGGTGAAGAAAGGGAAGTGAGGCCCCTCGTGGGGTCAGGGAGTGGCGTCACGCATGGATCGGGGACGCCATACCGCTCGGTTGGCGGGGGCCGGGCATTGAAAGGAGAAGACGATGTCCCATATTGCCAGCATGGTCAGAGTGACCAAGATGTATGCCGAGATGTATGCCGAGATGGAAAGAAGTGAAGCCAAGCACGTCGCCGGCCTTCCCGCGCTGGACAAGGGCTCCGCGTGCCAGGTCTGCGGCTGGGAAGGGGCAAAGATGTCGTATGGACGGTGGGGGCCTATGAACCTCGGGCCTCCGTCCATCCAGAAGCAGTGCATGATGTGTGGCGCGTGCAGATACGAGAAGCCGCTGAACTGGAAGCAGGAACCAAAGCCTGAAAGGAAACGGCGATGATCTTCATGTGGCCGGTGATCTACCTGTTGGCGATGTTTTGGACCACGCTTTATCTTACGAGCAGGGTAACTGACGAAGAGGGCTCCAGTGGACTCGCAAAAGCGCTGGGAAAGAGCTGGAGTACTCACCAAAACCTTGGGTGGCTTCTCATAATCCTGGAGATCGTTGTGCGGCTGAACACAACATAAAGTATTGCCCTTTGACAGGCGCCCCAACATGTGGTAGGATGCAGGCGGTATGAAAGAGCACACCCCACTCTCAAGATCATCCCAGACTTGGAACTCCGCGAGGATTCCACGCCCTATGCTCGGGCGATACCGGTCTGGGGTGTTTCATTTTGGGAGCCTACCATGAACCGCTCGCCCGCCTTCCAGTTGTATCCCGACAAAGCCATTGCCGGGACGGTCCATCTGGGCCCCGCCGCCTTCGCCGCCTACTGGCGCATAGTCTTCTGGATGTGGCTGAACTCTGACGATTATTGTTCAATCTCGAACGAGAAGAATGCAATTTGTGCCGCCGCACAACTCTCACTTCGGAGGTACAACAAAGTATGGGTTCAGGAAATCATGCCCGAGTGGCATCCCATGTTCCGCGTTGAGGGCAACCGCTTGGTGTGTAACGGGTTACGAAAAGAATACGCCAAGCAATCGGAGCGAAGAGAGAAGGCAAGGCAGGCCGGTTTAGTAGCCGCCAAGAACAGGCTAAGAAGGGCCGAAGAAGCCGCCAAGAACCTTCTTGGAGGCAACACTGTTGTTGTTACTCCTACTGTTGTTCCTTCTGAAGACGTTAACGACTTAAGCTCGGAAGGCGAAAACACCCCGCCTCCCAAGCCCTCTCCCGCCCAGAAATTCATGGACACCTGGAACGACGTTGCCTCAAAGAGTGGCATACCCAGGATAACCACCATGGGCGGCAAGCGCGAGGCTACTCTCAAGGCGAGACTGCGTGACCCTTTCTGGCGCGATAATTGGAAAGCGGCCCTCGACAAGATCAAGGACTGCCCATTCCTGATGGGTGATAACGACCGGGAATGGCGCGCGAATATCAAGTTCTTCCTGAAGCCTGACACGGTGGCTGAAATTATCGAGGGGCAACACGACAAAGGCGGCCGGCCGCTTCGGCCTGATTTAGGAGATGGACGACATGAGTGAAAACGGGCCAGCTATTTTTGCGCTATCAACGCTCATTATCGGCCTGATTGGGTGGATTTACACGATCAACTGGTGTAGGAAGGACAAGGACCAATGAGTGACTGGTACACGCCGGAGCTTGAAAAGGCGCTGAAGATTGTGCCTGTGGAGTGGGACGACCCGCGAGACAACCACTGGCGCTTCCTTGGCGAACGCGATGGCGTACTTTTTGCCGGGTTCTCTGGCTATGGCGAAGCATCCACATGGGAGTGCGGCCGCGAACTTGGCGACTTTGAAGCCCAAGCCCTGATCGAGAAGGCGCTGCGGGAGTGGCTGATGTCTCATGCTGGTGGACATAGCGTTTCCGGTGCATACAACGGTCACTGGCTCGCGTGGAGCTATGATGGGGTGTGCGAGACGGTTGACCTTTCAGATGAACCCACGCACATAGCCGCCCTTGCCGCGGCGGTGCTGACGGTGCATGGGGAGGAAACGGAATGAGTGAGGCGATGAAAGACAGGGCGCTCACGGTCCTATTATTGGCTTGTTGGCTAACGCTGACCTTCGGTATGTTCTTGGTGGCGTATTCTACACAAATTGGCCATTATAAGCGGGCCGTCACGAAGCAGAAAGAGGCGCAAGAGGTCAGGCGGCTTGTCCGCTTGGCGGCGCGCGGAGAGGCGCATCACATTAGGGAGGGGAAGCGATGACCCACGCTGAAATCATGGCCCTGAAGGCCGGGCCGAAGACGGACGCGCTGGTGGCTGAGGCACTGGGGGGACATGTTCACGAGTGGACTATTAAGCGGTTCGGCCCAAGTCCCGGATGGGGCAAAGACTGGTACTGCAAATCATGCAAAAAATGGGGGCATAAGTTTTCAGACGACCCACCGCCAGCCAAAGCTTCCGCTAGAGACCCCGCTAGGCCTTATTCAACCGACATCGCCGCCGCCTATGAGGCCGAGGAAGCGTTGCCGGCGAATAAGCGGCAGCGGTACGCCGAGGCGCTGCATGATATCAGTTGGGAATCGCGCCCAGAAAGCGTTTCTCCAACGCTCCGATATTTGTGTTGGTCGCTGTCTCACGCCTCCCCCCTGGCCCGTAGCCAAGCCCAGCTCATGGTCCTGACTGAAGGAGATCAAGATGACTGACACGGAAAAGCGGATCGCTGAGATCAGGGCGACGAGCGCGAAGATTGGCACGTTCACAGACCACGATGACCACATGAAGATCGACCGCCTGTGCTTTGAGGTCCCCTGGCTTCTGGCCCAACGCGACGCCGAGAAGGAAGCCGCGCGATTGAACCGACTCGAACGCAACGCGGCGCTTGAGGAAGCAGGGAATCAGACGCGAATCGCCGACGCCCAGTCCGCGCAGATCGCCAAGCTGCGGGATGTCCTGAAGTCTGCGGATAGAGATGGTGCAATCGGTCACTATCATGGACAATTTGGGCCATGCACCGCGTGCGCCATCGACAAGGCCCTCGCCGAAACGGAGCCGAAATGAAAGAGCACACCCGCCGCCCCCCGGAAAACCAAGCCGCCGAAGTCTCCGTCCTCGGGTCCATGATGATAAACAACGCCATGATTGCTCCGATCAAGGCCATCGTGGGGCCGGAGCACTTCTGTAGTCCGCGGCATCGGGTGATCTTCGAGGGGATGTGCGCGGTAGACGGCGCGGGCAGTCCCGTTGACTTGGTGACGCTCCAGGCGCATTTGCAGGCCCGTGAGAGCCTCGAAGCCGTGGGAGGGGTAGATTACCTCATGTGCATCGTCGAAGCCGTCCCAGCGGCAGCTGCGGGCGAGCACTACGCGCTCCTGGTGAGGAAGGCGGCGGACAAACGCAGCCTGCTACTCGCAACTGAGGTTGCCATGCGGGATCTGTTCGACGGGGGCAAGGAAGTGGAAGCCGTGGCGTCCGAGCTCCAAATCGCGATTACAGGAGCGTGCGCGCCGGCGGAAGCCGAGCTTATTCCGCTACGTGACGCGCTCAAGACCATGATCGACGAGGCCGACCGGGTTATCAAGCACGGCGAGACGCCCGCGATCAAGACGGGCATGTCGGAGATCGACAACCTCACGGGCGGCATGGCAAAGGGCGAACAGGTGATCCTCGCCGGCAGACCCAGCATGGGCAAGAGTACGCTTGCGCTGAACATCGCAACCAACGTGGCCCAGAGCGGCACGGGCGCCCTGTTCATCAGCATGGAGATGCTGGCGGTGAACCTGGCGACGAACTGCCAGGCGCGCTACAGTGGCCTCAATCGCCACGAGATCTATACACGGGCCATGACTGAAGAGAACCAGAAGGCGCTCGCCGACGCGGTGTCATTCTGCACGGACATGCCCCTCTACATCGTGGAGATGAGCTACATGAACGTCGAGAAGATCCGGGCCATGTACCACACGGCGTCCCGCAAGCACAAGATCGGCCTGATCGTGATTGACTTCATCCAGCTCATGGAGATGGTGAAGGCCGAGAACAACAACCTGCGCGTGGGGCACACGTCCAAGGCGCTCATGCTCATGGGCCGTGACCTCGGGGTGGCGACGCTGCTGCTGTCTCAGTTGAAACGCGGGGACAGTCGCTACGGTAGCAAGCCGCCGCAGATGTCGGATCTTCGCGACTCGGGCGAGCTCGAACAGAACGCCTTTCAAGTCTGGATGATCGACCGGCCGAACATGGGCCTGGACGAAGACGACCGGGCCTCGATTCAGGAAAAGGGCGGGACGGGGCTCGACAACTACGCGCATATTCACGTGCGGAAGAACAGGAGCGGGCCAACCGGCCGCGTTCGGATCGAGTGGGACGCTTCGAGGATGCTTTTTGGGAGGGATGAGTGATGAAATGCTTCTTCATGGGCGCGGTAATGTCCGGCGTCTTGGTCATTATGTTTTGCGCCACCAAAGTCGTGGTCAGGCTTGATGCAATCATTAAGCTTCTGGAGGCCGTGAAATGACCCAGCGAAAGCCGTTGCCCAAGATCGCGCGGTGTGGATGCGGGAGAAAAGCGAGATTGACCGAGTACGGACGATGGCGTAAAGCATGCCGTGCCCGATGCACTCTTAGTGGGTGTTGGATCGGCCCATTCCGCAAAACCAAGCGCGGGGCGATCAACGCCTGGAATCTAGGCAGGGAGATCAGCCGGGCCGAACGCCTCGGGCGGGAAGTCGAGTGCAAGGAAACATGGACCACAAGTTTGGGAGTCATCAGATGAACGACTGGTACACGCCGGAGCTTGAAAAGGCGCTGGAGATCATTGGCGGCGTGGAGTGGGAGCATCGCGGCGCAATGAGCGCCTGCCAGCACCACGCGCCTACTGGCCTTTGGACTAAGCCTTGGAAGCCACAAGGCCAAGACTGGAGGCAGCGCCATGCCCCTGTCACGTATGACACCTACGAAGCCCAGGCCCTTATCGAGAAGGCGTTGAGGGAGTGCCTGAACGGCCGCGTTGTAAGCCTGCGGATGGAACTCTTGGGAAGCGAAGCGGTTATCTGGCGTCTACACGAGTGCAGGTGGCATATAGTCGGGCGCGGGCCTACATTTCTCGCCGCCCTCGTCAATACGGTGCTGGCCGTGCATGGGGAGGGGAAGTGATGATTACCGAAGACCTTATCAAAAAAATTCAACTTGAGCGCGACATGCAGGATACAAAGTGGGGTGTTCAGGACCACCATCCCTGCAAATGGCTCACAATTCTCATGGAAGAGGTTGGCGAAGCGAGCGAGGCGGTTCTCAGCGGGTCAATTCCCAGATACCAGCGGGAACTGATACAGGTTGCGGCGGTCGCTATCGCTGCGATTGAGGCGCTTCAGAGGGAGGAAGGATTGGGAGCCAATGATATGAACCAGAAAACCCTCTTCGGAGCCCCCGAACAATACGAGCCCGAGCGCAAATCCGGACACGCCGGCAAGCCGGGGCGAGGGCCGGAGGGGGAGACGTGCGGAACGTGCGGCCAGCGCCGGCGCGTGAGGACGCGAGCGGACAACGTGTTTCAGAAGTGTTGGCTACGTTACGCGCAATGGACATCAGGCTCGGGCACGGATATCCGGTGCAAGGATTTGGCATGCGAGTATTGGGAATCTGAAAAGGAGGAAGACGATGCGGATTCACAGTTACCCGAAGGTGTACCAAATAGGCCACCCGGCAGTCCTGGACCTGTTTGACGGGCACGTGATCGTGCAAGAGAAGATCGACGGCAGCCAGTTCTCGTTTGAACTCGGCGAGGATGGGATTCACTGTCGGAGTAAGGGCAAGGATCAGAGCCCTGGGCAGACAGACGAGATGTTTCTGGCGGCGGTTGAGTTTGTGGAGTCGATCAAGGGCCTGCTTGCTCCTGGCGCCACCTATCGCTGCGAGTATCTTCAGAAACCCAAGCACAACACGCTCTGCTACGAGAGGGTTCCCGATGGCAACTTGGTACTCTTTGACGTAAATACCGGCCTTGAGATCTATCGCAACGTGGAAAGCGTGGAAAAAGAGGCATCGCGGCTCGGGATGACACCGGTTCCGACAATTCTGATGGGCACTATCACAAAGCCCGAAGATCTCTTGAAACTGCTGGACCGCGAAAGCGTCCTCGGCGGCTGCAAAATTGAGGGCGTTGTGGTCAAGAACTACGACAGATTCGGCCGTGACGGCAAGGCGCTCATGGGGAAATACGTGTCGGAAGCGTTCAAAGAGCGCCACGGCAAGGACTGGAAGGACAGGCATCCAGGCGGCAAAGACATTCTCGGACAGATCGCTGGCACGTTCAACAAAGACGCAATTTGGGAGAAGGCTGTCCAGCATCTCCGCGACAATGGCAAGCTGACCGGCGAGTGCAAAGATATCGGTCCTCTTGTCAAGGAAGTAATGACGGATGTTCACAAGGAAGGCCAGGACGAAATCAAGGCCGCTCTGTTCAAGTGGGCCTGGAAAGACATAAGCCGGCAGATCGTTCACGGGCTTCCTGACTGGTACAAGAGGCGGCTGATTGACCAGCACTTCGAGGCCAAGCCATGAAGCCACAGCACGGCGCTGGAGAGCCAGGCAGGCCCCTCTCGCTTGAGTTTGTGGTGCCCGGACCGCCACAACCCAAGGAGCGCGCGAGGCCAGGTTTGAAGGGCTTCTATACGCCCAAGAAGACATCGGCATACGAGAAGGCGGTCTGGACCGCGTATCTTTGGGCCGCCGCCCGTACTCTCTTGCCATGCATGAGAGACTACACTGGATGTGTGAGGCTTGACGTGATGGCGTTCTTCCAGTGGCCGAAGTCCACACCACTCTACAAGCGCGCTTTGGGTTGGCTATGGCGGCCCAAGACCCCGGACTGGGATAACGTGGGGAAGATTATCTCCGACGCCCTCAACAAGATCGCATACAAGGACGATGGGCAGATCGTTGATGGTCGAGTCCGCAAGAGAGAATGTGACACACCCCACGCCATGATCCGCCTTGAGTGGCTTGGCCCCGCATGCGAAGCGAGCGAGGCCGAATGACCCCGCCCGCTCCCGTCTAGTCCTTCAGCCCCAGCCGCAGTGCAATACGCTCGATAGTGTTGTGGTGCCACCGAACGTTGCCATTGCGCGCGCGGAAGCCCTCAGACTCCAGAATGGCGCAGATCCGGCGTGATTTGAGCCCTTCCTGCCAGAGCTCCTTGATGCGGTCAAGTATCTCCTGTTCTTCGGGGCACTCCAGCATCAGCTTTGAATGATCCGGGTCACGCATCCAGCCATAGGGAACGATCCCGCCCATGCGGCGCCCATCGGCTTGCTGCCGGCGCATGGCGGCGCTCACCCGCAGGGCGCTCATTGTCCGCATGTACTCGCCCATCACGTTGATGAAGCCCCGGATCATGGCGGATTCCGGGGTATCATCCCACGTTCCTTCACCGGATGCGGACCGCAGAACAGCGCCCCTGGCCTTGACCGTGCGATCAATCCAGCATGACAGGTACACGTCACGCGCAAATCGGTCCAGGCGGTAGGCCACGAGGATATCCTTGCGCTTCAGAGCGTCGAGCGCATCGCGGAGCCCGTCTCGGTCTGGATCCCCCCCGCTCTTGCCCACATCGGTATGCTCTGAGCGGATCTCGACGCCCAGGCTCTTGGCGTAGGCTCTGCACTGTGCGAGCTGCGTGGCGATGCTCTGGGAGGTCTCGACGCCGGGGCGGGGGGATACTCGGCAGTAGATGACGGCTTTCATTTATGGCCTCCGCCCATGTGACAATGCACGCACATGCTTATACGACCGGTAAGCTCTTCGGCGAGTTTACACTTTTGGGCTTCAAGCTCACGTTGTGTCTTTACAGTCTCTTCGCGGGCCTCATTGAGTTCACCGCCCAGTCTCCACCAAGCGCGCCAAAGCACCATGTAGTTCACGAAAAGGGCAGCAGGCAAAAGAAACGATAACCAGAGATCGACCATGATTCACTTTCCTTTCGCTCTGGGGAGGCGCGGAGGATGGGGGAAATGTTTGCGGACGATTCTCGCAAACTGTTTTCGGCGCGTTATGCGTGATGGGCGAGAAAGCGCGCGCAGATATTCCATCCACGCGACATCTCCTTGGCCCCACCTGTAGGACCCCAGTTCTATCAGCCATTTTAGCCAATACCCGTTCGGACAAGCATCCCAAGCCGCCTGATGCGTGGGGAAGTCGTACTCCCGGAGCCAGACAACGGCCTCTTTGCAGGCCCCGAGCGCTTTGACTCTGTCGGCGAGGTTCATTTTTGGGCCTCCTGGGCGATAATCGGGGACAAAAGGCTCTCTACGTCATTGCCTCCAGCGGTTTCTCCCGGCGGAAAAAGGCTATATTCGCCATTTTCCCTTTTTATGTTGCCAACCTTGTATTGATAAAAGAGCAGTCCCCGAACCGATCGATCCTTGATGGAGTCAATGCCTTTTTCTTGAAGATGCGCAATGACCCTGCGAGGTGTGGCCGGTCCGACCTCTTCAAGCGCATCAAGGAGTATGTGAGTAAACGTGCTCTTCTTTCGTGCGCGCTCTAGACCAAATCCACCCCCAGCCACAACGCGCTTCAACAGCCGAATTGCCGTTCTAATGTCTTTCAGTTCCGCGTTGAGGTGTTTGCGCCGTACCTCAAGCCTTTTTAGCATAACAAAGTGATCCATTTTCAACCCTCCAATTCCTTGATAATCTCCGCGCCCGCCTGGAGCCCTCTGACGGACAAACGAGTCGTCAATGGGGTTTTGTGCGGGTCCTCGCGTAGGATCGCCTGAGCGCGTCCGGAGACGGCCTCACGGGCTTGTGCGAGACCCTCGGCCACTCCCTGGCGCTTTGCTTCGCGCGTGGCCGTGCTGATTGCTTCGATTAGCAGGGGGTCAGACTTCGGTAACATGGTGAGGTCAGGCATCAGGCCTGTCCTCCTTTGGGAGATAATCGGCCAGGAGCGCGTCACGCTCAGCCCTTGGCATGAACATGGGCTTGGCCCAGTGGTTCGGCTTGTTTTCCTCAAGCCATGCCAACGCCACACGCTGAATCGAGAGCCACGCCACGGCAAACATTTCTATGGGGTAGCCCTTGGATTGCTTATCCATGACCTCGTTCAACGCATCTTTCTCATCAGCCTTGATCTTAGCCAGGACCGCGGCGGCGTCGCGCGGCCAGAGCCCATTTTTGAGCATTTCGGCGTGAATCCACGCCTCAAAAGTTCCTTCTCGCATCCTTCAACCCTCCCTATCCAAAGTGTAAACGGTCCCGTCACGCTGCACGGCCTCCCCGTCACGCTTCAGGCGCGCGGAGAACATGAGCCCATGCCGTTTTCGGACGCTTTCGAGCGTGGTTGTGCCTTCGCCCCCGGTCTTGTCGCGCCAGGTTACTTTGGGGGTGTCACTTAGGGACATTGTCCTGCCTCTCAATCGCCGCGCGATACCGAAGGACGTGATTAACCACGTCTTGAACACCAACACCAGTGCAGAATACGGCGGGGCCTTCCGCCAGCACCGCGGCGATTGGATTGCCCGGGACCTGTATTTTAGCGCCCATACAGCGATAGTGTTTTGTCACGCTGTCAACGATTTCGGCAACCATTTCTTCGCGTCTCATCGTCCAACCCTCCAAAGAGACAGTCTCAGGGCTCCATCGGCCCCGCTCCGAAGGCCCCCAGAGCGCAGGGGGCCAAGGGGGCGCGGTCAAATCACCGTGTCCGCCGAATATTTGGGAGCCAGGGGCCTGTATTCCTCAGGAGCCACTTTTTGGCACGCCTCACACTTCATGGCCGGGATGACGCTGTTGTGAAAGTGGGCGTCGTCATAGCCGGATCCCTCGTGCGTGTCCCCGCAGTGCTCGCACTCGTAGATCGCCCGAAAGTCTCTTCGATGCTGCGACACGATCTTCTTAATCTTCATCGTCAAACCCTCCCATCTGAGGTATCGAGCCCGGCGCGCCCAACAAAGGCGGCGCGGGTCTCAGGAAAACGGCCCAACAGGTCACAGTCTGCCGGGTCAACCATCAGGACCACGCCTGATTGAGTGCTGCGCGCGGTCACCGCGTCGTGGTAGCTCGTCACGTCGACCACTGTACAGGTGCCACACCAGCCGCCTTGCATGCGGTCGCCGGCGCGGACTTCTTCGCCGTTTTGGTAGCGCCAAGTCATTGGGTTATCCTTTCGTGGCCTCGGAAATGGCGGCTTTAGCAGTGGCAATCGCGTGTACCCAATTACTCCAGTCGATCTCCAAAAAGTCGCACTTGCCCTGTGATAACTCGTAGTCGTCCTCGATGATTTGTAGCGTAAGCCCCAGGGCATTCAGGAGATTCGGCGCCGCGGCCTCTAAGCGGCGGCCTATCTCAGCGCAGATGCCACACGTATTGTGGTCGTCTAGGATGGTTCGTTCGCAACAGATGGCGCAATGGTCAAACGTTACGCTCTTCTCCATCATTCCTCCCTCGAATTGAGCTCACGTAGCACATTGAGCCGGGCCTGTTCTAGACGCGATCGAGGAGCCCAATGCACGTCGTTTTCCGCGTCGGCGAGTTCTACAGCAACGCCGTGCGCGTCCATGCCGGAGTAATATTCGCGCCAATATTCCCGATAGCGGATGCTCATGTCGTGGCCCTTTCAATGGCGGCGCGGGCCAAGAGCATGGCCGCATCCGTTTTTTCAAGTTGGTGCGACTTGTCCCATGCAATGACAAACGCCGTGCATGCCTTCAGCAGATCCGGTGCGGCCGCGATAAGGCGGGCGTTGGCCCTGCCTTCTTTGATACCGCAGTCCCACGCGCCGCAGTCTACTTGGCAGGTGGCGTCCAACTCGGTTGCGACCCTTCCGGCCGGATGAATGGAGATTCCCAAGTGGCCTTGATCCTCGATTGCCCACGGTCCCGGCGTATGCTTCGCCATGTTTTTTCCTTTCCCGCGTGGTCGGTATGCGCGGCCCACCGTGTGAAGGGGTTAGCCTTGTTTGAACGTGCGCCAGCCGCCGCCCTCGAAATGCCCGCCGCATTCCTTCTCGATCACCTTGGCGACCAGTTCCGACACGTCCTTGTACGGCCCTTTCATCAGTTCAGCGCGCAGGCGGTCGCCTTTGTGGACTTCTTCACCGTTTTGGTAGCGCCAGGTCATTTTGTGGCCCTTTCTGTGGCATGCCTGGCCAACCCTCGGGCGTGGGAAGTACGCTAGCTGCATATAGCGCGTCTTGCAATTTCCACACGGTTGAAGCGAGGTTTGAGATGCTTGATGATACCGCTTTAGAATAAATCCGATCAAGCACGCGCTCGTTTGCAACGCCTTCTGGATCTTCGTGCGGCTTGCCGTGATAACTGAACACCATGAACAAGAAAAATATCCATGATGCCCGACGAACCCAAACCCAAGCCTCTTCAACAAACGACCGCTTTTCGCTACACTGTTCACGCGTAGCGTCGTGTTTCGTCTCAGACACGATATCCGCCTCCATAATTCCACTATGCAGAGCCGACAACCGGCCCCGCTCCCCCATGCCCGGAGGCGCGGGGGGCCAGGGTCAGACAGGGCCCTAAAGGGGCCAACGGGGAGCGTTGTCACTTCTCGCCCAAGACCGATTCCAGGGACGGCGCTTTGCCCTTACGTATTTGCCTCTTCGGTCATGCGGGGTCTGAAAAAGATGCACCGAGCCGTCGCGGAAATGGACCGCCCAATAGCTCTCATGGCACAGGGAATCGCCGAGATAGTAGTGGCGATAATTGCTCAGAACGAAAGGAGCCAGGCTCCTAAGCGCCTCGGTATTGTCGATTTGGTGGATGGCAATTTCCCGCATTCCTTTTGGTAAGCCACTCATCGTCGTATTCCTCCATCTCTTCCTCGGTCACGCCATAGGCTTCAAGGCCACAGGCCCGCGAGCAGAACAGTTGCGCCTTGTTTCGCGTCGTGAACTCGCGCCCGCATTCGTCGCACTTGCGCGTTTCCGTGGCCCTACTCTCTCACGCGGGCCAATTCCCGCACTAATCAGTCTCGAAATGGTAGGAAAGCATATCCTCTGCGGAGCCCTCAACCTCAATCTCGCCGCATTCCTCAGACACGGTCCAGCCAGGCAAAAGAAAATCCGATACCGGCGAGTCTGTCAGGAAAGCCGCCTCGACAACGAGCATGCGGAAATTGTCATTCTGCCCCTGCTGAATCGAAAAAACCTTGAACGTTCGCGCCATCGTCCATCCCTCGCAACAGTGGCAAGCGCGTGTCGCTCGCCGTCAAGGATAAGTGTACCACGTCCAGCACTAAAGGAAAGGACAGAACAGGTAATTACTTGAGAATCCCCGGTCGCTTGACACCAAACCACTGCATGGAGTGTAGGCCGGCAAGGGCATACACAAGGGCCAGTGTCAGGGAATAATCAGGGGTCGCCGTGAATATCCCACAGGCCACGGATAATCAAGGGCTCAACTGGCAGGAGCAAGCGGTCAAGCGCGCGCCACGTCGCAACTCAACGCCCCGCCCAAAGGGGAAGGGGGGACTACAGGGGGGATGGGGAATTGTGAAGGACGGGCATACTTGCAAGGTACGGTCAACACGTAATCAGGGAAGAAAGAATGAATGAATTGGGGATGAACTCCGGCTTGGGCTCGACGCGACTTGTTCTTCATGGCCTGTTCGTGGCCTGATTCTCCCGAGGCGTGAGCAGTTGAGGAAATGAGAGTATGGTCGAGTGTGGGCGCGCCCGTAGCAGCATGAGCGAGCATGGCGCACGAGGGCGCATGCTGTCATGCGTTCCATTGTCTGGGCCAGCGTGCCACCATGCGGAACACATGTGCCGTACCTACAGCACCAGCACGCCCACGAGAGTCGCAAGAAGGGCTGAATTGGCGTAAGAACAGCCGAATCTACAGCTTGCCCAGGATGATCCCGTGGGTCGGCGGGGTCGGCCAGAACATCACCCAGGAGTTGATCTTGATCTTCTTCGTTTGACTGGGCTTATGTTCGAGCAGGCTGACAGCCACCGGGACGCCGGCGTCGACGATAATCA
>SDBT01012723.1_pt1 | contig 13511 bp, 12 predicted proteins | sample 2277101 | NCBI WGS metagenome assembly SDBT01 (sample SAMN10404973, study PRJNA504765) | marine sediment metagenome | isolation source: marine sediment core GS10_PC15, 103 cmbsf | place: Arctic Ocean: Southern Knipovich Ridge | collected 2010
CATATAGAGTTGCCTCATGGATTCGCCGAATATCATCATCGGTAAACATGGACAATTTCCAGCCTGTCATACTGCTTAAACCAGCGTTCACATCATCAAAATTCATGAAATAGCCTCCTTTGAATGCCTGCTTTCAATATTATTTTCTTTCTTTCCCGCCCAGAGCCCGGATAAGCATTGTGGCTGTGCCAATCCGCAGATTATCGTGTAAGAAACGATTACCGATCTTCTTCACCGCTCTTTCAGTCAACCCGCAGGGTACACCTGGAGCAGTGATAAAAGTTTCCTCAGAAACATCACTCTTCCATCCTCCAATCAAAATATCACGAGTGCAAGGGACAGCAGCTTCTTTAGAATTCAATTGACTAAACATATCTGTTGAAAATACACAACCCTCAAACAACCCTCTGTAATAATTTTGTTTGGATCAGTGGTTGCTGGACGTGTTCGGCGACCCGGCTGTAGATATCCGCCGGTGTGTCAGTCGGCAGGAGGTTGACCTCTTTTATAACGGTTTTTCCAATGAAGTGATTTGGCCCCTCTTCCACGACATGCAGTCACACTGTCACTTCCATCCCGAGTACTGGTATGGATACCAGAAAGTCAACGCCAGATTTGCTCAATACACCCTCGACAGAGTCAACGAGAGCGATTTCATCTGGATCCATGACTTCCGGGCTGAACTCGCCGGCGTACTCTTCCCCCTCCTCCTGCATCTCCTTGAGTGCGGCCTCTCTGTAGGCCTTACTATCCGCATCACTACCGGCCGGGAGGAACTTCCGGCTCTCTGCGACCGCATCGGCGGCGATCTGTCGGGCAGTATCCATGGCGGCGGCGAGCACGATGCTCACGATCGGCTGCGTTGTCTGGCCCTCGCCATAGGATTTGGTGACAGCCATGACCCGCATCTCCAGCGGGAGCCCGTCGACCCGCTTGAACATCTTCTCGAGGATCTGCAAGGTCTTTAGGATATTGGAGATCGACTCGAAGCTGGTCGTCTTGAATGGCCAGAAGCCGCCGAAGACATTGGCGTCCTCGAGGATGACCATCAGTTCGCCGCGGGGCCTGCAGGGGTACTTATCTCCGGGCTTCTTCCCTTTGTACGCCCCCTCGAACTGCTTCAGCCGCGGGCATGGACAGACGCAGTCGCCACGAACAACGTCCTTCGCCTCGACTCCATTTCCCTGGCACACCCAGGCCTTACCCGAATGAGCGCCGAGAAAGGTGATCATGTTTTCCCCGGGGGTCGGATACAGAAGGCGGATGCGCAGTCTCGCGGGCCTCTCCTCCCCGAGGAGAGAGTGGAACTCCTCGTCGCGGATGTAGCCCATATCGACGTTGAACGTCTCGTCTTTTGCCGTGCCTCGCCCCTTCACCTTCTGGACCTTCTTCTCGCGGGTCGTGACTTCGAATCGGGCCGGGTCGAGATAGCGGACCGGGGGGGCCCAGGGCTTGCCGCTTCGGGCGAAACGGACCTCCTCCGCCTTCCCCCCGATCTTGATGAATCCCAGCCGGGGATCCCGGGGCTCAAGGAAGGACGGATCGATCTCCTCGTACGGTGGCTTGCGAGTCATGCTCAATTCTCCGATTTTAGGGGCACGCACAAACCTCCCCGGCTACCTATGCCGGTTGTGCGCGGGCCGTCGGGTCTGATCCCCGGCGGCCTTTTCTTCTCAGATCCCGACATAAGGGCCCACTCCAGCATGGGCCGTGATCGTCATGTCGCGGGTACCGATGCTGTTCCGCATGTGGGCCACGACCTTCCTCTCGGCCTCTGCGTAGGGGAACCCGGTAATCATGTAACGAATGTGCGGGACGTGCCCCTTCCGCACCTTGCCCCCGGCCCTCCCTACGAACGTGAAGGCTGTGCGTCGTGGCGCCTGGCCCTCCCAGTCTCTCTTGATCGTGATGGCCATCAATCCCCCCGCTTGCGCGTCTGCCATAACCAATAGAGCCCGAGCAGGAGAGCGGCCACGATGAGGGGCCACTTCGCCCAGAAGACCTCGATCGAGTTGAGCTTGGGATGGTGGATCCGGTAGATGACGCCGATGTAGAAGGCCAGGGATCCCGTGAGGAGGAGGGCTAGGGAAGCCAGCAATCGGCTGGTCGTGCGGTGATGCTCCGTCATGATCTCTCCAAGTCGCCCCCGGGCGTTCCCGCCCGCTGATCCTGGGGAATTGCTCGCCCGATCCGGTCAGACGGCGACCGGCTCCCGAGCGAAATACGTATCCAGTTATGGGACAGCGTCCCCGATCTGTCAAGCGTGACGAAGGGGGCAGACCTCAGTGGCCTGCCCCCCGTGGACTGTCAGCACTCGAATGCGAGACGTTTTCCTGTTGTCAGTTCCCGCGCAAACGCGTCCTAAACTCCAGAAGGATCTGGAAGCCCCCCGGCCGTTCTCCGTGATCTGCACAACTGGCATCCAGGTAAGAGACCCGGCCAGCATTCGCGATCGTTGTGAGGATCAGCGAGCCATTTGGCCTCGAGCTGAGGGGCGCCTCCACGATGAGGGCGCTCCCTAGGTCGAAGGCCGAACTCAGTACGAAGGGCGCCTCGATTGTCGGTGGCGCGAGCTCCGATGGCAAGCCGACGGCGGACAGTGCCGCCACGACCTCCCCGCCAGGGACCAGCGTGGCATCGGCCGAGCTCGGCGCACTGAGCGCCAGGGCCAAGACCGCCAGGGCCAGCCATGCGAACGGTTTCATGCGTCCTCCATGGTGAGAGATTAGGGATCCCATCTCAGGGTATCCGAAGATGCGACAGCGATCGCCGCCGATCAAGTCAAACCTTCAGCCAGAAGCTACCGTGGATCGCCGTGGCGTTGGCTGAGTTGTCGGTGATTCGGATCCGAATATCGGATCCGGGGTCCATGTAATTCACCCGCTTACCCCACTTGGCGGAGTATGCAGCACCATTCGAAGTCGTGCCTCCAGCATCTAGAACCCGCCAGGATTCTCCGGGCTTTCGAGCGAAGAGCTTGGCCTGGATCGAGGCGACATTCCCACCCTTCGAGGGGCAGACGAGCCAACCCAGAAGATGGAGCCCGCGGCGACCGAACTCCGGAACCGTATAGGCCGCCTGGAGTGTTTGGCCGTCGCCGACGCCGATCCGAGCCAGTACGTTGGCCCCATGCTTGATGTCGATGTCCCCCGCATTGACGCCACCACTCCCGACACCCCTGACCCACGCACGGTAGACCCGCCAGAACTGATTCGTCAGGGTAACGAGATCGGTCCCCGTCGGAACCACTTCCTCCGAGACCTCGCGATAGACGGGCCCGGGATCTCTCACGATGCCCTGAACCGTCAACGAACGGCCCCCAGTGCCCGCGATCGCATCCTCTACGGAATCACTGAGGAGGGTGGTTTCTGCGTTGTCGGCCGGGTAATAGAGATCACCGCCGGCGACCCATAGATCAGCCACTGCCGATTGAGCTAGACTCGGTAGCGACCCGAATTTGTAGACTTGCCTGGCCATGATCAGTCGCCCCCTGCTCGAGAACCGGTCCACACCCCAAAGAGATATCCAATGCCACCCGCCAGGCCCTGGCGCGTGAGGGAGCAGCGTGTCTCAATGACAGGCGCCGGGGGCGTCCAGACGTACTGCTCGAGCTGGGGTGTCACGCGGGGATCTGGGGACCTGATGTTCAGCATCGACCGCCCGTCGCCCGTGGTGCCCGTCACCCACTCGAGGGGCAGCTTGATCCCGTAGTCCAGCTCCAAGAGCCCCATGGCGGCCAGGAACGCCCAGGATCCCCTCAGGAGGCCGTCGTCCAGCTCCCCGTCCCATCGAGTGGGACAGGAGGACGAATCATCGCCAGTGTCCTCCGGGGGGGCGCTGTCGGGAGTTCCGACGGAGGTCAACCTGCCCTCCGCCACCACCAGCGCGCGGGCGTAGGATCGGCTCTCCACCCGGGAGGCCCGCAGGTCGGCGACCAGAGTGGCGATGGTGTCGCCCTTGGCCGACAGGAACTCGTCCAACTCCTCCACCCTCTCGGCGAACTCCACCTCCCACCCGTCGGCCTCGGCCCGGACCTTGGCGTGCTCAGCCGCCAGGCTGTCCCTCTCGGTGGTGGCCTCGTGATGGGCCTTCTCCAGTCCGTGCAGGTCCCACTTCAGTTTGGCACCCCCGGCGAGCGCCAGGAGCAAGAAGATCCCCAGAGCAGCGGCCACCGGATTCCGGAGCGCGAAAGCGAGCAGAGTCTTCATGGATATTCCACCTCATGTGCACGATGTCGATCCATCATGGGTTGACGTAGGCAGCGAGCTGCCGCGAGACGAGGGCCTCGTTGGCCTGTTCAAGAAGATCGGGCGGCAGAATCAGCCGCGGCCAACCGACCCGCACGAGCTCGACGTGGGGGAGGTCGTCGAATCGCTGATCGAAGAAATCCCCATCCATATCCCAATCGACCCCCTGGCGGATCTCGATGTTGTGATTGTAAGCGATCTGACGGATGACGCCCTGCATGAAGTAGAACCGATTCGCCTTCTTCACCTGCACCTTCCGAGGATCATCGGCCTGCGGCCATGGGTTCACGTTTCGAGAGTAGGGGAGCAGATCGAAGGCGATGCAGGGCTCCGAGGGATCGTAATTTCCCTGAGCATCCCTCGGGATGTGGCGCGAATTGATCGTCTTTGATGCCCCCCTGAGGACGTTCCGGATCTGCTCCTCAATCGTGCGGGCACCCTGGTCGATGGAGTGGTCGTAGACGTCGAGGAGGTCGCCGGCGATGATGGCGAGATCGTGGTGACAGGTCGCGAGCTGGCCCGCTGATCGGGCACCGCGTTCGTAGGGTCCGGGCACTTATTTCTCCTCCCTCTCAGTATCTGAGGCTCGGCGGTCCTGGCCGTGGCCCCGGTGCTGGCTCTTGAAGTCACGCACACCCGGCAATGCCGTAGCGAAGTTCTGGGCCTGATATGCGGTACCGACGCCGCCCATCGCCAGCATGAAGGAACCAATGATCCTTGCGAGCGCGTCCGCGTCGGAGATGAGCCAGAGGGCCGCAATAGCCACCACGGTCATCCAGCCCGCCACCCATACGGCCACCGTGAACGCACGGCCGCCGATCTTGTGGGCTGAGGTCAGCATCAGCTGCGCTCCCTCTCCCTCTCCATCTCCATCTCTAGCACCCTGGCCCTGGCCCTCTCCTCAGCTTGGTGGGCGGCGGTAAACTTGGTCAAGTCCTCAGACAGATGGCCCACCTTGGTCTCCACGCGACCCACCGTGTTGCCGAACTCGTGCCTGAAATCGCGGAGCTTATCGACCTCACCATCGAGATATTCGACCTTCCCCTCGACCCGCGTCAGCAGGTCGTGGTCCTCCTTCACAATGCCCTCGATCCGGTCGATGCTGGCCACGGCCCCGTTGAGCGGGCCGGTCTTGGACAGCACCCGGTACTTGACGTAGAGGATGAACGCCCCTGTCGATCCAAAGAACAGGGCACCCAATTTCACGATGTCCGCCATGTCCATGTTGACCTCCATCTCCTACCCCCCCTGGCCGAGAGAGCCTGGGGGGGCGGGCTCCCGGTTGATGGTTTTCCGATCGGTCTCGCTCGACTTTGCGAGAAATCCGTCTTCCCGTTCATGCCTCCCATCGGCAGATCAGGGTCTGGCGGACGCGGTATTCCCCGTCCATGACGACAACATCCTCGTCGGTAATCCGACAGTCCGCGTCGTAGAGATCCATGTACCACTGGGCGGGATTAGGGCCGACGAGAGCGCCGTACTCATCAAGCAGCCGGGTGATCTCTACCTCCTGATAGTCGGGTCCGAACGGATTCGAACAAGCCAGGAGAATCAGCAGGAACAGGAAGACGGCCCATCGAGCTACGCGACCTATCCAGCTCATCTCGGTAGCTCCCCAGGGAGGCCTGACAGTTGGCGGTAGAAACTGAGGTTCTGGCGTAACCGCTCATCCGTCGGGTCGAGCGCGAGCGCGTTCGTACCATGCTCCACCGCTTCTGCCGCTCGACCAAGGTAATAAGAGGCAAGTGCAGCGTTGTCGTGTGGACCCTTTCCCCAGGCTTTCGGTTGATTCAGGTACGTTCCGGGCCGCTCAGTAATTGCGAGGGCTTTTGTGGCAGCATCGTAGCACTCGACCCACTCACCACGCTTTCGGCGGGCGTCTGCTAAAGCCACCAATGGCTCACGCATTCCTGGGGCCTCAGCGACCGCTTTTTCAAGCCACTCGATCTCCTTCGGCGGTTCGGGACATTGTGCGAGGTAGCGCATGGACTCAGCACGTTCAGGCGTCCACGTAGCTGACGGTAACGCTAGGTGCCGTCGAAACTCTTCTCCTGCCTCTTCGCGGCGGTTGTTGTAAAAAAGCTCACGCGCATAGTAGTGTGCGTTTCGGTCGTCGTGTGGATCTTCTTTTACTGAGAGCTCGAGGAGGGGCAAATAGTCGTTGCGACCGCTGCTGCTGTCTGGGAGGTGGTGGATCTGCAAGTTGTCAAGCCGCCCTCTTTTTTCCTCGATGATGTAGGGCGCCAATGTCTCGTGAACCGGATGCCTCCACCTGTACCCATAGCGCGCATGGATCTTATCTCCATCATAGGTGAGGCTTTCGGATCCATCGGAGTGCCATGACCAGACGTAGTGATACTGAGGACGGGTCCACCCAGCCGAGCGTGCCCTTCGAAGGTCTTTCTTCCAGTCGCCAACGAGGACCTCGTCAAGATCGAGTGCGATACAGTAGTCAACGTCTTTCGGGAGCAGCGCGAGCGAAGCGGTCCTTGCAACGTCGAATCGCCAGGGGGAGACATGGATGTCGTGAACCGTGACACCAGCAGCCCTGAGAGCAGCCTGGGTCCCATCGGTTGAGCCGGTGTCGCATACAACGAGATAATCAGAGTCCTTTGCGGTCTCTGCCCACCTTTCAGCGAAGACGCCCTCGTTCTTGGCAATGGCGTACACGACCGTGCGTAGGGGCTTCTCGGAGCGACGATAGATATACGCTCCGATCTCAGAGTCGTTAACGAACTCGGTCGGTTCCCCTAGCAGCGTGCAGACCTTCTCGTGGGTCCAGTCCTCTTCGACGTGGACCTCATGTGGGTTGCCGCCGAGCGCGCCCTGCGGATAGTGAACGATGGGAATGGACACGACGACCACCTCAGCGATTGCACGCATCCGATTCAGAAGTGTTAACGCTTCTCCCTGAGTCATGTGCTCCAACACATCACCAAGGAACACAATATCGTAACTGCCGTCAGGGACCCAAGTGCGGGCGTCGTCAATGATCACGTTGTCGTACCACTCCCAAAGCCCATATCGCTCGACGTAGGGCTCCCACGCTTCTACCGCCGTCCAATGTGCTCCGGCCCACTGCTCGCGGAAGCGTCTGGCGTAAGTTCCGCAACCGGGACCGATGTCCAACACCCGTTCAGGCTTCTCGCTGCCGAGGCGCTCGGAGATCCATGTTTTTCCTGCTGGGCTACTACCCGGCATTGCTCCGCTCCGTTTATCCTGGTATCGGCTCCCAGTTCGCCCTGCTCTGTCCGCTACTCCATATAGGTACGTCTCCGTCGTTCGGAGTACCGTAGACAGTTAGGTTACCGTCCGCTCCCGTGGGTCCAGTGGGTCCCTGAGCACCTGGGTCGCCCGGGTCACCCTCCGGTCCCGTGGGTCCTTGAATGCCCTGAGACCCTTGCGGTCCGGTGGGTCCTTGAATGCCCTGAGACCCAGTGTCTCCAGTCTGACCTTGAGGACCTGTCGGTCCCGTAGGCCCGGTGGCTCCAGGATTACCTTGGTCACCTGGATCGCCTTGAGGTCCCGTGGGTCCTTGAATGCCCTGAGACCCTTGCGGTCCGGTGGGTCCTTGAATGCCCTGAGACCCAGTGTCTCCAGTCTGACCTTGAGGTCCCGTGGGTCCGGTGGGACCGGTGGGACCAGTCGGTCCCGAACCACCCACCACACTGATCTCTGGCCGACCGCTACCGTCCTGCGAGAGTGCAAGCGTCCCGTCGATCGCCAGGCGGTCCCCGGCGTACACGTTCACGCCGTCGTCAACGATGACCCCAACCGCCCCGACTCCGTAAAAATCGGGAGGCCATATTCTCCGGTCCTCTCCATCGTTACCGGCTCCGGCAGCGGCATCGTTCGGCGTGAACCTTATGGATGTTTGGAAGTAAGGCGGGCCAGGAGTGCTGACCCCATCGCCATCCTCGAATTCCTGCTCGTTGCTAGCGCCGTCTTCCAGGACATGCGTTATATCGACACCACCCGCGACATCGAAAGTGTAGTTGCGATTGGTCACCGACGGACCATCGTCACTATCATAGAAGCCGTACCCAACATTGATCGACCTCACGTCCGACTTCACTATCAGAGCGATGTGAGCTTTCCAGACCGTCACTCCGCCACTCTGGGAGACATGCCAGCTGAAGTCTCCGATCCTGATCGAGTTCTCCGTCTCCTCTTCCATGAAGATCGAGAACCGAATCGCGTTGGACTTCATGGATGCCGACTGCGTGGCCGCGGTCGTGCTCGTCGTCCGGAAGAACCGGAGCTCGACGTTCAGCCGCTCACCCTTCTGGAGTTTGTAGGCGGACAGGTCGGGGGTCTCTCCAGTGAACGTATTGCCCTTCTTCTCCGTCGCCTCCGAGTCGTTGTACGAGATCGCGTTGAACGTGTTGTCGTCGGTGACCTTCACGCGCAGCCGCCACGAGCCGGTGTCCGGGTCCTGGGTCGAGAGCGAGACCTTCGGTTCACCGGTCGAGCGGTTGAGGTCGGGGGTGTACGCGCCGCTCGGCTTCAGATTACCGTCGACACGGACCTGGATCGCTGGATCGTCACTTACGATCCCGTCGGGATCCTCGGCGTAGAACTCGATGATCTCGTCGGGGTCCCCCTCGGGGGGCCTGTCGACTTCGATCTCGACCACCAGTGGGTCGCTCTGGAGATTCGTGTCAGTGTAGCTGGGCGGGGAGTCACCGACGGTGTACGTGCGGTAGAGCAACTTCACCGAAGCCGAGCTATCACGAGCGATGATGCGGATGCCCTCTTTCGCAGCCGTCGTCGGCGCGAACCGCAGCCACGACACGATCGGTCGGTCGGTGCCCGCCGCGTAGACCCACGGCCTATACCAGAGGTTGCCCTGCGGGCCGGATCCGTCTGCGTTCGCCACTGGCACAACCGCGACGGTGATCGCCTCGCCTTCGGACGTGAATGTGTGTACCCCGATCTCGGCATCGGTGGACAGTGCGCCGGTCGAAACCACGTCCGACTTCGTTGGGGTCCCGCTCGTGTAGACCTTCCAGTAGACTGCGCCCGAGCCGTCGCCCCGGTTCGGATAGAGGTACAGAGCCAAGCCGTCCAGATCCAAGACCGGGGCCCCATCCAAGAACCAGCCCATCGGACCGGCTTCCTTCTGGAAGATCGGCGTCGATCTCGAACCGGTCCCATCCGCTTTTTCATAAACGTAAGCGGAGACGAAAATCGTCTCTCCTCGCTCGAAGACGCCGACCGCAGCGATCTCGAAGTCGAAATAATAGACCGAATCCACGACCTCTAGATCTTCGAGCTCCACGGCCGCAGTGTCAGGGAATTCCGTATCGGAGTAGGCGGCGCGCACCGCCACTCCCTCTGTTGTCTGGCCCCGGAATCGTGCGGAGCCGTCGGCGAGGAAGAAGACCTCGGCCTGCTCGAAGCTCGGTCTCTTGTAGTTCAGCCACGTTATGTCGCCTTCACTGGTCACGATCCCATCGAAGGTCGGCACCCACACGGAGAGGTGTCTGCCCCAGATATCGCCGTGGGTATCGACGACGATTGCCAAGGAGGCCACGGGCCCGCGTATCTCCCGGTCGGTGATCGGTGAGCGCGCCACGAACTGGTCCGTCAGGATCCCGACGACGTCCCCGACCTCGAGGTGCGGATGCAAATAGATCGGCTTGATCTCCCAGACGATTAGACCATTGCCGAAATGCATGGGCACGCGGTTGGCCACGGCGATGGCCAGCGCGTCCGTGTCGATCCACTTCGCGGTCTCGCGCTCGAGCTTCTGGGTTGTATTGAGGCCGGCGCCGCCGAGCTTCGTGAAGGCGGTCGCGTTGAATTTGCGTATTTCAGTTTCGAAGCTCTCGGAAGCCTCGTCCCAATCCAGAGAGACGAAGAACTCGTCGGTGCGAGTTTTGAATCCGGGGCCGATATAGACCGGGTCGTATGAGCCGATCGGGAAGATGGCGACCGGGGTGCCGGCACCGACGCCATCGCGCATCACCGGAACCGCTCGGAGCCGACCTTGGGACTCGATGTTCGCGTAACCCACCAAGTAGGCGACCCGATCGAGTTCGTTCTTGGCGTCCGCCTGCTTGATGACCTTGGAGATCGTGTAGGAGGTATTCTCGAGGCCAGGTCCTCGGAAGCGGCCCGGTAGCCCGACCCGTCCGTCGACGATGTCCTCCCAGACGGCTTTCGGCGTCTGGTTGGTGTATTCAATCTCCGTACGCTCCCCGTCGGTGCCGCCCGTTACGACGAACTCCGGGATCTGCGTCCGCAATCTCCGGATCGGAGAGACACATTCCAGCACATGGCCCGCGTCGTCATTACGGTAGTCCTCGATCTCCCATGTGGAGTGGTGCATCCATTCCGATCGATCCAAATAGACACCGCTCGGATCGCCGATCCACAGACGTAGCTCAATGTCCCCGATATGATTCTCAGCCAGGATCGTGGTGCCATAGTCGCGGAAGTCCCGTGCACCTGTCTTCAGGATCGTGATCTCGGCTTTCGGGATGTTCCCCTTCAGTGACATGGGTTCAACCTTCGAGCGTCCCCCACTGATCGTAGCGAGCCCGAAGAGATTCGTGGTCTCGACACGTCGCACCCCGAATTCCCTCGCCGTGGGCGTGCTGCGGCTCAATGCGTTCGGCGCCAAGAGCACCCGGAGGTTCCAGGGTCCGGTGGTGGAAACGCCGGAGAGGTCTTCGCCCCCTTGGTCGGAATTGTCCACACCGATCAGGTCCGCGGATCCGCATGCGATATAGGCAGCGCCATTCCAGATTTGGAAGGTCAGGCTCGAGCCGCTGGGCGTGCGACCATTGGCGACGATCTCCAAGTCGCCGCTCCCGCTGAGATCCGGGATCGCCTCCCCACCATCGAAGGTCACACTGCCGGCTGCATAGGTCGCTCGGTTCAGCGTGAAGCGCGGCATATTCGCGACGATGCTGTCCCTGGACCAGACCGCGCCACCCGTCTCCCCCCCCTTGAAAATGGGCGGGGCAAACTTGTAGTGGATCACACCATAGCCACTGCCCGTGATGCTTCCCCCGAGAGCCGAGTCAGCTATCCAGGCCACATTGCTGGCCGGGTTGCCGTCGGAATCGAGCGCGATGATCCGGATAATCGTCTGCGGGAATCCCGACTTGATCCCAGAATAATCTTCATGGTAGCTCGGACCCGACCCCACCCGCGGATACTCATTCCCGTCCCAGAAATCGAAATCGATGTTGGCGACAGCCTCGCCAACCGACGACACGATGACCTCTTTGGAGATGGGCATAATGACCAGGCGTTGGGCCTCTGGCCCCACGTCAGTGACGCGGAAGATCTGTGCCCTCCATTCCGCCACGTCCTTGTCTTCCAGGTTATCCGGCCGCGGATCAAGTCGGGCGATGAAGGTCTTGAGCTCCCGCTCCTCGACCTGTGAAGAGGTCCATTGGATCAGGATCGCATCGAAGTCTGGTATCGGTGTCAGGCGGGAGACCTCGGTGCCATCGTCGCTGTTTTGGGTTATGTCTGCCGTGCTGCCGGCATTGAGGCGGGCACCCCCGGATTCCGGATTCAGGATACTGCCGGTGATGCTCCCTGCGGCCCACTGCGATTTCAGGATCTTCACACTGGAATCCGCGAACTTCAGGACCTCGGCGAATAGGTGTGCGCCGGGATCGGTGCGCTGAACGAGGTCGCGCAGCCGTGGGTTGTCCGCCCATCCGGTCCTCATGTAACAGCCCCGACCTCTGCCAGCGTGTAGGTTGAGTCACGGACGGCCTTGGCCTCAAGGATCTCCACCGTGGCGTGATCTCCCCCTCCCTTCGAACCAAGATAGGCACGCTGGTCGCCCCAATCGTCCGGCAGCTCGAGGGCCGTGGCCACTGTGCTTTCTTCCTGTGAGGCGTCATCGATCGAGATCGTGATTTGCAGGGCTCCGGCCGCCGTGACGGTCCCGAGCACCTTAATGTTGGAGCCAGGAGAGACAGTCGAGACCGAAGCCTTCTGGCTCGTAGAGGAGCCATCACTGAAGAAGATCAGGAGCGTGCCGTCGGTGGCGTACTCGAGCATGAGGCGCGCGCCCGTGTCGCCCGCTGCCCCGATGTAAAGAAGTCCGCCCGGGGCCCATGCGATGAGCTCAACGTAGAATCCAGCGACGCCGGGCGGGATCTCGAATGCCGCGTAGAAATCCTCTTCCTCGACGACCGAGGTCCCTTCGGCGATCTGTGGGATCGGGACCAGCGGAACCGTGCCGCTGGCGCCCGTGGGGACCGCCATATAGAGGACTTCGTCGGCGCCCGACAGGCTCACGCCGTCGGCGAATCGCAGTTCGAAATATGCCTCCGTGGCGCCTGCGTCCCAGGTGTGAGTCAACCACAACCACTCCCAGCGGTCGGTCGCGGTGGCCACGTCGCCGGCCGAGCTGCCCTGGTCGTCAACTGCGTGGGTGGTGACTTGGGCGGGCGTGATCTCGCTCGAGCTCGGGATGTAGACGCCAACCACCATCCCGGCCAGCGTGTCGGGCGCGAAGTCGTTCATCGAGCCCGGCAGCCCGAAGAGATAGCGCCGCGTGCCGGATCCGGCCGGGCCGCTCTCGAGCTTCATGACGGTCGTGCCGAAGTCCGTGTCGTAGGGCAGGGGGATGCCCTCGGAGCTGGCGACCACAGAGGATGCGTCGGCGATCCCCCAGGGGCCACCGAGCCCATCTATGCCCGGTATCGCGTCGCCCTTCGTGGCGGTATCCCAGGCTTCGGTGGAAAGTTCGTCTTCCTGACCGCTGGCGTAGTGGAAGAGATCGGGCGCGGTGAGGGCTTGCATTTGGGCGAGAGAGAGACCCGCTGTGGATTCGGCCTTCCATTCGATGTGACCGGCGGGACCAGATAAGCCACCAGCAGCGGAAGGAGATAGGCTAAAGAATAGGGAGTTGAAGGCTGCGTCCCAATCTCCCGGTGTGTGCGTCTGCGTAGCCTCTGCGCCACCATTCTTGGACACTCCCCAAGTGAGGTCGCCTGTAGGGGGAACGGAGATACGGAACTCGAAGGTACCACCGATTGTTGGGGCGTTTGCCCCTCCGATGTTTGACCCTATAGGGCCAGCATCGGCAGTGCTGGTCAGAAGTCGCCAAAAGTCAGAGTCCTGATCTGTGATGAGCGCCATGGCGGAACTCCCGGCATAGACACCAACCCCAAAAACGCCGAACACGTCCCCCGTATTCGCCAGCATGAAGCACTCGATCTTGCCGTAGAGCGTGTAGCCCTGGTCCGGCGTCCAGCCGCTGATCGGCTTCTTGAACTCGTCCTTCGT